>ENA-OREN01000431-OREN01000431.1-marine-metagenome-genome-assembly--contig:-NODE-431-length-62418-cov-4.696957_pt1 | contig 62418 bp, 54 predicted proteins | sample MGYA00248624_ERZ508555 | MGnify/ENA primary metagenome ERZ508555 (study PRJEB26222, sample SAMN06267773) | marine metagenome | isolation source: Saanich Inlet, British Columbia, Canada | place...
GGTAAATATTCCTGCACCACCACCCAATGCCGACCACTTCGTGTCGCTTGCTCAATGCCGCTCTGTTGGTCTTCTACAGACAAACTATGATCCAGAAAGATAATCCCCTTTCCGCCATGGCCATCGACGGGCTTGATCGTAATCCGCTCATGCGCTGACAGAAATTCCTGAATGTCCACCGCACGTCGAGACACCAATGTATGCGGCGTAAAATGTGGATATCTAAGGGCAGCAAGTTTTTCATTCCAGTCGCGAACGGTAGAGGGTCGGTTAATAATCTGCACACGATCCGGCAAACAATCGAGCAGCAAGGTCACATAGAAATATCCCCTGTCAAACGGCGGATCGGTCCGAATCCAAACAACATCCATAGTCGCGAGCGATACAATTTCGGTCGATAGCACTTCGAACGGATGATCAGGATCATCAATAACGTCAACATTTATGGCTGACGCCCAAGCTTGATCATGTCGAAGATGCAAAGCGCTAGGATCAATATAAAAAACATCATGACCACGTTCGCGCGCAGCCAGCATTAGAAAGTAGGTTGTATCCTTGTGGGGCTTGACCCGCTCAAGCGGGTCCATAACGAAAGCGTGTCTCATTAAGTCAGCATATCATTTTTTGCAATTTGCCAGATCACTTTCGACGGCGACTGTTACGGCTTCGGCGAGAACTGGCGTCTGTCTCCGGTAAACTCCCAGTCGACGCACAAACGGCTCTTGTTCCCGCGGTAACCGGCCCCAGTATTTCAACAATGGTATCAATCTCGGGCGCAGTCCTGACTTGATGAGCAACTAACGCATCCCGCATTGCGGTCAAGTGCATTGGTGTCGTCCCGCAGCACCCCCCAATAATACGAGCACCGATGTCACGGGCAAGACACGCATATTCGGCCATCAACTCCGGAGTGCCACTGTATTTGATTTCACCATCTACGAATTCGGGAATCCCGCAATTTCCTTTCGCGATCAGAATATCCTGAGGGCTCGCGTGTCGGCGCATCGCCGCGATCGTTCCGATAAGGTCTGCGGCACCGACGCCACAGTTAGCGCCGTACGCCGCTAATCGCGGCACGGTTTCGCGGTAAATATCGACGAGTTGAGCTGGCGGCACGCCCATCATCGTGCTTCCGTTGGTATCAAATGTCATCGTCGCCACGATGGGAGCGCCCGCTTTCGCAGCACCCACCCCTGCCGCCTGAAGTTCTTCTGTTGATGACATGGTCTCAAGCCAAATGATATCTACACCTCCCTCGACCAAGGCTGCTGCTTGCTCCTCGAACGCCGCGGTGGCGTCAGAGATGCTCAACGATCCAATCGGTTCAAGAATTTCACCCGTTGGCCCAATTGATCCAGCAACAATGACTTGACGACCCGAAACATCTGCAACCCCGCGCGCAATCTGAGCCGCTGCATAATTAAGCTCTCTTACCCTACTTTCAGCCTGATGAAGCTTAAGCCGGTACGCAGAGCCTCCAAAGCTATTGGTCAAAATAATATCAGCGCCCGACTCAACAAACTGACGGTGCAAAGACGCGACCCGATCAGGATAATCTATATTCCAAAGCTCTGGTGAATCACCGGACTGTAATCCCATCGCAAAATAATTCGTGCCGGTCGCGCCATCAGCAAGCAGCCAATCTCGCTCGTTCAATATTTTTTCCCATCGACTCGGTGACATTCTTATCTCCTTTTCGCTCAGATAAATCGATCATTGCAATGCCTGCGCAAAACAAAACCCGCGTCAGCTTTCGCTAAAGCGGGCTCCATAGTCACCACTCGCTTTAGCAAACTTGTATAGCGCCCGCAAGCTGATGATCAAATCGGCGCTTAGAAGAATTATACCAAGGTTGTGGGCTCATTCCCACTTCGAGAGTGGGCAAAGACGTCAGAAAATACGAGCAAGTGGATTTGTCGGATCAATTCCATCCATAAACGGCTTTCGCCGATCGGGGTTAGTAAGCTGATAGATTGTCCCGAGCCAGTTGTTAAATACAATTTTTCCGGTATCACCCCAGGTGTTATCGACAAGGATATCGGATTCGGGGAATTCCCGACAATCGATCCCCAGACGCCGGGCTTCCTCAGCATCCGCGCGATACTGGTCTAACAACGGTATCATCTCAGGCATGAAATAGTGCGTCGGGAATGGTGGGTATCGATCGACCTCACCATCCAAGAAGCGATTCACTTCTCGCTTGTATTCCTTTAGAAGTGAGAAGTTATCGTACTCAGGATGCCCCTGGAAGAATATTAATCGAAGACCATCTGCACTTGTTGCTAAGTGCACGCCAGCCTCTTCACTTTGGACCAACACCTGTTGTCCCACATTTCGCATATCAGTCGCGCTGATATCATTCCATCTAGAATGCGGCACGTCAAAACGGCTATTAATATTTCGAACCAAGGGATGATCAGCTACGACGCGATGGGGAAATACACCCCAACGCTTTTCAGATAACGGTCGTCGAGATACCTCGTGCAGGTGGAGAAACGCGGCATGTGTTGCCAGGCAGGCACACAACGTTGATGTGACATGTTCAATTGCCCAGTCCAGCGTCTCCACCATGGGCTCCCAAAACGACTCGTCGGGAAGTTCCGCGCAGACAGGATTTGCACCGCTCACAATCAGTGCATCTAACCCATCCAACTTTAACTGATCAAAATCATAATAGTACTTTTCAATATGTCGCTTGGCGTCAACTCCCCTTGTAATCTGAGGCGGCGAGAAAGGATAAACATAAAACTGTGCGATCCGATTGCAACCGCCAATTAACCTGAGAAATTGACGCTCTGTTGCCTCCATCGCGGCGTCAGGCATATTATTCATCAACCCAATATGTAACTCTCGAATATCCTGCGAGACCGCACGATCCCGCGAGAGCACATCACCCCCTTCCAAGCGAAATCGGTCAAAACTCGGCAAACCCGTGTTGGCAACGATCGGCATCTCTATCCCAATGCCTCACAGATCAATTCAATAAGTTCGGTCTCCCCATGAATCTCGTCAATACGGTCTGCGGGTAACACCACGCCGAACTCTTCCGCAATTTGCTCATAGCGGGGAAGTCGATGGTTAACTAATCGAGGGAAAATCCAACGAAACAGATCGCTCGGAACAATCTCATCAGGATGAGACAAGCTGAACTCCTCTAAATACTCAGGAAGCACATGATCAAGGAAATCGCTCCGATAATACATCGGCTTAGGTTCATCCATCGACCGCTCGATAATTTTTTCGAGCATCTCGTCAGACGGTTTTAAATAAACAATCAACGTATCTTCAGCAAGCTGTTCTAAAACGCCAGGTTCATCCAGCTCACAAAGACTCCCTCCCGCATCATTAATAAAATGGGGATAACCGTAGATCTCTAAAGATTTATCAATAAATTCACGAACATCCAGCATCGAACAAACCTCTGCATCACGATGGAGCGCTTGCCGACGCTTAAATTCGTCAATACCTAAGCCGCCCAACGCCGGGTCGCCAACCATACCCAAGAAACCAGAAAGCGGTTTCAAATTGCTTACCGTAATGTTGTTACACAAATAAATAGAGTCAGAACGCAACAATTCGGCGAGAAGTGGAGACTTCATCGCCTCCCGTTTTGCGTTGTCGAGGATGGCTTCACCAAGATAACGGGTACCAATTCGATAATCGCCAGAATAATGAAACCAGGTGCGCTGCGGCAGTCTCGACGCAAGCGTTGTTTTCCCGGCTCCAGACATTCCGAGAAGCGTGATCGCTTTATGGGGCGACGTCCAGAATTCAGCACCGGATAGATTATTTCGATACATACTATTAACAACCTTCAATCCAAACTAGTTTTTCCAATGCCGATCTCAGCCCATCAGGTAAAGCACAAGGTCGACGATCATCGCGCTTCACATAAACATGCGTAAACCCACCAATCGCTACTGCCTCATCATTATCGGTTGAAAATAGGCCCACCGAGTACGCCACACTAGAATTTCCTATCCGGTCAACTCTCAATCCGCAGTCTACCTGCCCAGGATAATTTAGGGGCGCAAAAAACTGGCATTGCGATGACACGACAAGGCCAATGAGGTCACCGTTTTGAATATCAATCAGTCTATTCTCGATCAGAAACTGGTTAACAACGCTATCGATATAGGTGAAATAAACTGCATTATTGACATGTCCATATATGTCGTTATCTCCCCAGCGGGTACTAATCGACTGCCAATAAAAAAAATCCTTGCGCCCGGATCTCAGGCCTGAAGCGCTTGCTAAACGATTCAACCCCCAACCCTAACCACTGTTCGACCGACTACTGACCCGGTTAAATACTCATCAAAGGCATTGGGCAAATCCGCAAAATCAATTGTTCGAGGCACGATCAGGTCCAAGTGGGCAGGTTTTAAATCCTCGCTCAAGCGCTTCCATGCTTTGTTCCGCAGACTGGAAGGCATTTCAATTGAGTTGATTCCGAGCAATGAAACACCTCTTAAAATAAATGGCATGACTGTGGTTTCGAGTTTAATTCCGCTCGCGTTACCAATCGAGGCGATGCTGCCCCACGGCCGAACCGTTCGGGTGAGCCATCCTAAAGTTTCTCCACCCACATTGTCGACAGCCCCACCCCAAAGACCTTTCTCAAGCGGCCGACTACCCATCTCAACCGAATGGCGATCAATAAAATCTGACGCACCGAGTTGACGAAGATACTCATGTTGATCTGACTTTCCGGTCAAAGCAACCACTTCGAACCCTTTTGCCGACAACATATCAATCACAATACTGCCAACCCCGCCAGTAGCACCCGTGACAATCATCTGGCCCTGAGATGGGTCCTGTCCGTTCTCCTCCAGACGGATCATTGCAATCGCAGCCGTAAAGCCCGCCGTTCCGAGTGCCATCACTTCTCGCAGATCAAGACTGTCTGGCACACTGACCACACACTCGCCCGGCACCCGCGCGATCTCAGAGAATCCGCCATCACGGGTCTCAGACAACCCACAACCGCAAACGAGGACTTTTTGCCCTACGCTAAAATTTGGACTTTCGCTACTTTCTACTACACCAGAAAAATCAATACCACCGTTTAATTCTGGCGCTCTCAGAATTTTTGCGGCGCCTGTGGCTGCAAGTGCATCTTTAAAATTAATACCTGAATAAGCCACCCGCACGACGACATCGCCGTCAGTCAGGTTTTCCACTTCTAAATCTTCAAAACCGGTACTGACACCTTTTTCTTGTTGGTGTATTCTGAAAGCCTTAAAAGGCATAGTCTGATCTCCATCAATAGGTCGGCGATGTCTTGAGTTATGAGCCGACGGAAAAATTATTCTAAATTCTAACGCGTCGATTCATGCCAAGGCCAATTTGATAACTCGATGAACCTCAGGTTTGCCGAGATCTTAATTTTTTTACCTCAATCACAGCGAGTCAAAAATGCCCGAAGATACGCTATTTAGCAAGATTGTTAGGCGGGAACTCCCTGCCGATATTGTTTTTCAAGACGACCAAGTGACTGCTTTTCGAGACATAAATCCTCAAGCGCCGACTCATATCTTGATCGTGCCTAACAAAATTATCCCGACGGTTAACGATGTTATTAAGGAAGACGAGGCGACCCTCGGACACCTATTTATAGTTGCTCATCAGATCGCCAAATCCGAGGGGATTGACTCTGATGGTTACCGGCTTCTGATAAATTGCGGTCAACATGCGAATCAAGAAGTCTTTCATTTACACATGCACCTGTTGGGTGGCCGCCCCCTTGGACCCATGCTAAAACTGCCGTCTTAATCCTGATCGGCTAATGATTGTCTGCGCTTTTCTTCACGTTCACGTAACTCCACCCGGCGAATCTTACCCGTCGTGGTCATAGGCAACTGCGCAAGAAACTCGATTTCCCGAGGGTACTCATACTCGGACCGCTCACGGCGAACTTGGCTCTGAATTTCTTTTTTCAAAGCCTCCGATGATCGATGCCCCGGGGCCAGCACGACAAAGGCTTTGATTATTTCACCTCGCAGTTCATCGGGTATACCGACCACCGCCGCTTGAGAGACTGAGGAATTTTTCAAGAGGCAATCTTCGATCTCACCAGGGCCAATTCTGTGACCTGCACTTGAGATAACATCATCTTTGCGACCCATGAACCAAAGATATCCATCTGAATCACGGTAGCCAAGGTCGCCCGTCGACCACCATGAGCCAATAAACTTGTCCCGAGTTGCCTGATCACGATTCCAGTAGCCCAAAAACATAACGGGATCATCTCGCCAAGCGCATAGTTCCCCGATCTCACCATCTGCTAACACATTTCCATTTTCGTCAATCGGCTCAACACAATGCCCGGGATAGGGCTTGCCCATCGCACCGGGCTTTACCGGCATAATGCTTGAACAATTTCCGACAAGATAGTTGAATTCTGTTTGACCCCACATCTCGTTCACTTTGACCTGCAGTACCTCCTCAGCCCACTGATAAATGTGGGCCCCCATCGATTCTCCCGCCGACATGATGCTTCGGAGATCAAGGCTTTTAATCAATTTATCGGGGACTTGGCGAAACATCTTTAATGCAGTTGGCGGGATAAACGCATTTTTGACCCGATAATTACTCACGAGATGGCACGCGCGTTCAGGATCAAATTTTCCACCATCAAATCCCAGCACCGGGCGCCCATAAAACCAAGACGGCATCAAACCATCAAGCAGTCCACCCGTCCACGCCCAGTCAGCTGGTGTCCACATTAGATCATCGGGCTGCGGGAAGAAATTCTGTGAAAGCTCAAAGCCGGTGAGATTACCAAGAAGACACCGATGCGCTAACACGGCGCCTTTTGGTGGACCTGTCGTCCCGGACGTATAAATCACCAGCGCCGGATCATTAGCCTGAGTGACAACAGAACTAAACTGATCGGATGCCTTGTCAATTAACGCCCAGAATCCCGACTCAGGATCATCGCAATTAATAATCGTTTCAAGATTAGGAAGATCAGGGGTAAGCTGCTGTAGCACCTCCGATGCCTCTTTCGTTGTAATCACAAAACGGGCACCACTATCCTCCAATCGATAACGGAGCGCTTCTGATCCAAATAGAATGGAGAGCGGTAACGACAAGGCGCCCGCTTTCCACGCCGCAAGATGGGTGACCCCAGTTTCCACCCTCTGCGGCAATAAAATCGCCACCCTGTCGCCGCGTTTTAATCCCAAACTGATTAGTACGTTTGCCAGTCGGTTCGAGAGCTTTTCGAGATCGCCGAATGTATAACGCGCCGACTCTCCGCGATCATTTTCACAGAAAAGTGCAACTTGTTTCGAGATTCCTTTGTGACGTCCGCAGACGGCCTCTGCTAGATTGAAATTGCCGGGAATATCCCACGCAAAAGAGGCGTGAATCTGATCGAAATCATTCTCGGAATCATCAAAAATCGTGTCAATGTCAGGCATGCACTGATATTATTTAGTCAGCAAAAAATGTCGTATAAAAAATAATCGTAAAAATTAAGTTTTTATTTCAGGGTGATAAGAATACTTCACATTCTGCGTCCGGCGAAAACAAAGCGTGTCGTACTGGAAATTGACTTGCAGGACCAGGCTGAGAGGCTTGATCAAAAATATCTCGCTTCTCAACTCCAAACACTGGCAACACGATATGGCGGGATTCGCATATAACGCGAGGGCTTAGGCTTATTCGTTCACAGGGCGCGACCGGAGCAGTTGACGCCACCACACGCAACTTGGCATCCTGATTTTCCGTGCCGCCCGGGAAGAGCGATGCAATATGACCGTCTAACCCCATGCTAACCAGAAGTGCATCCAACGGAAACTGCAGCTTTTCAAACTGATCATGAATAAAAGCGAGTGCGTTTTCGGACCTTCTATGATGCGTTTTGAGTGAAAATAATTCCGCATCTGCAGCGCGATTCTGCAAAAGCTTATTTCGAACCAAAGACTCGTTGCTGTGCTCACTGGCCAGCGACACCCATCGATCATCAGCAAGAACAACGCGGACTAATGACCAGGAAATAGGCGCCTTAGATAGTATTGGGAGAATTAACTCAGCACTGCGACCACCACACACTCCCAAAGTTGCCTGCCCTTTTGTCGAAAGCGCCTGACTTAAGCTGGCGATAATCGACTCTACAGCTGCCTGCACAGCGGCGTGCTTGTTATTGAACTGTCGGGCTTTGAAGGCTGTAGTCAATGCTTGGGTTTCGATTTAAGGATGGTCACAAAAGTAGCTCCCACAAATAAAACCGAAGCCGCAACGACGATGCTGGGGCCCGTTGGCGTATCCCACTGAAAGGAGGCAGACAGTCCTAAAATGACTGCGACTATCGCCAAAACCGCTGCAACTCCAGCCATCGATTCAGGTGTTCGCGATATCGGCCGTGCCGCCGCGGCAGGAATGATCAACATAGCAGTAATTAACAAAGCGCCGACAATTTTGATTGCCACCGCAACGAGAACTGCCAATGTTCCTATGAGAATCATGTTTTCCCGTCGGGTATCTATTCCCCTCGCCGCCGCGAGGTCTTCATTTAGAGTTAACAGTAGCAGACGCTCCCACCGCAGTCGAAGCGTCACAAGGACAAATGCCGATCCTACGCAAATAACCAAAAGATCGACGCGACTGATAGCAAGAATGTCGCCAAAGAGGTATGCGGAAAGATCTACTCGGACCCCAGGAAGAAAGACGACTGTCACCAGCCCAAGAGCTAAAGCGCCGTGCGCAGCAACGCCTAGCAAAGTATCGACAGCGAACATCCGTCCCGATAGAAAAAGAATCATAAAGGCCATGGCAAGCGCTGTAATCAGCACTCCCACAAAAATAGAAATGGAAAACGCAAGAGATAGAACAACACCTAGAATCGCGGCATGAGCTGTTGCGTCACCGAAATATGCCATCCGCCTCCAAACCACAAAACACCCCAACGGGCCGGTAGCAAGAGCGAGCGCGACACCCGCGAAAGCCGCACGCCAAAGGAAATCATCCAGCATCACACGCCATCCTCAGCATGATCATGGCGATGATCATGCTCATGGCGGTAAAGTGCCAGTGCGCCTTCAGTATTTACCCCGAACAGCGCTTGATACTCGGGTGCGGCAGAAACCAATGTTGGGGCTCCTTGACAACAAACATGCCCGTTTAAGCAGATCACATGATCAGACGACCGCATCACCACGTGCAGATCATGACTTACCATAAGTACGGCACAGTCAAGATCCTCACGGACACCTTCAATAAGTCGGTAGAAAGATGCGACTGCCGGCTGATCTAGACCCTGGGTTGGCTCATCCAGCACTAGCAGATCAGGCCGAACTAATAGTGCGTGAGCGAGCAATGCCCTCTGAAACTCTCCACCCGAAAGGGATGTCATCTGTTGTCCTAGCAAATTGGTTATCCCAACCTGCTCGGCGATCTCTAAGTGTTTTACTTCACTATAAGCTCCCGATAAGCTAAGCCAGCGCGACACCGTCAGCGGCATGGCTTGATCAATAGCAAGTCGTTGTGGCACGTAGCCGATCTTCAAACCCGCCTGGCGCAAGACGGTCCCCTCAGACGGCGCCTGCGCGCCAATCAATATTTTGAGCAGCGTAGTTTTACCAGAGCCATTAGGTCCGACAACTGTGACGATCTCTCGACTTCGAATAGAAAGATTGACATCTCGCAGAATTTGTCGAGACCCTAGGCTAACGCCGACTCCCTGAGTCTCGATAAGGCTCATTGCGGCATCCGTTCACGACACTCAGCGCACAACCCCTCCGCCTCAACAACTGTATGCTTAATATCAAAACCAATCGCCCGAGCGGTTCGATCGAGCGAACTGCTCTGAGACCTTACCGAAGTTTCAGCAACCTGGTGACAATCGTTGCAAATCATAAAAATTGGTGAATGTTTATCGCGCGGCTGACTACAGGCCACAAATGCGTTTATCTTCTCAATACGATGGGCAAATCCATTGTCCACTAGGAAATCAAGGGCGCGGTACGCAACGGGGGGTTGTGCACGAAAACCAGAGGCAGCAAGCTCTGACAAAATGTCATAAGCACCGAGAGGTGCATGCGACTTCAGTAACAGCTTAAGTACTTTCTCACGCACTGGCGTCAGCCGAAGCCCCCGCTCAGTACAAAGGTCACGCGCCGCATTCATAAGCAAACTTATACACTTCGCGTGATCATGCTGGCGAAAAGCGCCGGCTACAAGACCTAGCGTATCTTTTTTGGCAGTCATACTGGATCCGGAAAAATTAATGGTTCACACATTGTGCAATGTCGAACGCAATATTTTCAAGCAACTCAGAGTAAAGCGCTGGACCAAGCTTAAGGTCTATCCCAACTGGGTCAACGGATCCAATATACGGTTTATAGCCAGCAAAAACGCTATCAATAAGTTTTGATGAGTATTGTGGCTCAGAAAGCACGCAATTAATCTGACCGTCTTCAAACAAGTTCTTTAACTGGCGCAATCTCTTCGGACTCGGCTTTGACGCATCTCCCAGTGAGATAGACCCTGCTGCGGTAACCCCAAAACGCTTCTCAAAATAATGGTAAGCATCATGGTAGACAATAAAACGATTACCTTGAATAGACGCAAGTTGATCTTCAATCTTATGCGTAGTGTATTTAATCTGCTGTATCGCAGATTTTGCATTCGCAGTGTAACGGTCGGCATTCGTTGGATCAATTCGTCCTAGTCGGGATGCAATTACATTTAGCCAGATGACCGCATTATCTGGATCAAGCCACATATGAGGGTCACTTTCGCCATGATGATGATGATCGTGACCATCAACTCCTTTCTGAGCAACCGGGTCAATATCGATACCAACTGAATTCTTAATATAGTGCTGGTCACGCTCGAACTCTGTGGGAACATGTTGGGCATAAGCCGTCAGACCAGACAGTCCTGATGTATTAATAATAAATTTCGAATCATCACCGTTTCCGACGTGGAGTTCGAAGCACGAGCCTTCTGCGCTAGGGGCCATGGACTCACCATCCTCAATTACAGTGCAAGATTCACCAGTGATTAGAGTCTCAGCAATCTCTTCAAGCGCGTGCATCGTCTCTTCATTTAAGGAGTCAGTTGGCAACAGCACCAGTCGCATTGTCGGATCGGCGTACTCTCCACCCACTTTCTGCATCAACCAGGTGTGTGAAGAATCATCCACGCTGAAGACGCCTGCCCACTCGAAAGCACTGGCATCATTGCTTTCTTCCTCATGGTCAGCATGGGTCTCTTCTTCATACTCGTCGTGGCCTTTTTCCTCATGGTCAGCATGGGTCTCTTCTTCATACTCGTCGTGGTCCGTGTGATCGTCAAAGATCGGTCCGTCTCGATATGGAAGCTTTAACACGCCTTTCACCTCCGAAAGATCTAGAGCATCGGCCGAAGCCGCGATCGTTTCAAAAAGTGGCTCCAACCATGGCGTCATATCGTGACCCAGGTAAACCACCAGGCTTGCCTCTTGCAGGGCTTTGGCCTCTGAAGGGCGCATAGAGTAGTCATGCGGGGAGACATTCTGGGGAATGAGCAGTTGTGGCTCACTAAGTCCATCCATGACCATCGAGACAAGCGAATGTATCGGTACAATATCAGCGACGACTCGCGGAACGTCAGCTTTCAAAGACCCGCTCCAGAGAATTATTGGCAACGCTAGTACAAGAAGTGATTCCTTAAAACATTTTTTCTGCATTTCTGAAATTCAGTAGTTTGTGATTCGTGTGATGTTATACTATAACAATATTAATGCAAGAAATTCTTTAAAAATCGCTACCGCTGTTAATGAAATAAAGAAGATAATTAGGGGTTGTTAGGCATGTGCTAGCAGACTTGTCAAAGTGTCAGCACGCCTTAATCAAACTTGTATAGGAGAGCATAAAGATGGCGATTGAAGAAGGCAAAAAAGCCCCTGCATTCACGCTGGAGAATGAAAAAAATCAGAAGGTGAAATTGTCAGACCTCTCCGGGAAATGGGTCATTCTGTACTTCTACCCAAAAGACGATACGCCCGGTTGCACGATTGAGGCCAAGGATTTCACCCGCGATCTGAAGCAATTTGAAAAGCTAGGTGCCACCGTCCTCGGTTGCAGTCCAGATTCAGTCGAATCCCATCAGAAGTTCATCAGCAAATACAAACTGAAGATCAGCTTATTATCTGACCCTAGCCACAAAATGATGAGTCGTTACAACGCTTGGGGAGAAAAGAATATGTATGGAAAAATCACCGAAGGCGTCATACGGTCAACGGTACTGATCGACCCCAAAGGCAAGGTGACAAAACACTGGCGGCGCGTTTCTGCAAAAGGACATGCAGAGTCCGTACAGAAAACACTGACAGCTCTTTCGGGCTGACTGCCGTAACGCGCCAATGTTGAAGTCATTAAGCCTGCGGTCGAAATTTGCTACCAGTACTTGAGCGCATCTTTGTATAACAAAGCAAGATCGCCGTCTTTTAGTGCTCTTGGCGATACCGCTAAAAGGCGTTCTTGAGCACTGGCGGCCTCGGCAAGCGTTAACACATCGGAAGCATCAAAGCCAACACCCGAGATACCGTTAGGTATACCGGTTTCTCGCATCATATTTTCAATATGGCTCGCCAGAATCTCTCCGGCATCTATCTCCGATACGTTCTTGGTGTCAGCCCCAAGCAAGCTGGCGCCATCCAGATGGCGCTCGGGACACCCGACTCCGGTGAATCGGTATGCTGCGGGCGCGTTTAAGATAACCGACACCCCATGCGGGCAAATCGGCTGATCTTCGGGATAGCCGCTTGGCTGGTAGTCTTTGATTTTCCCCGATACCGGGTAGGACATTGCGTGAGGCAAATGACATCCCGCATTACCGAATCCAATCCCGGCCAACGTGGCCGCATACATCATGCTATGTCTGGCCCCTGAGTCCGCTGGGTTAGTTACAGCCGAAACCAGGTTCTCGCCGGCAAGTCGCAACGCCTCTCGACAGAAAAGATCACTGAAAGGGTTCGCTCCCTGAGTCATGGGTCTTGGAAGGCTGTGAGTCGTTGGTTGACGATCGGAATAAGGCTTTGCAGTTAGCGCCTCGAGCGCGTGACTAATTGCATCAAAGCCAGTTGCAGCCAATACAGATGTTGGCAGCGTCTCCGTCCAACGGGGATCCACAATAGCTCGATCGGGGAGCATGGCTCTTGATGCAATACCGGTCTTACAAGCGATCTCGAGGAAATCAAATACCGCAATTCCGGTTGCCTCACTTCCGGTCCCGGCTGTTGTGGGGCACGCGATATGCGGCCTTAACGTTCCAGGCACCGGACACCCCTCACCAATAGGCGCATTGACGTACTCAAGGAAATCAGCGGGATAAGTACTATATAGGTTGGCTGCCTTGCAGGTATCAATAACGGACCCGCCCCCGATAGAAATGAAACCATCTAGATTCTCGTCAATTGCAAATGCCGCAGCTTCCTGAAACGAGCGATTAGTCGGCTCGACGCGAGTCTGATCAAAAATAACAGGGGTCAATCCGGATTGCTCCAGCGACTGAATCGCCTCCTGGAACAACTCAATCTGACGGACCCGGACGTCAGTAAATACGCCGACTCGCGACAGTCCAAACGACATCGCTTCGATGCCCAACTCCCGTATGACGCCCGGTCCATAGCGCAGACGGCTAACGTCTCCGGAGAATATGTTCTCCTGGTCTGTGTTCAGTTGATAGTAGTGACAACAGGTCATTCTTTGTTTTCAGCGCATCAGGGTGTTTTTATCGCATTTGAGCTTTTGTGAGAGCTTGGTCGATATCCCACAAGATATCATCTAGCGTTTCGAGACCAACTGACATACGAACCATATCCGGCGACACGCCGGCACTTGCTTGCTCTTCCTCGTTCAACTGGCGATGAGTCGTTGAAGCCGGGTGGATCACCAGTGTTTTAGCATCACCAACATTTGCCAGATGGCTCAAGAATTGAGCGCCTTCAATAAACTTTATGCCCGCGGCTTCCCCGCCTTTAATCCCAAAGGTCAACACACCTCCTGCTCCTTTAGGAAGATACTTCCTCGCAAGGGAATGGTAAGGGTTATCTTCAAGTCCAGCGTATTTCACCCAGGAGACGGCAGAGTGATCTCTTAAGAATCGAGCAACTGCTAAGGTATTAGCACAATGGCGATCCATCCGAAGGGGTAACGTCTCTAGACCCTGAATAAATAAAAAAGCGCTCAGCGGGCTCATTGATGGTCCAAGCGTACGCAAGGTCTCCATTCGAGCTTTTGTAATAAATCCAAAATCACCGAAGGTTTCATAAAAGCGAATACCATGATATCCCTTCGACGGCTCGGTCATTCCTGGAAATTTGCCGTTGTTCCAGTTGAATTTTCCTGATTCGACAACAGCTCCCCCGATCGATGTACCGTGCCCCCCGATCCACTTAGTCACCGAATGCACCACAATATCGGCCCCGTGCTCGAATGGCCGACAAAGATACGGGGTGCCAAAAGTGTTATCCATCACCAAAGGAACGCCTGCATCATGGGCGATTTCTGCAACCGCAGAGATATCCAATACGTTGTTGAGTGGGTTGCCAATTGTCTCGGCATAGATTGCTTTTGTAGAAGGCGTGATCGCGCTGGCAAAGTTTTCTGGATCATCCGGATTAACAAAAATCGTGTTAATGCCCATGCGACGAAAGGTGTAATCAAACTGAGAGTATGTCCCCCCATATAATGTACTGGCAGCTACAAGATCGTCCCCTGCCTCAAGCAATGTCAGCAGTGCGACCATTTGGGCGGCCATCCCGGATCCGACGACCAAGCCTGCTCGACCTCCCTCGAGCGTTGCGAGACGCTCCTCAAGCACCGCGTTCGTCGGGTTCATCATCCTCGAATAAACATTACCAAAGGTTTGAAGATTAAAGAGGCTCGCCGCATGATCCGTGCTATCAAATACGTAAGACGACGTCTGATAGATTGGCGTTGCGCGCGAAGCTGTTGCCGCATCAGGCAGTTGCCCCGCATGAAGGCAAAGCGTTTCAAATCCGAATTCACGATCGGCCATAAGAAATTCTCAATAAACAAGCCATTTCGGCCGCTTCGCAGAAATGACATTGGTTGTGATGCCAAGTAGGTTAAGACCACCTAACAATCTAGCGTGTTCAATTTTTACACAACGGTCTGAAACAACTTCAAGCCCGCCCTGCTCGGCGATGTCAACCGCTGAATCACTCAAGACACCCAACTGCAACCAAAACACCTTAGCGCCAATTTTTACCGCGCTTTCGGCTAGCTTCGGCGCCGCTTCGGGCCTCTGGAAAACATCTACCATCTCAACCCCCAAATCGGATGGAATCGCCTCGAGAGACGGATAACAAACTTCACCCAGGACTTCCTCATAATTGGGGTTAACCGGAATAATCCGATACCCATGGTCCTGCATATATTTGGCCGCAAAAAAACTCGGGCGCCACCAGTTTGCGGAAAGTCCAACGACCGCAATGACCTTGTTCTCAACTAACACCCTTCGAACGTCTTCAATATCTGTAATCATTTTATTCTCTAATTATGATTCGAGTTCTTCTGTCCCGAACCGCTCCAACCCTAACAGAAACCACCAACCAGGGATCACTCGACACTGCAAAAAAAGCATAAAAGATGCAGAACCTCAATTATAAAAACGATCGTCTGAGGATCTTAAGTCCGTGCTCGAGTCAACACTTTTTCACAAAAATCTTGGGATGCCTTGTTCGCCCACGGCGACCCGATCCCAAAGATAGGAATAGACCCAATAACGAGTGGGTTTTTTCCCACTAATCAACATTAATCGCCTCCCTAAATCGATTGAAAAGATGAGGAGGTCAAGTTATTCCGACAATTATCAACTGGAATTGGGTTTTATGGTTTTTATCCCATTTTTATCCCATTTATTTTATTGAACAAAAAAGTTTTACTTTATTGGAATTTTTCCATAAGGTAGGCCAAATCGAGCTTTGACTTGATTGAATTCCACGCGAACCCAGAACCAATTAATACCCACGGCGCAATGCTATGAATGAACAATCTACAGAGAGCGCGGTTCATGACTCGAGTGACGTCGTCGAGTTGCTGCTTCGAGATATTGAAAACTTTTGCCAATCTCAGAAAGTCGCTGAAACGACCTTCGGTCGGCAGGCAGTTAATGATGGAAAGCTTTGTCACCGGCTACGCAGTGGTAAGGGCGTTACACTCAGGACGGTTAACCGAATTCAACAATTCATCAAAGAGAATGATGATTCGCCAAGGGACAGTGAGCAATCTGGTGCAGTCCCATCTGCTGAAGCTTTCTCAAGTACCGGAGTATCCGACTTTCAGTCAGAAAAGAAGCAGGGGCGACCCTTCCGGTTTTATGATAACCGCCAAAAATATCTTGGCTTTGTCAACACAACCGATGAAAAATGGAAAGTCGCCGAGAGAGCATCTCATGAGTTATCCCATGTACAGCCTGCTCCGCCTGCACTTCGAATCTTCGATGCCGGTATTGGTGATGGCTCTGTCCTCAGCCATCTCCTGCGAGCCACTCATCAGAAATTTCCGACCATACCGTTCTTTGTCGCTGGCAAGGAAATCAGTCTCGAAGACGTAAGGCTATGCCTCGAAAATCTCCCGGATCGATTTGCCGAGCATCCGGCGAGCGTCATTTGCATTACAAACCTCTTTTACAGTGAAGCGCCATGGCTTATGCCAGGCAATATCGACTCAGCAGCCGCGCTTAACTGGCATGAAATTGCGCTTCATGGATCATCTTCCCAGGCTTACGGAGAACAATTACGGGCAATTGATGACCTTCTCGTAAACGGCTGGGAAGTTAAAGTTAGCGAGAAAACAGGCAATCCGCAATACGTTCGACCATCAGTGCTGGTGATCTTCAGGGAAGATTGCCGTTTTCTGCTGGACTCGGTCATTCCAAAACGAGGGCAGGTATCGGGAGATTACGATCTCATCCTGGCAGCTCAGCCGTGGCGTGCGCGAATGAGCGCGAAGTTTAAAGCAGAGAAAGTTCTGGAACCACTCGTTCGAAGCCTCCGTCCGGGTGGTCGACTGCTCGCTGTCCAATCCACTGGCGGCGGCCCTGGAATGGAACTCATCAACGAGATTTGGCCAGACGAACAACCTTTCAAAGTAGATCGACACCTATTGATAAAAGCGCTTAAAGATAAACTCGGACGGTCATCGGCTAACTACAACTTTAACGCCGGATCAGATAACAAGTCAGTGCTCGAATATAAAATGAAAACGCTTCCCAACGAGATAGCGGACAGCATCGGAACCTCAACTCTTTTTGCAGCTTGGAATGCCTCAACATATGTTGCGCAGATCGAAGACGACCGCTTGCAAGACGCGGTAACATCAGGCGCGTATCTGTCGGCGACCCAAAAGGTATTGCAAAAATACAAAGGAATTTGGTTTCACGACGAAACCTTTGTGATCTCGAGGCGACGTAATTCACTCACAAGCAGCCCTTCTTCAACAAACACGTCAAAGCGTTAGTTAAATTCACCAGGAACCGTAAAAATGAAAGAACATTATTATTTTGATAACGCCGCTACTACGCTACCCAAACCGGAGCCGGTTTATCAATTTATTGATAAATTTTACAGAAGTCACGGCGTTAACCCTGGCCGATCAGGCCACCAACTCGCTGTTGAAGCAGAAGCCATGATTGTCCAAACGCGCAGGATGCTTGGCGAATTTTTTGGCTACGGTGGCGATCCCGCCCGCGTCACCTTTTCACAGAACGCAACCGATTCAATGAATGCAGCGCTGGCTGGAATCCTGAATCCAGGAGACCATCTGGTCATTACTCGAATGGAGCATAACTGCGTATTAAGACCTGCCAATCACTTCGAGAGAGATCATGGGATTGAAGTCACACGGGTAACAGCCGATAGTCAGGGGTATGTAAATCCTGAAGACGTTCAAAAAAGTATTCGTCCGAATACTCGCGCAGTGGTTATCAATCATGCTTCGAATGTCACCGGTTCTCTTCAAGATGCGGCGGCAATTGGTAAACATGTCCGCGATTCTGATGCCCTTTTTATTCTTGATACCTGCCAAACGGCTGGCGTCGTTCCGATCTTAATGGACGACTGGGGTGTGGACATTCTCGTCTACACCGGACACAAGGGATTGTTTGGTCCAATGGGCATTGGCGGGATGATTGTGGGAGAGAATGTCGACATAAAAGCGCCTCGTGTTGGCGGTACTGGCGTTAATTCAATCTCTCCTTTTCAACCTGATGAGTATCCCTACCGTCTTGAGACGGGAACACATTGTCTTCCCGGCATTGCAGGCCTTCACGCCGGACAAAAATGGTTTGCAGAACTAGGCAAAAAGCACGGCGCCCCTGAGGATGCCACGCATGGGCAAGCCTGCGGTGCAGCTCTAGCACACATTCACGAAGTAGAAAGTGCCGCTACCGAACAACTGGTTAGCGCGTTCGAAAAAATTGACGGCGTAAAAATTTACGGCCCGTCAATCGGACAGCCCCGAGTGGCTACTCTCTCGATCAACATTCGGGAAATGCCCGCAGACCAAGTGGGTGCAATGCTTGATGCAGATCATGCTGTATGCGTCCGGCCCGGTCTTCACTGCGCCCCTGATGTTCATGAACTGCTAGGAACAGTGGGTCAGAACGGTACGGTTCGTTTTGCGGCTGGATATTTCACCGATGAGGAGGACATCAAACAGGCTATTGATGCAGTGAAAGATCTTGCAGAAGTCTAACGGATCCCGACGTTTGTCCCTAATCCGATATTCATAAATTTACCTTAACAAGTTAAAAGTAGGCACGCATGAAATCAGCTGAAAGTGTGATCGATCTTGTTGGCGGAACACCGCTTGTTCGACTGAATAATATTGTCGATGATGACATGGCAACCGTTTATGCAAAGATGGAAAACTTAAACCCATCGGGGTCTGTTAAAGATCGCATGGCCATTAATATGGTAAAACGTGCCGAGGACGCGGGACTTCTCGGGCCCGGCGGCACGATTGTGGAAAGCACCTCGGGAAACACCGGCCTTGGACTGGCGATGGCTGCAGCCGTGCGCGGATACCGTTGTGTCTTCACGATCCCTGACAAAATGAGTCAGGAAAAAATAGATATGCTGAAAGCCTATGGTGCTGAAGTGATTGTCACGGCGACTGATCTTGATCATCACCACCCCGACAGTTATGTCGAGATCGCTAAACGCGTTGCCAGGGAAACACCCGGGTCTTTCTATACTGATCAATACTCTAATCCAAATAACCCTGAAGCCCACTACCTCACGACCGGTCCCGAAATCTGGGAAGCCACAGACGGGAAAATTGATTCGTTCATCGCAGGTCTCGGGACAGGTGGCACTATTTCAGGCACCGGAAAATATCTTAAAGAAAAAGCGGTGGAAACAGGGCGCACCGTTCGAGTGGTTGGCCCCGATCCCTTTGGCAGCATCTATAAGGAAGCTCATGAGAAAGGTGAGTGGAGCACCCCGTCACTCTATCGTGTCGAGGGTATCGGCCATGACTTCATGGTGGACACACTTGATCTGACGGTCGTGGATGAAGTGATCAATATTTCCGATCGAGACTCTTTTCTCACGGCAAGACGTCTTGCAAGACACGAAGGCATATTATCAGGTGGATCAACAGGCACCGTATTCGCCGGCGCGCTTCAAGAGGCGCGAAAGCTAGGGCCCGGGAAAATCGTGGTTGCGATCGTGTGCGATTCAGGGGACAGATACATTAGTAAATGTTTCAACGACGAGTGGATGCGTGACATGGGGTACTTCGCGCCAGAAGCGCATCTTGGCACCGTGCAGGAGTTACTTGATACCCGAAACCAAGATGTCTCCTTTGCATCTCCCAATGAAACATTGCGAGATGTAATCGCTCGAATGGCCACCAAAGGCATATCCCAGATGCCCGTGACCTCGGGCAACGGTGACCTGCGGATGATTGAAGAACTCGATATTCTGAGGGCAGTCGCAAGTAATGAGCACGGCCTTGACGACAGTGTTCGTGACGTAGCGCGACCTCTAGAAGGTCGAGTCAGCTTATCCGACAGCCTTTCACATGTTCAGCAGATATTCGAGCAGAATAACGTTGCCGTTGTTGTTGATAGTGGCACAATCGCAGGAATCGTAAACAAGATTGACCTACTTGAATTTTTAAACAAGAAAAGTCATTAGAGCGCTTAGCTCAAAAATCTAAACACTCTTTGGAGAACCACATTGAAATTTGACACTAAAGTCGTTCGAGCAGGAATTGAACCCGATCCGACGACCGGCTCGATTTTGCCGCCTATTTACGAAACCGCTACCTTTGTTCTTCCTGAAGTAGGAAAAGACCGTGGATTTGACTATACCCGCTCATCTAATCCAACACGCCAAGTTCTGGAAGCGAACCTAGCGGCAATCGAAAGCGGTAAATATGCCATCAGTTTTGCTAGTGGAATGTCTGCAGTAGATGCCTGCTTTAAATTACTGACCGCTGGCGATCATATTGTTTGTGGCGATGACGTTTACGGTGGCGTTACGCGACTGCTTGATAATGTGACCGCTCAGCAGGGACTGTCGATTACCTATGTCGACACCACCAACACTGACGCCGTCAAAGCAGCTATTACCTCCGCAACCAAAATGCTTTGGATTGAGACACCTACTAATCCTCTTTTGAAAGTCAGCGACATGGAGGCTATGGTAAAAATCTCGCGAGATGCCGGCATTCTACTAGGCGTTGATGCGACCTTTGCAACACCCGTCTTCCTGCGACCACTTGAATTTGGCGCTGATATTGTGATGCACAGCACAACCAAGTATCTGGCAGGTCATAACCAGATTATTGGTGGCGTATTGATCACGAATCATGAGCATGTTTTTGAAAAAATGAAGTACATTCAAAAAACGATTGGAGCGGTCTCGAGCCCCTTTGACTGCTGGCTTAATCTAAGCGGCCTTAAAACATTGCACCTGCGAATGAAGCGCCACGAAGAATCCGCACTTCAGGTCGCCGCATTTCTTGAAGCGCACCCAAAAATCGACCGAGTCTTGTACCCCGGGCTTCCCTCGCACCCGCAACACGCTATCGCAAAGGCCCAAATGTCTGGATTCAGCGGAATGATTACCTTTGAGCTTAAGGGCGGAACTGAAGCAGGTAAAACGCTCATGAACAATGTTCAACTTTGCGGGCTTGCTGAATCACTCGGTAGCGTTGAAACAATGATTACCCACCCTGCAAGCATGACTCACGTTGATGTTCCAGTTGAAGACCGGCGCAAGCGTGGCCTTACCGATGGACTTGTTCGCCTTTCGGTCGGAATTGAAGATGTTGAGGATATTATTTTAGATCTGGAAAAAGCGCTCGAAAAATCCTAACACCTCTCAAGGTCTAAGCAATTTAAGAATTCTGCCACTCGCTCTCCGTTAATTCTTTTTAAAGGAAACGAGTGGCAGATCAAAACCTACTTTTTTATTCCCGCAAGAGTGCTTTCGCTCAGATTCGATCGTCGTCACTTTCGGCCAGGTTAAAGAAATACCCGTCGCTCATCACACCGCACAGATCTTTATTCGGACTAACAGAAGTATAGATCGCCAGCTCAGCTAGATCATAGAAAACGGCCCGATTAATCAGCGCATCAAGGCCATCCCTAATTTCAATATAGGGAGAAGGCTCTTGAGTTTTTGGGTTCTCATTTACCCAGATCTTATGATCAACGCCGGCAATAACGACGTCATCCACATTAGTGCGAAAGACAAGTTTTTGTAGATCTCCAGTTCCGATCTTCTCCATTTCGACCGCCAAAAATGGTGCGTCCTCAATTTCAATACGGAGTTTTTCTTCCGGAGAAACCAAAAAGAATTCGTCGCCCTCGCGCACCATTACTCTAGACAACAGTTTTACAAGGCTAGCGCGCTCAATAGGAGAACCAAGATAATGCCAACGACCATCACGGCTGATACGTAACGGAAAGTCCCGTGCAACGCCTGAAGACCATGAACCAAGCGGTGGACGCTTCTCATTTTTCGCCTGAAGCGCCAACGCCTCAAGAGGTCCGAGCTGATTGTGATCCTGATTAGTCACGGGGCTAACTTTTTACTGGTATCGGCTGACCACTCTCGTTAATCGCCACAAATGTAAAAAGACCTTCGGTGACACGCTCTTCAACCTGACTCTCCCGGCGGTGAACCCAGGTTTCGACCCTTACTGCAATGGAAGTATTACCGATGCGTTCAGTCGTACAGTAACAGCTCACCTGGTCACCGATTTGAACAGGTCGATGAAAAGTCATCCCATCAACAGCCACAGTAGTCACACGACCGCCTGCAACAGCAAACGCGTGCGCGCCGCCTGCAAGATCCATCTGCGCCATGATCCACCCGCCAAAAATATCCCCATTCGGGTTGGCATCGGCTGGCATCGCGATTGTTCGAATCGCCGGCGCCTTATCCGAGGAATTAATCACGCGCTTTTCTCGCGTGGCGATCTTCCCATTAAATAAAATTCATCGTTCGGCCGCATTCCGATCAAATTCGCCATGCGGTTCGATAGCGCAAAAAATGCCGTGATAGCGCCAATGTCCCATATATCTTCATCACTAAAATCATAATCTCTAAGCGCTTCGTAATCCCGATCTTCGAGCCCGGCTGAATCTTGTGCGACTTTGTCCGCAAAATGCAACATTGCGGTTTGTCTTGCGGTGATATCTGCTTTTCGAAAGTTAATCGCCACCTGATCGGCAACAAGCGGATCGCGGGCATAAATTCTAAGAATTGCACCATGCGCCACAACACAATACTGGCAGTTATTAGCGCCGGATGTTGAAACCACAATCATCTCTTTCTCGGCTTTCGATAGCCCACCTTCACGAGACATAAGCGCGTCATGATAATCAAAGAACGCTCTACACTCTTCTGGACGATGGGCGAGTGTCAGAAATACGTTGGGGACAAACCCGGCTTTTTCCTGAACACCAAGAATGCGGTCTCTTAGATCTTCAGGTAATTCATTGATATCAGGAACAGGATAACGGCTGATTTGCTTTTCATTCATATATATCGATTTAATTAATTAGTAATTTGAGTGGAATATCAAACAGGAACTGCAGTATTGGCGATAGTAATTTTCAATTCAATCAGAGATTGATCCGGGTTTTAATTCATCAATGGTCCAACCTGTAACGCGTCACGCAACTCTCGCCTGGGTTCCTGCCATCGGAATCGAATCGAGTTTCGCACGATATCCTCATCGAGATCCTTAAGCTCGTCCACAATTGGAGACCAATGTACTAGTGCGTCAGGGCTCTGAATGAATATGGCATCCAGGTCCAGGGATTTATCAAATTCATATGAACTCAGCCGATTTTTTATCCTTTCAATTGATTGTTTAAAATCCGGCCCGGCCTCCTCTGGACTTCCGACGGTATCAAAGATCAGGTTCACGACTGACTGCATTGTCGCGCGCACCTCGGTGGTCTGTACATGCTCACGACAAATCAAACTTCCGGTATAAATCACAAGATCAGAAACGCAGGCTGACCAGATCTGCCATTTAGCAATATTAATAGATACCACGAATGTGTCGTTTTTAAAAAGTTCTGGAAAGCGAGTGCCGGCTCGAGTTTTGATATAACCGTACAGAGACGTCTGTCCGACCATACTTGCACGACTTGTGATGAACTCTGCGAGCTTTTCTTCATCTGTAATCGGGCCTAGCTTCTCTCGCCGATGCCAGAACTGTGTCTTTAACGCGGTTAACGCCTCCTTGATCTTGTTTATCACCAGTCTTTATCCCCGTCATTCAAGAGCGCTATTAAGCCGCAAAATTCGGTTTGCCTTACTTGACCCCTATGTTACATTTTGTAACAACTATTTGGCACTCTCTCAGAGGCTCCAATGGATCGGATTATTCTTGTTCTAGGGCTTTCGGCACTCGTATTTCTATCGCCAATCTTATCTTGGTGGCTCAGGCCCGCGCTTCCCTGGTATCTTGCTTACCTACTATGGCTGCTCATTATTGTAATGATCCCATGGGCGCATAGCCGGCTGTTCAACCGGTGACCATAGCGGCCGAAACCCTGTTTGTAAGCTGTCTTATCTACTTCTTAATAATGCTTTTGATTGCCTCTGCAGCCGATAAGCGATGGCTACCGTCCTCGGTAACAAGGCACCCACTGATCTATATTTTTTCGCTCGGCGTCTATGCCACGTCATGGAGTTTTTACGGAAGCATCAGTTTTGCCCACGATAACGGATTTTTGTTTTTAGCAACCTACTTGGGCCTGACAATCGCATTTATTTTAACGCCGGTATTGATTACCCCGATTCTTCGCCTCGTTCGCGAATATCAACTAACCTCACTCGCTGATTTATTTGCCTTTCGCTTTAGAAGTCAAACGGTTGGTATTTTGGTCACTTTGTTCACGCTCGCTAGCATCCTTCCCTTCATCTCGTTACAGATCCAAACCGTCATCGAGTCAACTCGAATTTTAACGGGCGAATTTCCATCGGATGAGATAGCGATAGGCTTCTGTACTCTAATTATTCTATTCACCGCCTTGTTCGGAACTCGCCATATTTCTCCGCAGGAAAAGCATGAGGGTCTTATAGTCACAATTGCTTTTCAATCGCTAATTAAATTGATCGCACTCTTGATGGTTGCTGGATTTTCTGTTTTCGGAATTTTTGGCGGAGTTGCAAACCTAGAAAATTGGCTAGCTGGACACCCTGAAGTGATTGCAGAAATGACCAAGCCCGGGCAAAACGGTCCTTGGGTGAGCATCATCATTCTTGGATTCGCTGCAGCATTTCTGCTACCGCGCCAATTTCATATGATGTTCACCGAGAACATCTCTCCAAAAACGCTGCAACATGCGGCCTGGGGGCTACCCTTATTTCTTCTTGTGCTCAGTCTCGCGACCCCGATCGTCCTATGGGCATCAATCCAGGAAAATATAGATACTTCGTCTGATTATGCCGTACTCGGTATAGCGCAAAAAAGCGAATCCACAGCTTTAACCCTTCTTGTCTTTTTCGGCGGTGCATCAGCTGCTAGTGCCGTCGTCATTGTCAGCACGTTAGCAATCGCGGGTATGGTCATCAACCATATTGTGCTTCCCGCTATTGGGACGCCAAGCGCACAGGTCAGCCTATATCGCTGGCTACTTTGGGGAAAAAGAATCATTATTGCTGTCATTGTTTTCTCGGCGTACATTCTCTACCAACCTTCCCAGGAGAGTAATAAACTTGTCAATACAGGATTGATTTCCTTCGTTGCTATCGCTCAATTCTTGCCGGGAATCGTTGGCACACTTTTTTGGCCTGTTGCCAATCGATTTGGATTTATTGCCGGGCTTATCGGCGGTGGATTTGTCTGGTTTATTGTTCTAGTTCTGCCACTGCTTAGCGAGTTTGATCAAACCGCGGGCACCACAACGCTGCCGCTATGGAATTGGTCAGGACAGGATCAATGGACCTTTGTCACACTGTCCACCCTTTCGATTAATTCTCTTCTCTTCATTACCTTTTCGATTCTCATGCGCCAAAACCCTGCCGAGAGAGAGGCCGCCGCGCTTTGCGTACAAGAATTGACAGCGCCGTATCGAAACCGCGTGCGACTTCACTCGCCTAAAGAATTTGTACCTGCTTTAGCCCATACGCTTGGCCCTGAAACCGCAAAATTCGAAGTGAAACGGGCCCAGCAGGATCTCAAAATACAGGATGAGGAGACTGATGTCCGAATCCTGAGCCGACTTCGAGAGCGGATCGAACGTAATTTATCCGGTCTCGTTGGGCCACAATTAGCCCGAGACGTTGTCAATATTCGGCTACCTATTGATCGTGAAATTCGGTCAGCAGAAACTGATCAGCTCCATTCAATGGAGCAGATCCTTGAGACTTCTAGAAATCGACTGCGCGGTCTCGCGGCTCAACTCGATTCAATGAGGCGGTATCATCGACAAGTGCTCGAGGAATTACCCATCGGTGTGTGCTCAATCAGTTTAGACGGTGAGATCACAGGCTGGAATCGAGAAATGGAGACGTTATCTGGCATTCCGAAAAACACAGCCATAGGATTGCGGCCGCAATTTTTAGTCATGCCCTGGAATCAGCTTTTCGGCGATTTTATCGAAAGCGATCACACTCATGTCCATAAAAAATTCCTCGCACTGGAGAGCGGTGCTCGGTGGTTTAGTTTATCCAAAGCATCAATAAAGGGCGTGCAATCAAAAAATGAGACATCGGCCAACGAGTTACTCGGCACGAGCGTCTTGGTTCATGACATCACCGAGTTTCACTTAATGGAAAATCAACTCGCCCACAGTGAGCGACTTGCATCAATTGGACGCTTCGCTTCCGGCGTTGCTCACGAGATTGGCAACCCTGTCACGGGTATTGCCTGTCTCGCACAAAATCTCGATGCAGAAATCTCAGATCCCAAAATCAATTCAGAAATCCAGGATATTCTCGAGCAGACCTATCGAATTAATAACATCGTTCAAACCTTGGTTAACTTTGCGAGACGGGGCGAGACTGAACTTATGCAAAAACATCGCTTCCTGATCAGAGATTGTCTTGATGATGCAAAAGATCTTGTTCGAATAGCGCGTCCCGGAAAATTAATTGATTTGATTATCAATTGCCCAAAAGAAATCGAAATAGCGGGCGATCGTCAGCAAATCTCTCAAGTTCTGGTCAATATTTTTAGTAATGCTTATGACGCGAGCCAGACTGGAGAAGTTATACGGATTCTTGTGTCCCAAAACGCTAATCAAATTAAAATTAGCATCCGCGACTTTGGTCATGGTATGAGTGACGAAATCAGCGAACGTATTTTCGAGCCTTTTATGTCTACCAAACAGCCGGGAGAAGGCACAGGTCTTGGTATGGCGCTAACCTATGGGATTATTCGAGACCACAATGGAAATATCGAGGTGGACAGTTTCCCCGGCGCCGGCACAGAAGTTCGAATCTACCTCCCTCTGCCCTGAGATTTTCTATGGAACGCATACTGGTTATTGAAGATGAAATCGTCATACGTCGGGCGTTATCAAAATTACTTCAGCGAAAAGGGTATGAAGTTTTTGAAGCAGGTTCGGTCGCAGAAGGCGAGGACAATCACAGTCTGGACTCGTTTCACCTCATCATTGCTGACCTCCGATTACCCGGCGGACTCGGAACCGAAGTGATCGGTCGATGTGGCGAAACTCCAGTTTTAATTATGACCAGCTACGCGAGTATTAACTCGGCCGTTGATTCGATGAAAGCGGGAGCTGCCGATTACATCGCAAAACCTTTTAACCACGATGAGATTCTTATCGTGACTGATCGTCTTATCCGACAAAATGTTATTTTTCGACAAAATCAGATCTTAAAAAGGGAAATTAAACAAACATATCCAGTGTCTGGAATGGTGGGGGATTCGAATGCGATGAAGCAAGTATTCTCCCGAATTGAAAAGGTTGCCTCAACGGACTCAACGGTGTTGATCTACGGAGAATCTGGCACAGGAAAAGAGCTGGTTGCACGCGCAATCCATGAACAAGGCGTGCGCAAAAGTATTCCACTGGTCACGATGAATTGCGCCGCGATACCGGATAGCCTAATTGAATCTGAACTATTTGGTTACGAAAAAGGTGCATTCACTGGTGCTGAAAAATCAACACAAGGGCTCATCGAAAGCGCTGACAATGGTACTCTCTTTTTAGACGAGGTGGCTGAATTATCCCCATCAGCTCAAGCAGGACTTCTTCGAGTACTGCAAGAAGGCGAACTTCGGCGCTTGGGATCAACCAAGACTAAACGTGTAAATGTTAGAGTGCTCGCCGCGACGCACCGCGACCTCGTCGCTCGGGTCGGTCAAGGCCTCTTTCGGGATGACTTGCTCTATCGATTAAAAGTTATTGAGATCGACCTGCCTCCATTGCGAAACCGCAAAGACGATCTTCCTGCTTTGGCAGAACACCTTTTGCAACGGATTAGGTCAAAACTAAATAGAGAAGTCCAGGGTTTCTCGCCTGGTGCGGTCAAAAAAATTCGTGAGTACGATTGGCCAGGCAATGTACGTGAACTTGAAAATGCGATCGAAAGGGCTTTGATTCTCTGCGAGGGATCCGAGATTACGCCTGATCTGCTAAATTTTGAAAAGAGCAGCCAGAATTCTCATCAGGATAGCAACTCCACTTCATTAAAAAAATCGCTAGATGAGTACTTTGTCACTTTCGTCCGTCAGCACGAGTCGACAATGAATGAAACCGAGTTGGCTCGGGAACTGGGGATTAGCCGAAAGACACTTTGGGAAAGACGTCAAAGATTTGGCATACCCCGAAATCTTCCACATAAAAATAAGCCAGAGTAGAGCCTTCGTTTCAATAATATGGCTAAGGCTAGAATAGTGGTATCAGTTTTCATATTTAATATAGATTATTGAGCTTCTGCTTCTGAGAGTTTTTTGATTTTTATTTTCTTAATGTAATTTTTAATTAGGCCTATAAACCAAGGCACCCCATATCCATTTTTGTGCAGGTGGGCAGCACCAAATTCATAAATGGCCTGATTACCTTTGATGCCATGTCCATCCAGCAGCCGATTGTAAAAATTAAATAAACAAGCTATCAATATTAAATCTTGCAAATCTTGTTCGCTCCAACCTTCACGAAAGATTTTATCTGCATCTTCTTGAATTAATTTACTTGGTGAGAGTGTGAGTTTCTTGAGGTAATGAAAAAGTGGTTTTTCATCTGAAACAATTGGAGCGCTGTCTATATCTTCTAACAAAGCCTCGATAGTCTTTGTTGGAATTCCGAAATTATCGGCAACTGCAGCATGAGAACCATAACAAAATGAGCATGCATTAAGTCCTGATACAAAAGCTGCAAAAACTTCTTTTTGTGCAGAAGTAAATGAAGATTCACCTCGCATAATTGCTTGAGATGCTTTGTCGAGAGGCCCCAATCGTTTTCTGTCGTTCCAAGTGATGTCCGTTATATCGGATAAGTCGTTTAAATGTCTGAAAAATGGCATAATTTTTTTTAATGAATAAACTGTAGATGTTTTCTTGAAATAGAAAACCTTGTTATTGTTTTGAACTTTTAATCCAGATGGACAATTGTTGATATTTTTTTCAGTGAGCTTAATCTTTTTTTCTCTTGGCATTCGTTTTTTGATAAACACTTGCGCTTCATCGGCCTCAACCCTCGAGGTGTGTTACTTTCCTGTAAAGTGTAACTAAACGTAACATATTATTCGTAACACCTGAATTCAAAACAACCTTTTTGCGCTATTTTTTAGCGTTAATTCCCGCTCCACGTCTTGGCATGAAATTTGCTTAAATTAGTCTAACGCGACAAACAGTTGTCGCGGAGGCTTAACAACAACTGCAGTTGGAGGGTAAATAAATGACTAACGTGGATCAGTCTACACGTGAAGCCCATTGGGCCAAGACCAAAGGGTTGATGATCACAACTCTTATCGTCTGGTTCATCTTCTCGTACCTTGTTCACTGGTTTGCTGGCGGATTAAACAGCGTCACATTCCTTGGATTCCCACTTGGCTTCTATATGTCCGCTCAGGGCTCTTTAGTGATATTTGTTGTGCTGATCTTCTGGTTTGCTAGAAGACAGCATTCAATAGATAAAGAGCACGGCGTGGCTGAAGAAGAATAATCAAGATCATCAGAATTAGGAGAAATTCATATGTCTGTAATTAAAGGTGACTTTATAGACAACCTGCCAAAAGTCTACGGGCTTTATACGGGCGGGTTCCTCATATTCATCCTGCTGATGGCGATTCTTGAGCAGGCTGGAGTCGGTGCCGATACTATCGGCATACTTTTTGTAGCATTTACTGTAGTCATTTATGCAGCCATCGGTTGGATGTCACGCACAATGCAGGTCGATGCCTACTATGTTGCAGGACGTCAGGTGCCGGCGGTCTTTAATGGCATGGCAACAGGCGCTGACTGGATGTCAGGTGCCTCTTTTGTTGCGCTCGCCGGTGGAATCTACTTTGGCGGCCACGGCTATATGGCGTTTATTGTTGGCTGGACCGGCGGCTACGTATTGGTTGCTGCGTTAATGGCACCCTATCTGAGAAAATTTGGCTGCTATACGGTACCAGACTTCATCGGTACCCGATACGGTGGAAATCTTGCACGCTTTCTCGCAGTGCTCGTTCTGGTCATTGCCTCGTTTACGTACGTGACAGCCCAAATTAACGCTACGGGAACAATCGCATCACGAGCGCTTCAGATTCCGTTTGAAGTCGGTGTTTGGTTCGGTCTGCTCGGTATTCTGCTTTGCTCTATGTTAGGTGGAATGCGCGCAGTCACCTGGACTCAGGTCGCTCAATATATTGTGCTGATTATTGCGTATGTTGTGCCGGTGATCTGGATGTCCAACAAACAAGGTTTCGGCATGATTCCTCAGCTGGCATACGGCGATGCCATCATGCGAATTGGAGAACTTGAAAGTCTAATTGGAGTGGGTACCCAACCGACCGAGGCTTTCCCGGGTCTGAAAGCGTTAACAGTGCCCTATTATGAAGCAGGAACTGACTTTGCTTCAAAGTGGAAATTCGTTACCCTCGTCTTTTGTATGATGGCGGGTACGGCATCCTTGCCGCATATTTTGATGCGCTACTTCACAACCCCAAGCGTGAAAGCCGCTCGTCAATCAGTGGCCTGGTCGCTCTTCTTTATATTCCTGCTTTATTTCACAGCGCCCGCCCTTGCGACTTTTACCAAGCTGCAACTGCTCGACCCGAGTCTTGCAACCAGCATTATTGGTAAATCAATCAGCGAAGTCAGTGCTTTAGACTGGATTCAGAAGTGGAGCGCAGTCAAAATGCTCGCGATCTCAGATGCTAATGGCGATGGCATCCTGCAAATTACGGAGTTCTTCATGCGAGGCGACATCGTCGTACTTGCGACTCCAGAAATCGCGGGCTTGCCCTATGTCATCTCGGGTCTGGTGGCAGCGGGTGGCATGGCAGCTGCAATGTCTACTGCGGATGGTCTACTGCTGGCGATTGCCAATGCCTTGTCACATGATCTTTATTACAAGATCATCGATCCAAAAGCAGACTCGAAACATCGGCTCATTGTAGCCCGCGTGCTGTTGATCGTCATTGGCGCTTGCGCTGCTTATGTCGCCAGTATGAAACTCACCAGTATCCTCGGCGCGGTCGCCTGGGCCTTCGACTTTGCAATGTCTGGCCTGTTCTTCCCGCTGGTTCTGGGTGTTTGGTGGAAGCGGGCTAACCGCCAAGGCGCGATCGCCGGAATGTTTTTCGGCTTACTGGCAGGAACTGCCTATTTGTACGCAGTCCGATGGGGTGGAATGGAGCCATGGCTCTATATCGACCATTTGCGCTTCGGTATTATTGGCGCCAGCGTCAGCCTTGTGACAATGATCGTGGTGAGTTTGGCAACTGCTGAACCCGACGAAGAAACTCAACGAATGGTGGACGAAGTTCGCATTCCGCGAGGTGAGTCGGTACTCGATTCACGCCACTAGACTCGATCACGTAAACTGATCGCCGGGGCGAAGACGTTCTTCGCCCCGGTTTTTTTTGCCCTAAGGAGAAGATTAAATGACCGAAGCTTTCCCAATGTGGGTAATCGCCCTCGATTACATATTGGGCGCCACAATGTGGACCTTAATTGGCCGATTTGGAATGTCCATTTTTCTGCGAGAAGATACTCACTTTTTCTTTGCTCGATTTTTTATTCGAATCACTAATCCGTTAGTGAAACTCTTCAGTCCGATCACACCAAACTTCCTTATTCGACCCCTGGTTCCGCTCTACATCGCCTGGTTTTTTTACATGATTCGCTTCTACCTGATGCCGTGGCTTATGGGTTATTCGGTCATGGGCATGTTGTCATTCCCGCTCGAGACCGAGTTTTCATTGGGCTTGGCGTCACTCGTTGAATCTATCCTAAACGTGTTTCGATAACGTCGCCCCTACGGCTGGCTATTAAAACCGGTAACGAAATGTCCGCTCAAAAAAAAGACCCAGCAACAGCTGAGTCTTTTTTTAATTTTCGTTACCGACTCAACAGCCGATTTAACCTTTTTGGATCATGACATCGCTTGAGATTGAGAGGGTTCGTTAAGCACTCGCTTTAGACAAGCCAGCAATCTTTCTACGTTTTCTACTCGACATGAGTGGCCCATCAAACCGATCCGCCACACTTTTCCAGCCAGTGGACCGAGCCCTGGACCTATTTCCAAATTGTCCTCATTTAAAAGACGTGCCCGAATTGCAGCTTCATCGATCCCGTCCGGAACCTTGACAACATTCAATTGGCCAAGACGAATACTACTGTCTTCAACGAGCATCTGTAACCCCATCTCTCTGAGTCCTTCAACGAGTCGCTCGGAAATATGTCGATGACGCTCCCATGATTTTTCTAAACCCTCTTGCCGCACCATGCGAAGGGATTCAGCTAGCGCGAAAATACTGTTGACCGGAGCCGTGTGATGATAAGCGCGTTTACTGCCTTCCGACCAATAACTATCGATCAAACTCAAGTCATGAAACCATGTGCCCGCCGGCTCTGCTCGCTCACTAATTTTCTTTAGCGCTCTCTCGCCCACGGTCACAGGCGCGATTCCCGCAACACTGGATAAGCATTTCTGCGCACCCGAATACACAGCATCTAGACCCCATTCATCAACATAAAGTGGCGATCCCACTAGCGACGTTACCGTATCGACAATAGTCAAACAGTCATATCGGCGCGCAATACCTGCCAGGGTTCTTGCGTCAGAAAGTGCACCGGTGGAGGTTTCTGCGTGCACAAACGCAACAACTTTGGTATCCGGATTAGCCTTCAAGGCGGCTTCGAGCTTTTCCGGGTCGACCGGTTGACCCCATTCATCATCGATCGTGACGACATTTGCCTTTAGCCGAATCGCCATTTCCTCCATACGCTGGCCAAAAACTCCATTCCGCGCCACAACCACCTTATCCCCAGCCTCAACGATATTGGTGAAACAGGTTTCCATTCCGGCTGATCCGGGTCCGGAGACCGGAAACGTCAATCGGTTGTCCGTCTGGAACACATAGCGCAATGACTCCTTAACTTCATCCATTAAAGAGATAAATGCAGGATCGAGATGACCAATAGCCGGCTGGGCCAGCGCGGTCAGGACTCGTGGATTGATTTCAGATGGCCCAGGCCCCATCAAAGTCCGAATGGGCAGGGTTTTAATCGGCAAGCTAACAACATTTTCCATTGTTGTATCCTGAGATGATGATCGTCGGTTCAAGGATACGTGTCGTTAAAGACCTGCATGACAGTGATTTCTAATCACTACCATTACGAAAACATTATTATCTATTTCCAATCAAGTCATTTTTCTAATCAATAATGGAAATCAACTGTCTTTAACGCATGCTTGCTTGTAAACGCTCTGCCTGCAAATAAAGACATTCAGTTGCAATCGTCGCGGCCGCGAGCGCCGTTAGCTCCGCGTGATCATACGATGGCGCCACCTCGACCACATCCATGCCAACAATATCTAATCCTTTCAGACCCCGAAGAATTTGCAGGGCTTTATTGCTGGTGACCCCGCCCGCCACCGGAGTGCCGGTCCCTGGCGCATACGCAGGGTCAAGGCAGTCAATATCAAAGGTAAGATAAATCTTCCGATTGCCAACTCGCTCTCGGATGTGTTCGATGAGCGTCGGTGCTGCGTTGTTATTTACCACATCTGCGTTTAGGACTAAAAACGGGTGGGCATCATAATCATACGGGGTTCGAATACCAATCTGGACAGACGTTGCCGGATCAATTAGCCCCTCTCTCGGTGCATGATAAAACATTGTGCCATGATCGACTGCTGAACCTTGTTCGTAGGTATCTGTGTGCGCATCAAAATGAACCAGTGCCATTTCACCGTACACTGCATGGTGCGCTCTTAGCAAGGGAAGGGTGATAAAGTGATCTCCGCCAAGAGATAGCAGCGTTTTCCCTGATCGAATAATCTCAAGGGCCTTATTTTCCAGATTTTCGCAAAATGCTTTGCTATCCCCGGGCGGAAAAATAAGATCACCACAATCAACATACTTTAAATGGTCGGCTAAAGCATAGGTCCAGGGCCAGTGCGCTTCTTCCCAGCGAAGAGTGCCCGACGCATGCCGAATGGCTGCTGGACCACTACGGGTACCCGATCGACCGGTTGTCCCAAGATCAAACGGAACGCCGAGAATCGCAATATCCGCATCGGACGCTCCCACCAGATCTAGAGGCGCGCCAAGAAATCCAAAAAGGTTTGAGTAAGAGGAAGCGTCGTCCCGAATATCAAAGTCGTCCATGAAATAGTCCCGTCGTATTTACTGCGTTCCAACACCAGAGTGGCATCAGACAAATTGGCAATTTTCTTCTAGGTGAATATATCCAAAATCATTCAATAGGTCGTTGATCATCAATTACCTTGCCATCGTTTGGTAGCGCGTCTTGATCTTCAAACTCTATCTCAGCCCGCAGCTTGCAAATCGCACGGACGCTTTCCGTTATCGACGACACTAAACCAGTTTTGTCGATACCCGTACTGGAAATTTCACATTTCAGGGTCATCGCATCTGAATTTTCAATTCGAGTCACAACCAGCCGCGCACGAATAATTTCTGAATGACGGGAAATCACCGTGGCGACTTGCGCTGGATGTATAAACATCCCCCGGACTTTGGTCGTCTGATCCGCCCTACCCATCCAACCCTTGATTCGCGGTCCAGTTCGCCCACAGGCGCTTGAGCCATCCATAAATGCCGACAGATCTCCCGTGGCAAAACGAATCAACGGGTAGCCTGCACTAAGCGGCGTAACAAGCACCTCGCCCACTTCACCCGAACTCACCGGATCGCCCGTGCCAGGACGAACGATCTCAACAATAACATCTTCATCAATAATGAGGCCATCTCGGGCCGACGACTCATAAGCGATTAATCCAACGTCCGCGGTTGCATATGCCTGAAGCACATTAATCCCTTTACGGGACAACGCCTCCCGCAAAGCAGCCGGTAAGGCCTCTCCCGAAACAAGGCCATACTTAAGGCTTGAAATGTCCAGCGATAATTTTTCCGCCGTGTCCGCCAGAATATTCAGAAAAGAAGGTGTTCCCACATAAAAGGATGGCCTGAGGTGCGCAATCGCCTGAACTTGCAGTTCGCTTTGTCCAACACCGGCAGGAAAAACCGTGCAGCCGATTCTGTGCGCGCCGCCTTCAAGCATAAAACCGGCAGGGGTGAAGTGATAGGAAAATGTGTTATAGACCAAATCACTGCTGCGACACCCCGCTGCAAAAAGCGCGCGCGCCGTTCGCCAAAAATCCTCGACATTGGCCTGCGGCTCAAAAATCGAACCCGGGGATGCAAAAATCCGGAGCATAGACTGGCCTGTCAGATCCGAAAATCCGCCAAGCGGCGGATTTTCGGATTGCGCCTGAGCCAATTCCGATTTTCGGGTGACGGGTAAAAACGCCAGGGCATCGCGATCAATCACGCTTTCCGGATCAATATCTTTCAGTCGATCCGAGTACGCCGGCACATGCGCCTTCAGATGATGAACCTGCTCACGCAATCGTCCAAACTGCTCTCTTGATCGCAAATCGTCCGAACGAGTCTCAAGTTCATCAAAAAATTCTTTCATCATTACACGCTATTCGGTAGTCGACCAATTAAACGATCTCGCACTGGGATACAGACCACCTCCGGGCAATCAGGCTTCTAACTCAACCACCGCTTTCTGCGGCGATAGGCTTTAACATTTCTGAAACTCCGACGATCATCTCCACTCACGCCAAGATAAAACTCTTTTACATCTTCGTTTTCCGCTAGAGCAGATGCTTCACCATCCATCACGACCCGTCCGTTTTCTAAGATATACCCATAATTAGAGTATCGAAGCGCCATCATCGTGTTCTGCTCGGCAAGCAAGAACGTCACTCCTTCATCTTCATTTAGGCGTTTGACGATCTCGAAGATTTCTTCAACCAGTTGTGGCGCTAGCCCCATTGATGGTTCATCAAGTAAAATTACGGCAGGTCGCGCCATCAATGCCCGACCTACTGCAATCATCTGCTGTTCGCCGCCTGAGGTATATCCCGCCTGACTCGTACGCCTTTCTTTTAAACGTGGGAAATACTGGTAAACGAGATCAAGATCCTCCGCGACCCTACTGCGGCCATCCGTACGGGTGTAAGCACCTGTAAGTAAATTTTCCTCTACCGTCAGATGTTCAAAGCAATGCCGGCCCTCCATCACCTGAATCACACCACGGCGAACCAACTCATTAGGCGAAAGGCTTTGGACATCCTCACCCTGAAACGTAATTGAGCCTTTGGTGACATCGCCACGTTCGGCTCCAAGGAGATTGGAAATTGCTTTAAGGGTTGTGGACTTGCCGGCGCCGTTGGCACCGAGCAAGGCCACCACACCACCTTTCATGACTTCGAGGGAGACACCTCTAAGCACAAGAATAACGTGGTCATAAATGACCTCAATATTATTAACCGAGAGCAATGCCTCGCGCTCGGACTGGATCACTGCACTCATCGATCCTCCCTCGTCATCATACGATTACCCAACAGCCTGATTAACTACAGGTTCGAGGGGTCACGTTATTTTCTTTGGCATAAGCCATTGAATCCGCTTCAATGAGCGGTGCCGTAATCTCACGAAGCGGCTCATAGAACTTGGAGACCATGCTCCATTTCTTAGCTTTCGCATCCCACTGTTGCACGGCAACTCGACCAGGTCCTTCATGATTCTCGCAGGTAATCTTGATGCCATAGGTAAAGTCCTTTAAGCCCAGCTCAGCAAGTCGAGCTTCATCGACTTCGAGGCTTTCGAAACCATCACGAACCATTGCAGGGGTTACCTCTTTGGTTCCATGAATCTTCATCGCATTTCGAATGGCTTCCACTGTCCACATCACCGCAACCAGGCCCCGGTTGTAAAGGACCTCACCGATTCGATCACGATCGCCAGCGCCCATCCCCTTGTCATAAACATATTTTCGGATATCGTCATGCAAGGCAAAATCTCCGCCCGCCGCGTGGAACGCGCCGGAGAGGTAGCCATCAGCGGCTTCACCTGCAGGCAGTACGTCGTTCTCTGATCCTGACCACCAAACGCCGATAAACCGATCCATTGGGAATCGAATCGAGGCGGCCTCTTTAATGGCCACCTGGTTCATCACGCCCCAACCCCACATCAGGACCCAATCGGGTCGCTCTTTACGAATCTGGAGCCACGTGGCTTTTTGCTCCTGACCCGGATGATCAACCGGCAAACCACGATATTCAAAACCGTACTTTTCTGCCAACGCTTCAAGCGTTCGAATCGGCTCTTTCCCGTAGGCAGAGTTATGATAAACAAGATAGATCTTTTTTCCTTTTAGACTGGCCATACCGCCTTCCTGATCAGCAATGTACTGCACCAACGCGGTCGCCTGACTCCAGTAAGTCGCCGGAAAATTAAAGACCCAAGGGAATACCTTTCCATTAGCTGCAGACGTTCGGCCATATCCCATCGAGAAAATTGGAATTTCATCAACCGCTGATTTCGGAATTAATTGATAGGTAATCCCGGTAGAAAATGGCTGGATAGCCAGAGCTCTCGAGGGCGCCGTGTTTTTAATATTCTCATAACACTCCACGCCTTTTTTAGTGTTATAACCCGTCTCGCAGTCCACATGCTTGATCTTCACACCTTCAATACCACCGTCTCTCTCATTCAGAAGATTGATGTAGTCGCTATACGCATTAGCGAGGGGAATTCCATTCGGCGCATAAGGGCCGGTTCGATAATCTAACGTCGGAATCACCAACTCGTAGGCATTCGCATGAGATGCAAACATTGGCAATGCCAATACAGCAGCTACAGCGACTCCTGTCAGTTTTCTAAGATTCATCATTAGCCTCCTCTTAGTTCTATGGTTAATACAACATTTATATCAATGGCCGCCTCTAATGCGGAAACGGCCAAAGTCGTAGCTTCTCCTTAGCGATCTGCCATAGCCGCGCCAGGCCATGTGGCTCCACAATCAAGAAGAAGATAATCAAAGCACCCAACAACAGAATCTCGACGTGGCCCGCTGTACCGGATGCAACACCGAAGCCACCCACCATAAGGTTTTTCATCAAAATGGGAAGCAACACAATAAAGGCGGCTCCCAGAAAAGCCCCTAGGATACTCCCAAGCCCACCGATAATAATGATAAAAAGAACGTAGAAAGATTGATTGATGTCAAAGGCCTCTAACGGCTCTACCGAACCCAGATAAACGCCAAAATAAAGAGCGCCCGCAACACCAATGTAAAACGAGCTGACCGCAAAAGCCGAAAGCTTTGCCTGAAGGGGTTTGATACCAATCAGTTCTGCCGCAATATCCATATCCCGAATAGCCATCCATGATCGACCGACACGACCTCGAACAATATTCTTCGCCGTGAGCGTCAACGTGGCAATAATCGTAAGCGTAAACAAATATTTTGCTGCCGGCGTCGCTTCAGGGCCCGTGACTCGAACTCCAAAAAAATCAATCGGACGAACCGTAATCATTCCGGTGGGGCTATGATCATAAAACCATCCCACCTTATTAAATAGCCATATCAGAAAGAACTGTGCTGCAAGCGTAGCAACAGCAAGATAAAAACCTTTAATCCGTAGACTCGGTAATCCGAAAACAACGCCAACTGCCGCCGTCACCAGACCGGAAACAAATATCAGGATAAGGTAGTTAACCTCAGGAAAGAAACCCACCAGCTTAAAAGAGGCATAAGCGCCAACTGCCATAAATGCGCCCGTCCCCAAAGAAACTTGCCCACAATATCCAGTCAGAATGTTGAGTCCGAGCCCTGCAAGCGCGTAAACCAAAAGCGGTATCAATATTGCATTAGCCCAGTATTCGTTAATGAAAAATGGCACACCACAAAAAGCAACCAAGAGTATGCCGATAACAAACGCGCGATCTTGTGCAATCGGAAAGATCGCCTGATCCGAACTGTAGCTCGATTTAAACTGACCGTTTTCTCGATAGAACATGGTCAAACTCTCTCAATGATTCGCTCGCCGAACAAGCCCTGCGGCCTAAACAGCAGAAACCCCAGCGCAAGAACATACGCAAACCAGTTCTCGATAGCGCCCCCGACCAATGGCCCAACATAAACCTCAGCCAATTTCTCTCCCACGCCAATTATTAGTCCACCCACAATCGCGCCTGGCACCGAAGTAAACCCACCCAATATCAAAACGGGAAGGGCCTTGAGCGCAATCAGCGACAACGAAAACTGCACACCAGACTTGCTGCCCCACATAATACCTGCGACCAGAGCGACAATGCCTGACACGGACCAAACGATTACCCAGATCTTGTTGAGAGAAATCCCAACACTGAGTGCCGCCTGATGATCATCCGCTACGGCTCGTAGCGCGCGTCCGACTCGAGTTTTCTGAAAGAAAATAGCAAGAGCAGTAACCAATACTGCAGCGGTAGCGGCAGCGACAATCTCAAGCTTTTCAACATAGAGATTAAAATTGTCCAAGAGCAAATCTGACGCGCCTTGCGGAATCCCGATATCAAGCGGCTTTACATCAGATCCAAACAAAAGATCACCCAGACCTTCAAGAACGAAAGCGAGGCCGATCGTTGCCATAAACAAGATGATCTCTTCTTGCTTTACAAGGAACCTAAGCACCGCGCGCTCGATTACCCAGGCTAGAAAAATCATAATCAGCGCAGTGGCCGGGATCGCAAGCCATACCGGCAAGGTGAATCCGAACACCGCGAAGAACCAGCCATCCTCAGCGAGAAAATCATATAGCGCGAGCGCAGCAAAAAGGGCGAGAACACCTTGGGCAAAATTAAATACGCCTGACGCTTTAAAAATCAAAACAAATCCTAGCGCAACCAAGGAATACATGACGCCGGTCATCAAGCCGCTAATGACGACCTCAAGGAGAAATAAATCAAATGCCATCTCTCTCTCCTAAAAACCAAATAAAGAAAGTCTCTCGTCGGATAACCGTCATGTTAATCATGACTGACTCCAAGATAGGCATCAATCACATTTTGGTTCGCCCGCACTTCCTCTGGAGTGCCCTCTGCAATTTTCCGCCCATAGTCCAACACCACGACCCGATCTGATATGTCCATCACGACACCCATGTCATGTTCGATGAGTGCAATCGTCGTCCCGAACTCTTCGTTGGTTTCTAGGATAAACCGACTCATATCCTCTTTTTCCTCGAGATTCATGCCCGCCATAGGCTCATCCAACAGCAACAAAGTGGGCTCAGCCGCAAGTGCGCGACCCAGTTCGACTCGTTTTTGCAAACCGTAAGGCAGTCGGCCGACTGGTGTTTTTCGTATAGTCTGGATCTCAAGAAAATCGATCACATGCTCGACAAACTCGCGATTTTCGATTTCCTCACGCTTAGCAGGTCCAAAATGGAGCGCCTGCCAGAATAGGCCTTTGCTCATCTTGGTATTTCGACCCGTCATGATGTTATCGAGGGTGCTCATTCCCCGGAAAAGCGCAATATTCTGGAAGGTTCGGGCAATGCCGCCCAAAGCCGCTTCATGCGGTTTCATTTGCGCTCGCCTTTTCCCCTGGTAAGTGATGCTGCCCTCCTGCGGGTGATAAAAGCCATTGATGACATTGAGCATTGAGCTCTTACCTGCGCCATTGGGTCCAATAATCGAACGCACTTCTCCTTTGCGAATATCGAAACTTACGTCCGACAAAGCGTGAACACCTCCAAACGAAAGGGAAATTGATTCCACTTCTAGCAGTGTTTCGTTTCTTGAATGAGTTGTCATCTGTCGTTATCGTTCTGGAAGGTTTTGCATCCCAATTAAGCGACTGCTCGAGCCTCTAAAGACCCCACGTCGACATCACGTATCTCGAGATTCGCCTCGATCTTTCCCTGGCGACCATCCTCGAACATGACTTCGGTACTTACGAAGCACCGCTGTCGGCCATCGAAAAGCGCCTCAATAAGATCACTATACCTCTCATTAACGATTCTCCGCCGGACTTTTCGCGTACGTGTTAACTCGCCGTCATCCGGATCAAGCTCTTTATGAAGAACAAGAAAACGCCTAATCTGCGATGTCGCGAGATAAGCATCCTTAGAAATACTTCGATTAACCTTCTCAACGCAGTCCTGAATCAAATCATAGACCTTGGGGTTGGCAGCGAGCTCCTGATAGCTTGCATACGCGACGTTATTACGTTCCGCCCAATTCGCGACCGCATCAAGATCAATATTGATAAATGCAGTGACAAAATCGCGCCCATCACCGAAAGTGACCGCCTCTTGGATCTCCGGATAAAATTTAAGCTTATTCTCTAAAAACTTTGGCGCAAACATACTGTCATCATTAAGTTTGCCCACATCTTTCGCTCGGTCAATGATTCGCAGATGCCCCTCGTCATCGAAATATCCTGCATCACCGGTTCGGACCCAACGATCACTGGTTTTGGTTTCAGCAGTGGCTTCAGGATTTTTAAAATATTTCTGAAACACACCTGGGCTTCGGTAAAGCACTTCGCCACTATCTTCAATCCGGATTTCGACGCCCGGTGGTGGCGTACCGACACTCTCTGATCTGACCGCTCCATCAGGTTGCATCGTGATAAATACAGTCGCTTCGGTCTGCCCGTAAAGCTGTTTCAAGTTGACGCCAAGCGAGCGGTAGAACTCAAAAATCTCGGGTCCGATTGCTTCACCTGCAGTGTACGCCACACGAACACGATTAAGTCCTAGAGAATTTTTAATTGGTCCATAAATTAGTAGCTCTCCAATCTGATAGTGCAAGCGGCTTATGACTGAAACTTTTTGGCCATCCAGTAATCGAGCGCCGCTTTTTTTCGCCACTTTCATGAAGTGATTAAAAAGCGTCCGCTTAAAACTACCCGCGTCTTTCATACGAATCATGACGCTAGTGAGGACGTTCTCAAAAACACGGGGCGGTGCAAAGTAGTAAGTCGGCCCTATCTCTCGAAGATCCTGCGCTACCGTGCTGGCGTTTTCTGGACAATTAACGCAAAACCCAACCACCAGACCCATTGCAAATGAGAATGCGTTATCACCGACCCATGCCATCGGCAGGTAAGCAAGCACCTCCTCATCTGCAGTCACTTTATCAAACGCGCTCGTATTGCGAGCCGTCACAAGAAGGTTCTCATTCGAAAGCACCACCCCTTTTGGTCGACCTGTTGTGCCAGAGGTATAAAGAATGACCGCGGTGTCAGATGACAGTCCTTTATCGATCTCAATATTGACTCGATCCGGATCCGATTGAAGCAAGTCACGACCCAGTGCGACGATATGCCGCATGTCGATAACCACATCCTGATCGTACTTTCTTAAACCTTTTGGATCGCAATAGATAATTTTTTCGACACGTGGGCACTGCTCACGAATCTCAAGCGCCTTATCGACCTGCTCTTGGTTTTCAGCAACAATGAAACGCGCCTCGGCGTGATCAACAACATACTCAATTTCCTTAGCGATCGAGTCTTGATACGCGGGCACAGGGATTCCACCAATTGACTGGGCCGCCAGCATGCTGGCATACAAGCGGGGACGGTTATCACCAATAATCACGAGCGTGTCCCCTCGGGACATCCCGAGATGCATTAAGCCCGATGCAAAAAAGAAAGCCTCGTCACAAAACTCATCAAGACTCCACGTCTGCCATATGCCAAATGCTTTTTCGCGCATGGCCGGCGTCGCGCCATCTTTTTCTCTACGAATTCGTAGAAGTCGCGGAAACGTGCCCGCCTCTGATTCGCTAGAACCACTCATATCCTCTTCCTGTATTCGGCTCAGCTCTTCTTACCTTACTCAAGTGAATTAGGCCTGGCCAGCTCTATGACGCCATACTAACGCGTCCGAACTATTATGATGAGTTAGGTTGCGAAGGGCAAAACTAGACTTAAAAGACGGATTTTTAGATAAGAAACGAAAAAGCGCCCGACGATGTCGGGCGCTTTACTAGTTTGAGCAACAATAATATTTGCTCAAGTGACAGTCCGTTCAACCAGAACTAAGCGACACAAGATTAGAAAGGAATATCATCATCAAAATCGCCACTAGGGCCCGAGTCACGCTGCGGCGGACTTGCCGACGATGCACTTTGGGAGTCCCCTCCACCACCACGACTGTCCAAAAATTGCATTTCTCGGGCTACGATCTTAGTAGACCAGCGATCGCTTCCAGTTTCTTTGTCTTGATATTTAGATGTTTCGATTCGTCCTTCAATATAAACTTGTGATCCTTTTTTGAGATACTCGCCCGCAAGCTCCGCCTGGCGACCAAACAGCGTGATACGATGCCACTCCGTTCGCTCCTGCTTCTCACCACTATTTTTATCTTTCCATTGCTCAGAAGTCGCCACCGAAATATTCGCGACCGCACTACCGCTCGCCGCATAACGAACTTCCGGATCATTACCTAATCTCCCCACCACAATTGCTTTATTTACGCCAGCCATCAGTCAATTTTTCCTTTATTAATTTTACAATCAAATCAGTTTGGGTTCCGCAAACAGTATAACTCTCATCAAGCAAATGTTATCAACTGCTGAAAATTTTTTATCCGAATCTCCGGTAGATGCCGATATCAGAGGCGCTTATGCTTCACGGTATTTCACTAGACTTTACTGATTAAATATGAGACCTTCTGCCCTCTTATTTTTTTGATTTAATTCGTCAAAGTTGACGAGCAACACCTGGAGATCAACATGGAAAACACCGTGGCTATCGACGTTTCCAACGTCTCTAAGGTTTTTGCGAGCGGCACAGCTCAAGAGGTCAAGGCCCTCGATGACGTCTCGGTGGCTATCTTTAAAAATGAATTTTTTACACTTTTAGGTCCATCCGGTTGTGGCAAAACCACGCTTCTTAGACTTATCGCTGGATTCGAGCACGCCACTTCTGGATCAATCCAGCTGGACGGCGCGGAAATAAGCTCACTCGCGCCCTACGACCGACCCGTTAACACTGTCTTTCAGAGCTACGCACTTTTCCCCCATATGACGGTTGCCGAAAATATTGGCTTTGGCCTGGAGATGCAGGGACGCTCAAAAACTGAGGTTGAAGCAACGGTATCCAAGATGCTGGGGCTTGTTCGAATGGAGACTCTTCGAGATCGACACATTGATCAAATTTCAGGCGGCCAGCAACAACGAGTTGCCCTAGCCCGCGCACTTGCGCCCCGACCCAAGGTTCTCCTCCTTGATGAACCCCTGTCGGCTCTTGATCTGAAGCTCAGAAAGGAGATGCAGGTCGAACTTAAGCGCCTTCAACACGAAACCGGCATTACATTTGTGTTTGTAACCCATGATCAGGAAGAGGCACTGACGATGTCAGATCGTGTCGCGGTCATGAACGCTGGCAAGATTCTTCAGGTGGATCATCCTCATGAAATTTATAACCGTCCAAACGATCGATTTGTTGCTGACTTTATCGGCGACACTAATTTTATTCGAGCAAGAATAATCGACAAAGGTTCAACCCACATGAATCTTGATATTGGTGGTGAAAAATCAATCCAGCTTCCCACTCCATCTGATTTAGCAATCGACGGGGAGATCACACTCGCCATTCGGCCGGAACAAGCCCGGATCTGCGGCACAGAGGATTCCCCAATATTCGAAGGCAAACTTGCCGAGACCATTTATATTGGAACGGATACTCACTACCAGATCGATATTGGCACCGATTCGCCCTTTGTCATTCGAGTTCAAAATACGTCAGGTGAGGCACAACAATTGACTCAAGGCGACATGGTTGCCATAGCGGTGGATTCTGCTGTGATTCAGATTCTGCGAGACTAAGCGGTGAGTAAAACGCTGGCCCAACAAGAAAGTCTTGAAGCTCAAGCACAGCGCAAGGAAGTTAAGCGCAACCTCCTGCTTTCAACTCCCGCTTTAATTGTGCTGATCTGTGCGGCTTCAGGACCGCTTCTCATCATGGTTGTATTTTCATTCCTGACCTCCGGAGACTACGGTGGAGTTAAGTGGGAATGGTCAACCGAAGCGTGGTTTCAAGTTGCTTTTTATCGGGACATATTTGATGACACGGTCTCAATCGCAGATGCGCATCTATCAATTCTTTGGCGGTCTGTTCGACTGTCTTTTTTGACCACGCTTACTGCATTCGTTCTGGGGTTCCCGACGGCTTACTTTATCGCGACCCGACCTCCTGAGACTCGAAACATATGGTTGTTTCTGGTCACAATTCCGTTCTGGACGAATCTTCTGATCCGTACATTTGCAATCCTCGAAATTATTCGCAATCAGGGGGTCGTGAACACCTTTTTACTTATGATTGGAGCGATAGATCAACCTTTGGATATGCTTTATACCGATATTGCGATTTTATTGGGTATGACCTACGTCTATATCCCGCTGATGATTCTGCCGATCTACGCATCAATGGAGCGATTTGATTTCAAACTGGTCGAAGCCGCTTATGACCTCTACGCCTCTCGATGGAAAGTCATGAAGCGCGTTATTCTGCCTCTGGTAAAGCCCGGCGTTGTTGCAGGATCCATCTTAGTATTTATCCCATCGCTAGGCGCCTATGTGACCCCTCGAGTGCTCGGCGGTGGGAAGAATCTGATGCTTGGCAACTTAATTGAACTTCAGTTTGGTCAAGGACGAAATTGGCCGCTTGGTGCCGCGCTTTCATTAACATTACTCGCGATCGTAATGATTGCGCTAATTGTGTATGTGCGTTCAGCCCAAAAGCAAGGAGCGACTCATGATTCTTAGACGTCGCTCATTTGTAATTAAGCGAATGCCGGGTTTCACACTACTCGCACTGGCCTGCTTCTTTGCGCTCTATATGCCGCTCGCACCCTTGGTCGTCTATTCTTTCAACGAAGGAAATAACATCGCACTCTGGGAAGGCTTCTCTTTAAGATGGTATCAAGCCGCCTGGGAGAACCAGCTCGTACAAAGCGCCGCCATCCGTTCTATTGTTGTTGCCACGATTGCTTCTATCATCGCCACAGTGCTCGCCACCATGGTGGCACTCGCAACTACCCGTACACGCCCTTATCGAGGCCAGACCATCATCTACGCAATGGTCAACCAACCCCTTGTTGTGCCCGAAATTGTGACAGCCGTTGCGTTGCTCATTCTGTTTGCGCTTATTAAGCAGGCAACAAACTATCACGGCTACGCGTATTTGGTTATTGCGCACAGTGCTTTTTGTATTCCATTTGCATATTTACCAATCCGCGCGAGATTGGAAGGAATGGATCGGGTGCTTGAGACTGCAGCGGCTGACCTCTACGCAACACCGTGGCGAGCATTTAAACGGGTTACTCTGCCGCTCATGCTCCCGGGAATATTCGCGGGCGCTATGCTTGCATTCGTGATTTCCCTCGATGATGTGGTCATCACAGAATTTGTAAAATCAGCAGGTCAGGATACACTGCCAACTTATATGCTGGGTCAGTTGAGAAGAAGTATCACGCCAGAGATCAATGCGATCTCGACCGTACTACTCGGGATATCAGTACTGATGGTGACCCTGATTTTTTTCTTAAGCCGTAAAAAAACGGCCTAATATAACCAAGGAGAAGAAGTATGAAGCTTGCATATCAATCGTTACTTGCAGGAGTCGCGCTAACAGTCAGTAGTCTGGCGCTAGCCGCGGGCGAGTTAAATCTATACAACTGGGGCAACTACACCAGCCCCAAACTCATTGAAAAATTCGAAGCTGAGACAGGTATCAAAGTAACAATCACTGACTATGATTCTAACGAGACAGCACTGGCCAAAGTACGGGCCGGTGGTCATGGATTTGATCTTGCTGTGCCATCACATAGTCATTTACCCATCTGGATGTCTGAAGGTCTGATCGCAAACGCTCGGGTCGATCAGATGCCAAACTTTAAAAACGTTGCTAAAGAGTGGCGCAATCCTGATTGGGATCCGGGTCGTCAATATAGTGCGCCGTGGCAGTGGGGAAGCGTTGGCGTTATGGTTGATACATCGGTCTATAACGGCGACATCAACACGTTTGGAATCATTCTAGATCCGCCTGAGGAGTTGATTGGCAAAATTAATGTGGCGCCTGAGATGAACGATGTCATCAGTTCAGCCCTTCTCTATCTGGGTGGTGAAGCGTGCTCCGGAGACAAAGAACTTCTTAGAAAGGTCCGCGATAAACTGGTCGAAGCAAAGCCCAAATGGAAATCAATGGATTACGGGGTAATCGAAAAATTCGCAGGGCGAGATCTTGCGGCTTCACTATATTGGAATGGTGCGGCTTTTCGGGCACGTCTTAAAAACCCTGACGTTCGATACGGATACCCTGTCGAAGGCTACTCCTTGTGGGCCGACGCGGTCGTATTGTTGAAAGACGCCAAAAATGTTGAAGAAGCTAAAACATTCATGAACTTCATCATGGCGCCAGAAAACGCCGGCTTGATGTCTGAATTTGCCCGCTACGCAAACAGCATTGTTGGATCAGAAGCCTTCATGCCAGAAGATATGGCAACTGCGCCCGAAGTTGTTGTTCCCGAGGAGTTCATTGGTGCGGGTAAGTTTTATCCCACCTGCTCTCCAGAGGTGCAGAAGATGTATACCGCGATCTGGACTGAACTGCAGAAATAAAACTGCGCTTTTGGGGCCGCCACCTGGCGGCCCTTTTTTCTGGTACTCAACGAGATGAAAAAATTACCGCTAGCAAAAAACGAACGCGTCCCGCGCAACTTATGGGATCGCGCGCCCTGGAACCAATGGTCGTTTCAACATATCAGGGAAATCCTGCCCACCGTAGAGGTCTGGCGCGGGTCGGGGTCAATCTGGGAATTAGACGAAAAAGAAACTGACCTTGATCATTTAATCTTTACTAATCGTTTAGGTATTGAGACGACGATTCTGGGCTGGCTTACCGATAACTTCGCGGATGGCATCACGGTTATCCATCGCGGTCGTCTTTGCTACGAGCGCTACTTTAATGAGATGAACCCGCGTACGCTTCATCTTTCGCAGTCAATGGCGAAATCGATCACATCATCCGTCGCTGGCATTCTGGTCGAGCGTGGATTACTTGATCCCAATGCGCTGATAACATCTTACTTGCCCGAATTATCAGAGACAGGCTGGAACGATGCACTGCTACGGCATGCACTGGATATGACCTCGGGTGTACGCTATGTCGAAGATTATGAGGCGCCAGACTCTGATATCGCCGCAACTGATATCGCTTCGGGATGGAGAGTGCCGTCTGATAGTGGTCCTCACTTTCCATGCGTATGGGATCAAATCCAGAGTCTAAAAGAGGTCGTTCGACCCCATGGCGAAAAGTTTGAGTACCGCTCAATCGAGACTGATGTCATTGCGCATTGCATGGAACGGGTCACCCAAACGCGTCTTGCGGATCTAATAAGTAAGGAACTCTGGCAACCACTCGGGGCCGAAGAAAGCGCATGTTTGACCGTTGACGCGGGTGGCTACCCGCTTGCAGATGGGGGATTTAACGCCACCCTTCGTGATTACTCAAGATTTGGCCAGATGCTCTGCCATAACGGCTTCGCGAACGGTCACCAAATTGTTCCGACTCAATGGATCTCGGACACTCTCGATGCGAACGAGCAATTATTTGAATCCGATAAAAACATTGGAAAAGATCGCGGCGGTTACCGTAATCAATTCTGGATTCGCGATGTCGGCCGCCAAATTATGATGGCGCGTGGTGTATTCGGACAGCTGATCTATATCGATCTTGATCATGATCTGGTCATCACTCGTCTATCGAGTTGGCCCGAGTTTTTATCTGATGATCGAAAGCATGATGACATGCTCGCCCTTGACGCTATCACCAAATTTTTAGGAACTGCTTCTGATGACTGATCTAGATCTTTGTTACCTGCCGGCAACTGATGCGATCAAGCAGTTTAAGGCTAAGACACTCTCGCCTGTTGAACTGCTCGACGCGCTGATCCGCCGGGCGGAAGAGGTCGAACCCGTTATCAACGCTTTCACCTATCGCCACTTTGACGAAGCGATGGATAAGGCTAAAAAAGCAGAAGCGAAATACGCCTCGGGCGGGCGCACCAGAGCCCTTGAGGGACTCCCCATCGGCATCAAGGACGAAAGCTTCATTAAGGGCAAGCCAACATCGAGCGGCTCACTGATCATGAAGGATTTCGTCGCAGACAGAACCTCGGTTGGCAACGAGCGGATTATGCGGGCCGGCGGGATCGTACACGCTCGAACTGCAACCCCAGAATTTTCCGCCGCCTTCTGTACTCAGTCCCGCCTGTGGGGCGCCACTCGGAATCCCTGGAACCCGGAGTTCACGCCAGGTGGCTCTTCCGGCGGCACCGCGGCCTCGCTTGCCGCCGGCACCAGCACCATTGCTTCGGGCTCTGATATTGCTGGATCGATCAGAAATCCAGCCGGATGCTGTGGCTTAGTCGGATACAAACCTCCATACGGCCGCAACTCCGACGACCCTCCATTTAATCTGGATTTTTATTGCCACACAGGCCCTCTGGCACGAAATGTCAGCGATGCCATCGCGCTGCAGAACGTCATGTGTGGACCGCACCCGAAAGATATAGCGAGCCTTCGGCCCAAACTGCGATTACCTAGCAACTACCCACCGATCAAAGACTGGAAAATTGCCTTTTCGATGGATCTCGGTTTCTTTGAAGTTGATCCTGACGTGCAGAAAAACACACTGAATGCCCTGGATGTATTTCGAGACTTAGGCGCAACGGTCGAAGAAGTTGACATCGGCTGGGATCACCGAGTGCTTGACGCGGGCATGGCGTACCTGAAACATATCTTTGGGGCGTACATGGCAACTTACCTTGAGGATCATGCCGATAAAATGACAAACTATGTGCGTCGATGGGCCGAGGAGGCACAGAAATCAACTGCAGCAGAATTTCTGCAGTCCCTGGAAGTTGCTAACGAGATGTATGCAACCGTCGGCCCCTTGCTGGAAAAGTATCAGGTGCTCGTCTGTCCGACCAACGCACTGCCAGCCGTGCGAGCCGACTTTGACCACTCGCAGGATACGCTCATGATTAACGGTAAGAGCGTGAACCCGGTTTTGGGTTGGCCGATGACCACACCTTTTAACTCCTTAAGTCGTTGCCCGGTCCTGACGGTACCGACAGGACGTGCCAGTAATGGCGTTCCGACCAGTATTCAGATTATCGGGCGCACTTATACCGATAAAGATGTCTTTCAGGCCGGCCTGGCATACGAATCCGCCGCATCCGCATGGTTTGCTGGCAAGGGACTGAGACCCAATATCCAGAATGACTGAGGCTAATCACTCACTCCCTAGAGAAGAGATATCACTTGCCAACTGGCGAGAAAGCCCGCAGAGCCAGTTTTCTTTTCATAACGTCCGAGAATTTATCGGCACCCAAGCCGTCAAAAAGTCGAGTCAGCCTCGTGAACTCAAATTTCACCCGCTGAACTCAACCGACCTGGCAGGTATCGTCGGCCAATCAGACTTAGATCGTTGGTTAAGCGCGAGTGACACCGATGCTTTCGTGATTGCAAAAAATGGCGCTTTAGTTTGTGATTGGCGCTCAAGATATTATTTATCCAATCAGCCACACATCGTTTTTTCCGTTAGCAAATCAATCACCGGCATGTTGGCTGGAAAGATTCAGGACCTCGGATATTTTGATCCAACAAAACGTGTCGAGGATTATCTGCCCGAGAGTCACCGCAGCGGATACGCCAATTGCCAAATTCAACATCTGCTCGATATGCAGGCCGAAATTGATTTTAATGAAGATTATCTTGACCAATCAGGCACTTTTGCTGCCTACCGCTCTGCGACTGGCTGGAATCCTTCGATCTCGTCAACAAAAGCGTTCAAAGGACTTGCGCCATTTCTGCTCTCGCTGAAATCCAACGGAAAAGCCCACGGCACCCTGTTTCGATACCTGTCGCCAAACTCTGATCTACTCGGTCTTGTTCTCGAGCGCGCTATGGGTCAACGCTACGCTAGCCTCCTCAGCCATCACATTTGGCAACCCCTGGGATGCGCTCATGATGCCTATGTCACTGTCGACGCCGAGGGAACTGCGCGGTCTGCGGGCGGAATATGCGTTCACCCTCACGATCTTGTAAGACTCGGACTTGCTTTAAGTGAGGTGGATTCAGAGCGCTCGGAAAATGTAATGCCCCACCGATGGATTCACGATACCTTCAACGAGGGAAATCAAACAGCATGGCAGCGAGGTGAATTTTCAGCACTTTTGCCAGACGGTAATTATCGAAACCAGTGGTATCGTACGCAAGCAAAAGGCGGCGCCTTATTAGGAATTGGTATCCATGGGCAGTGGCTTTATGCCGACCCGTTGAATCAAGTTGTCATCACGAAACTGTCTTCTCAACCGCAGCCCGTAAATGACGCCCAGGACATTCAACTGATTAATGATTTTCAAAAACTAGCCGAAGCGCTGTAGGACAATTTTAAATGATCCGCTCTGCATTGCTAGCTAACGCGATGAACTTGCTACACCATCGATACGTTCAAGCTGTTTTGGGTCGAAATTTTCATCATCAACTCTAATATAGGCAATTTTTTCTTCAAGAAGCACGGTTACACTGTCAACGCCCGCCAAGCGACGAAGGTCGCGCTCTATCGCATTCGCTCCGCCGCTCTGATGAGGGTCGATATAAACAGTGACACTATCGCGCAGCTCCGGTTTTGGGCCAGAAACGCTAAGCGCGAGCCACAGTAAGCTTGAGGCCAAACAGAAGCCAAAAACGCCGGTGGCCCCAAAACTCCCGAACATCAAGCCCCCGATCGCCCCACCGATAAACACCCCCAAAAACTCAAAGGTGTTGTAAATACCGGACGCGGTTCCTTTTGCATAACCCGGCGCGATACGGGTTAAAAGTGATGGCAGCATTGCTTCAAGCAAATTAAAACCAATAAAAAATACACCAAGACCAACAACAATGCCGCTCGCTGTGGTCCCGCCGGCAAATAAAATCAAAAACCCGAGGCCCAGAACAGCAATTGCCAATCGCAGAACATCAATCGTGCGTTGTCGCTTCATCCCCAAAATAAGCAACGGGACCATAAGCAAAATCGAAACGAGTAAAACCGGTATATACACCTGCCAATGACTGTTTCGACCGACCGCTAGCACTTCTATTATCAAGAATGGAATGACAACGAAAAGTGCGGTTAAGGTCATATGTAAAACAAAAATCCCGAGATCGAGGCGAAGTAATTGAGCGTCCCGCAGCACCTCTAAAAAATAACGCTTTGTCGCTTTTAGTCCGGGATCAGAGGCGTTTTGCATGGGTGAGGGAACAAACAATCCGACCACTCCAATTGAAAGAATTGAGAGTACGGCGGTTAACCAAAAAATACCGCTCATCCCAATCCACTGATCAAGGAATGGGCTCGCCATGAGCGCGAGTAAAAATGAAGCCCCAATACTCATCCCGAGCAACGCCATTGCTTTGGTCCGTTGCTGTTCGCGAGTCAAATCGGCCACAAGCGCCAAAACGACCGCTGCTATCGCACCACTGCCCTGCAAAGCCCGACCCATAATGATGCCTTCCACACTCTCCGCAAGCGCCGCCACAACACTACCGGCGGTAAAAATTAATAGGCCGAAAATAATTAAAGGCTTGCGTCCCCAGCGATCCGACAACATACCAAATGGAATTTGAAAAATCGCCTGAGTTAATCCATAGATCCCTAATGCCAGTCCGATCATCAGCGGCGTTGCGCCCTCAAAAGCGTTAGCGTAAAGCGCCATCAACGGCAACACCAAAAACAACCCAAACATCCGAAGACTGAATACGCCAGCCAATGCCGTCACGGCCTTGCGCTCAACCGCATTCATCGGTGTTGTGAGTCGATTGGATCTCAAAGTTATCCCTTCTTCGGAGTATCAGTGGTTTATCCGCAGCAGGCGCCCAAAGACGAGTTCATCAGAACTCAATTAAAAAATGAAAAATCTTTGAACGAAACAGCGTAAGAGACGTAATATTAACAGTTTGCTTTTTCCCAGCCCAAATCAATATGCAAACTATCAAAATCCGAGGCGCCCGAACCCACAATTTACAGGGAGTCGACGTCGACTTACCTCGTGATAAGTTGATTGTCATCACCGGGCTGTCGGGTTCAGGAAAGTCATCTCTCGCGTTCGACACAATCTACGCGGAAGGTCAACGGCGATACGTGGAGTCCCTATCGGCTTACGCTCGACAATTTTTATCTTTGATGGAAAAACCAGATGTCGATCTGATCGAGGGACTTTCACCAGCGATCAGTATCGAGCAGAAAGCTGCATCGCACAATCCTCGATCAACAGTAGGAACCGTTACCGAAATATACGACTATTTACGACTGCTTTACGCGCGGGTAGGCGAACCCCGCTGTCCGGATCACGGTGTAACACTCGCTGCCAGCACCGTTAGCGAAATGGTTGATCAAGTCTTATCACTTGAAGATGACTCAAGGATTCTATTGTTGGCCCCAATCGTTCAGGACCGAAAGGGAGAGTATCAGCAGCTGTTACGCAGCCTTCTGAGTCAAGGATTTATTCGAGCTCGTATTGATGGTGAAATCTACGAACTTGATGATACGCCCGTCCTGGATAAAAAGCGGAAACATACGATCGAAGCGGTTATTGATCGGGTTATCGTGAAACCGGATATTTCGCAAAGACTTGCAGAGTCTTTTGAAACAGCGCTCGGTATCGCTGACGGCCTTGCGTTAGTTCAGGTCCTGCCAAAAGAGGGAGAGAGTGGCGGCACCCAGATGTTATTTTCAGCGCGCTATGCATGTCCTCATTGCGGTTATAACTTAAGCGAACTTGAGCCTCGACTTTTTTCGTTTAATAACCCGGCTGGCGCTTGCTCCAAGTGTGATGGGCTCGGCGTTCGGCAGTTTTTTGACCCTGCAATCCTCATTCATGACGAAAGCTTGAGTCTTGCAGCTGGCGCAATCTCAGGCTGGGATCGCAGAAATGCTTTTTACTTTCAGATGCTCAACTGCCTGTCGGAGCACTATGGTTTCGATATTGAAAAGCCCTTCCGGCATCTGCCTGAAGAAATCCAGCAGGTTATTTTGTACGGCAGCGGAACTGAAAAAATCAATTTCAGTTACCTGCGATCACACGGCAGAAGATCTCGAAAACGATCTCACACCTTTGAGGGAGTGCTTCCGAGTATGGAGCGTCGATATCGTGAATCAGACTCCAATACGGTTCGCGAAGAGATGGCACGCTATCTGAATATTCAACCCTGCGAAAGTTGCGAGGGAAGTCGACTCCGAACTGAATCCCGCAACGTTTTCATCGGGAAGTTACCAATCCATAACCTCACTGCGATGCCAATCGAGATGTCACTTGCCTTTTTTGAAGGGTTGGTCTTGCCAGGCCATCAAGGCAAAATCGGGGAACGGATTATTCGAGAAATCAGCGAGCGATTGCGATTTCTTGTCAACGTCGGTCTTGAATATCTTACGCTTGATCGCACGGCAGAAACACTGTCCGGGGGCGAGGCGCAGCGTATCCGGTTGGCCTCACAAATTGGGTCGGGTTTGGTTGGCGTAATGTATGTCCTTGATGAGCCATCAATTGGCCTGCATCAACGGGATAATCAACGCCTTCTCGATACGCTGTTTCACCTTCGAGATTTAGGCAATACTGTCGTTGTCGTTGAGCACGATGAGGAGGCTATTCGAAGTGCGGACTATGTGGTTGATATCGGTCCCGGCGCTGGGATCAATGGCGGCCGAATCGTAGCGCAAGGTTCTGTCGAGCGCCTTCTGGAATCAACTGAATCGGTAACCGGACAATACCTTTCCGGCACGCAAACGATCGAAGGCCCATCCAAGCGAACCCCATCAGATCCGAAACGACAATTACGAATCATCGCCGCGAAAGGTAACAATCTAAAGCAGGTCTCGATCGATATACCCGTTGGCCTGTTGACTTGTGTTACCGGTGTATCCGGGTCTGGAAAATCAACCCTTATCAACGGCACACTATATCCCGCCATGGCGACTCATCTACACGCCAGTCGAGATCAAGCCGCTGCGCACGATCACATTGATGGGCTCGATCACTTCGACAAAGTAATCGATATCGACCAGAGTGCGATTGGACGGACACCTCGCTCAAATCCAGCGACTTATACGGGCTTATTTACCCCCATTCGAGAACTCTTTGCAGGGACGCCTGAATCTCGAGCGAGAGGTTACAAGGTGGGGCGCTTCTCTTTCAATGTTCGCGGCGGACGATGTGAGTCGTGTCAGGGCGACGGACTCATTAAAGTGGAGATGCATTTCCTTCCAGACATCTATGTTCCCTGTGATACCTGCAAAGGTAAACGGTATAACCGGGAAACGCTTGATATTCGATATAAAGATAAAACAATTCATGAAGTACTGGATATGAGCGTAGCGGATGCGTGCGTTTTTTTTGATGCCATCCCTGTCATCAAGCGGAAGCTCGATACGCTGCTGGATGTTGGCCTTGGTTATATTCGCCTTGGTCAAAGCGCCACCACACTCTCGGGGGGAGAAGCCCAACGCATAAAGCTCTCAAGAGAGCTCTCGAAGCGGGCAACGGGGCGGACGTTATACATTCTTGATGAACCCACGACTGGATTGCACTTTCATGATATCAAGCAATTATTGATTGTTTTGCATCGACTAAGAGATCAAGGCAACACAATTCTTGTGATCGAGCATAACCTTGATGTCATCAAAACAGCGGACTGGATTATTGATCTTGGCCCTGAAGGCGGGCAACGGGGAGGGGAACTCGTGGCGGCCGGGACGCCGGAGGATGTTGCCAAAGTCGGAAAATCGTATACCGGTCAGTTCCTCAAGCCAATTCTCGCCAACTCATTGGCGTCCTCGAGGCAGTAAAACAAGAACATGCGAAAACCATCAGAAACGATAGTTTTGGTCTGACCATTTTACCAGTTTCTACGTTTCCTGGAGTCTCGCTATGATAGTGTGATACCCAAAGCGTAGGCATTTTTTGACCCAAGCACCGAGTTGCTTGGGCCTGATCTTCCCTACCCTTAACCCTACCTTACAACGGACTTGATCATGGTTGATTCAACGCTCCAAGAAGATCTCGACCCGCAAGAAACGCGTGAGTGGCAAGATGCGCTGCGGGCAGTGATCGCGGAGGAAGGTGAGGATCGGGCGCATTTCATTTTAGAAACGCTGATTGATCAAGCCCGACGCAGTGGCACCTATATCCCCTATCGATCGACAACCGCCTACCTAAACACGATACCGGTTGCTCACGAGCAAAGAAGCCCGGGCGACGCTTCGTTGGAATGGAGAATCCGCTCATTTGTCAGATGGAACGCGTTGGCAATGGTAATGAGAGCCAATCGCGAGAGCAGCGAACTGGGCGGGCACATCGCAAGTTTCGCATCAGCTGCGACGCTTTATGATGTCGGGTTTAACCACTTTTGGCGAGGGGCCGAAGCCGAGCACGGCGCCGACCTTGTATTCTTTCAAGGTCATTCTGCTCCCGGGATTTATGCGCGAGCGTATCTGGAGGGGCGATTAACCGAAAAACAGCTTGAAGGCTTTCGCCAGGAGATTGAAGGTAACGGACTTTCGTCTTACCCGCACCCATGGCTGATGCCAGACTTTTGGCAGTTTCCGACCGTATCGATGGGGCTTGGCCCCATTCAGGCAATCTATCAAGCACGATTTATGCGTTATCTTCAAAATCGTGAATTCATCCCGCGATCCGATCGAAAAGTCTGGGCCTTCATGGGCGATGGCGAAATGGATGAGCCAGAATCCACCGGCGCATTAGGTTTGGCAGGTCGTGAACAACTGGATAATTTAGTTTTCGTTATCAACTGTAACCTTCAGCGACTCGATGGCCCAGTGCGCGGTAACGGTAAAATTATTCAAGAACTTGAAGGTCAATTCCGCGGCGCCGGCTGGAACGTCATCAAATTGGTCTGGGGCTCCTATTGGGATCCCCTGCTGGCGCGGGATAATAAAAACCTGCTGAAGCAAAGAATGGAAGAAGCACTCGATGGCGAATATCAAGCATTCAAAAGCAAAGATGGCGCCTTTGTGCGAGAACATTTTTTTGGCAAATATCCGGAACTCGTTGAAATGGTCGCGCATATGACCGATGCGGATATTTGGCGACTCAATCGTGGCGGACATGATCCGCATAAGGTCTTTTCCGCCTATGCGGCTGCAGCGGCACATACTGGTCAACCCACCGTGATCCTGGCAAAAACAGTCAAGGGTTATGGAATGGGCGAATCCGGAGAAGGACAAAATACCACGCACAGCCAGAAAAAAATGGCAGACGAATCACTTTTGGCTTTCCGAGACCGGTTTCGGATACCCCTGGAAGATGATGCCGTTCTTGCTTGTGAGTTCTACCATCCGGGTGACGACAGCCCCGAAATTAAATATCTGAAAGCGCGTCGGCAATCACTGGGCGGCAGCTTACCTGCGCGGCGTGATGATGCTCCGACCCATCCCACTCCCCCGCTTTCTATTTTTGAATCCCAACTTTCAGGCACGGGTGAGCGAGAGGTATCAACGACGATGGGGTTCGTTCGACTTCTGACTGCCTTAACCCGGGATAAAGCCCTTGGCCGCTACGTGGTGCCAATCGTTCCAGACGAATCAAGAACCTTTGGCATGGAAGGCATGTTTCGTCAACTTGGAATCTACGCTCCTGATGGCCAACTTTATATTCCTGAGGATGCCGATCAGTTGATGTACTACCGTGAGGATAAAAAGGGTCAGGTCCTTCAAGAGGGCATTACGGAATCAGGGGCGATGTCGTCGTGGATTTCGGCTGCAACAGCATATAGTAATCATGGCGTTCCAATGATTCCTTTTTATATTTTTTACTCAATGTTTGGTCTGCAGCGCGTTGGAGATCTTGCATGGGCTGCGGGTGACCAGCAAGCTCGGGGGTTTCTCATCGGCGGGACAGCAGGACGCACAACACTAGCGGGTGAAGGACTACAGCATCAGGATGGTCATAGTCTTTTAATGGCCGGAAGTATTCCAAATTGCGTATCTTATGACCCCGCTTTTAATTATGAACTTGCCGTCATCGTCCATGATGGCATTCGCCGGATGATGACCGAGAAAGAAAATGTGTTTTTCTATATCACGGTAATGAATGAGAATTACACACATCCTGAGTTGCCAAAAAATACTGAAAAAGGCATTCTGAAAGGTATGTATCAAGTCGCAAAAGCGCCCAAAAGCCGTAAAGCAACGCCTCGCGCTCAATTATTAGGTAGCGGTACGATTCTCAAGGAAGCCCTCGCAGCAGCCAAACTGCTGGAGTCTGATTTTGGCGTCCTAGCTGATGTTTGGAGTGTCACCAGTTACAACGAGCTCGCTCGCCAAGGTCGAGATGTCGAACGGTGGAATCGACTCCATCCGGATGATCCGTCAAAAACGTCGTTTGTATTCGACCAGCTTGTCGAAAGCGAGGGGCCGGTAATCGCGGCCAGCGATTACAACCGGGCTTATGCAGATCAAATCCGTGAGTTTGTACCCAGTCGGTATGTCGTTCTGGGCACGGACGGCTATGGTCGCAGTGGTACGCGAAAACAACTCCGAGACTTCTTCGAAGTTGATCGCAAGCACATTGCGCTCGCAGCGCTAACCGCGCTGGTCGACGAAAACGCCATTCCGAAAACGACGCTGAGTGATGCCATTCGGCGCTATGAAATTGATCCCGACAAACCAAATCCAACGCTCGTCTAATTCTCATTACAATGACTTCTACACAAGAGATTAAGGTCCCTGATATTGGTGATTTCGAGAGCGTCGATGTCATCGAAGTTCTCGTTAAACCGGGCGATCATATTTCCGCCGAAGATCCGCTGATTACATTAGAGAGCGACAAGGCGACGATGGATGTGCCTTCACCCAAGTCAGGCGTCGTCAAAGAGGTTATGATCTCAATCGGCGATAAGGTTGCGGAAGGTAGTGTCGTTGCCGTCTTAAACCCGGACTCGAGTAGCGATACAGTTCCTGAAGAATCGGGGGTCACCCTCGCGGACACCGAGAACGCATCTGAATCGAAAACTAAACCATCAGAGGTTGAACCGCCTTCCGAATCTCTGCCCACTCCAGCTGAAAAGAGCCCTCCTGCTACACAAAAAGAATCGTTTGTTAAGCCCGTCAAAGCGAGTGTTCCGGAAACGCCCACAGACACCCGACAGTCATCATCTCCGCTTCCTCACGCCAGTCCCGCTGTAAGACGATTTGCACGCGAACTCGGCGTCGATTTGTCTCAAATCAAGGGCAGTGGACCACGTGAGCGCATTCTTAAAGACGATGTCCAGAATTTTGTTAAGCATGCAATCTCAAACAACGCGGGATCGCAAACCAATCTTCCAAAGCCTCCTGACATTGACTTCGCCAAGTGGGGCGGAATTGATCTTCAGCCTCTCTCTAGGATCAAAAAAATTGCAGGAAAACACCTGCATCGGGCGTGGTCGAGCATACCGCACGTTACCCATCATGATGAAACAGATATCACAGACCTAGAGGCGTTCCGAAAAACCTTAAAAATTGAAAACGAAGGATCGGGTATTCGGATCACACTTCTCGCCTTTATCATCAAAGCAATCGTTAACGCACTCAAAGCCTTTCCATCATTCAACGCGTCACTTTCGACCAATGGCGAGAACTTAATCTTAAAAAATTATTTTAATATCGGTGTTGCCGTTGACACGGACGGCGGACTTGTTGTCCCCGTCATTAAAGAAGTTGACCAGAAAGGTGTGCTTGAGATTGCGCAATTGCTTGGGGATGTCAGCGAACGCGCCCGATTTGGAAAACTCAAACCCGATGAATTGCAAGGCGGCTGCTTCAGTATTTCAAGTCTTGGCGGCATCGGCGGCATGTCTTTTACGCCAATCGTCAACATGCCAGAGGTTGCTATTCTGGGTCTCACCAAAGCAAGGACAAAACCGGTCTGGAACGGGACTGAATTTAGTCCACGTTTGATGTTGCCTTTGGATCTTTCATACGATCATCGAGTCATCGACGGCGCAGAAGCCGCCCGTTTTACCGCGCACCTGGTCCAAGTGCTCGAAGACCCACGCCGCCTGCTGTTATAAGATCTCGCAGCGAATCGTCTCGTGAAGAACCCTCTTTACACCATTGAACTGCCTGATATCGGGGATTTTGATAGTGTTGAAATCATCGAAGTGCTTATTGCGCCAGGGGATCATATCGAAATCGAATCCCCCTTGATCACCCTTGAAAGCGATAAGGCAACGATGGATATCCCGTCGCCAGTCACCGGTCAGATTTCAGAATTATTAGTCTCTATCGGTCAAAAGGTATCTCAAGGCGATGTGGTTGCAACCGTTTCAATTCAGGTGGACCCAGCAACAGATCTCGAGACGTCTCCGCATGACCCAAGCGTACCTGTCGGTTCAGTAGATTCGCTGCCGCCACCAGACTCTAAAAAACTAGACGTGAATAAAGGCGGCACAACGCCTCGTTTCGATGTTGCCGTTCTGGGCTCAGGCCCCGGCGGGTACACGGCCGCTTTTCGCGCGTCAGATCTTGGTCTAAGCGTTGCCCTCATCGAACGTTATCCCAATCTGGGTGGGGTCTGTCTCAACGTCGGCTGCATTCCCTCGAAGGCGTTACTCCATGCCGCCCGTGTTATTGAAGAAACTCGGGAAATGGCTCCAAACGGTATCAGTTTTGGTGAGCCCGAAATAGATATCCGGAAACTTTGTGACTGGAAAAAAGGCGTAGTGACGCAGCTAACTGAAGGGCTTTCTACTCTGGCAAAAAAACGTAACGTGACTATTTTTAGCGGAACGGGTGCCTTTCGCTCCGATCATGAAATTGCAGTCACAAACGATACCCAAGAACTAGTTCTTCAGTTTGAGAAAGCCATCATCTCGACGGGGTCTGAACCGATTCGTTTACCTGGTATTCCAAGGGATCCCCGAATTCTTGACTCAACAGCGGCGCTCAGCCTGCAGTCAATTCCCGAGCGACTCCTCGTCATTGGTGGTGGCATTATCGGGCTCGAGATGGCTACAGTTTATCGGGCACTGGGAAGCGCTGTGAGTATTGTCGAGATGGCCCCACAACTCATGCCGGGAACTGATCCTGATCTTGTCCGTCCACTTGCAAAAAGACTTAAGAGCCAATGCAACGACATTTTCCTGAATACTCGAGTCAGTCAAGTTGATCCAGGCCCGGCTGAATTAGTCGCTCATTTTGAGGGTGATCGCGTGCCCACGTCAGCCGCTTTTGATGCCATTCTTGTCGCCGTGGGTAGAACGCCCAATGGCAACAATATAGGAGCGGAAAACGCAGGCCTGCACCCTGACGCACAAGGCTTTATTTCCGTTGACCATCAACAACGCACCAATCAGCCTCATATTTTTGCGATTGGTGATGTTGTGGGTCAGCCGATGCTAGCGCATAAGGCAACACATGAAGGCAAAGTGGCCGCGGAGGTTGCGGCGGGCCAGAAAAGCGCTTTTGACGCACGGATCATTCCATCTGTCGCCTATACAGATCCCGAGGTTGCGTGGGTGGGACTAACCGAGAGTCAAGCGAAAGCGCGGAACATTGCTTACGAAAAAGGCATTTTTCCATGGGCGGCAAGCGGGCGCGCCCTCGCTCTGGCAAGAAGTGAAGGATTTACAAAGCTACTGTTTGACCCTCAATCAAACCGAATCCTTGGCGGAGGGATTGTGGGCACCACTGCCGGAGACTTAATAGCGGAAATTGGATTGGCAATAGAAATGAACTGCGTTGCCCAGGATATCGGGCTCACTATTCATCCTCATCCCACCCTATCGGAGACCGTGGGTCTCGCTGCTGAAACATTTGAAGGGACGATTACCGATCTATATGCGCCCAAAAAGCGTTAAATGAATCTCGATCAAGCGTAAATGCAGTCCCCCCTCAATTTCAAAGAGATGGGATCAGGGCAGCCACTCATTATTCTTCATGGTCTTTTCGGTTCAGCGAGAAACTGGCGACGAATCGGTGACACGCTTAAAAGTCACTGGCGAGTTGTCCTGCCAGACCTGCCCAATCATGGTAATTCGCCGTGGTCTGACGATATGAGCTATCCCGCTCAGGCAGAGGCCCTCAAAAACTTTATCGTACTCCGTGATCTCGCGAATCCTGTTATCGTCGGACATAGCATGGGAGGTAAAGTCGCAATGGCGCTTGCGCTGTCGGGACAATGCCTGATTAACCGACTGGTCATCGTAGATATCGCGCCGGTGAGTTATCAGCACTCCCACTTCGAACTGATTCAGGCGATGCGGACACTCCCTCTGGCCCAAATCTCGACTCGGCATGACGCCGATCAACTTCTTGCGCCAACTCATTGGTTTTTATGGTGATAATCTGCAGCCCGTCGTGCCGCAATATCTGGAAA
>ENA-OREN01000432-OREN01000432.1-marine-metagenome-genome-assembly--contig:-NODE-432-length-62289-cov-9.585257_pt1 | contig 62289 bp, 81 predicted proteins | sample MGYA00248624_ERZ508555 | MGnify/ENA primary metagenome ERZ508555 (study PRJEB26222, sample SAMN06267773) | marine metagenome | isolation source: Saanich Inlet, British Columbia, Canada | place...
ACCTAATCAATTCTCAATCCCATGGCAAAAGAATCCAAAGAAGGAATTACAGTAAAGAAGAACGAAAACCTTTCTGAGTGGTATAATCAAGTTGTTCAAAAAGCAGAGCTAGCAGATTATAGTGCAGTAAAGGGGTGCATGGTAATTCGCCCTCATGGATATGCAATTTGGGAAAAAATTCAAGAATATTTTAACCAAGTATTAAAAATAAATAATGTAAAAAACGCTTACTTTCCATTATTTATTCCAGAATCATTTTTTAAAAAAGAAGCAGAACATGCAGAAGGTTTTTCACCAGAAGTTGCATGGATTGAAAACAAAGATAAAGATACTAAAGAAAGATTGGCAGTAAGGCCTACGTCAGAAACAGTAATGTATGATTCTTATTCAAGATGGATCCGTTCATGGAGAGACCTTCCATTCAAAATTAACCAATGGGCAAATGTAGTTAGATGGGAAACTAAAGCAACAAAATTATTTTTAAGAACAAGAGAATTTTTATGGCAAGAAGGACACTGCGTTTATGCAACAGAAGAAGAATGTGATAAAGAAACTCAATTGTGGATTGAAGAATACAGAAAATTATCAGAAGACCTACTAGCAACACCAGTTTTAGTTGGTAAAAAAACAGATACAGAAAAATTCTCAGGAGCAGATTACACATTAACAATTGAATCAATCATGCCTGATGGAAAAGCATTACAAGCAGGAACTTCACATAACTTAGGTCAAAGTTTTGCAAAATCCTTCGGAATTTCTTTTTTAGATGAAAATTCAAAAAAACAAACACCTTGGCAAAACTCTTGGGGTGTATCCACAAGGTTAATTGGAGGATTAGTTATGCTTCATGGTGACGATAAAGGATTAGTTCTTCCACCTAGAATAGCACCAATACAGGGGGCAATAGTGCCTATTTTCTTTGAAAAAACAAAGAAAGAAACATTAAACGAAGCAAAGAAAATTTACAATACTTTAATCAAAAATTTTGATATAGAATTAGATGATAGAGAATATCAATCAGCAGGTTGGAGATTCAGTGATTGGGAATTAAAAGGAGTTCCTATTAGAATTGAATTAGGACCCAAAGATATTGAAAAACAACAAGCAGTATTAGTTAGAAGAGATACGGGTAAAAAGGAATTTGTTAAACTAAAAGATGTTCCTAAAAGATTTGAAGAATTATTAGAAGAGATTCAAGATAACCTATTAAATAATGCAAAAGAACAAATGAAATCTCAAATTACAGATGTTAATAACCAAAAAGAACTAGCAAAGGCAATTAAAGAAAATAAAGTTGTTAGAATGAATTTTTGCGGAACAAGAGAATGTGAAGAGAAAATTAAAGAAGATACCAGTGCTACAAGCAGATGCATAATTAAAAAATCAAAGGGAAATTGTGCAAACTGTAGTGGAGAAGCAAAAGAACAAATATATTTTTCTAAATCTTATTAAAATAAGTTTCCAATCCAATTAAATATCCTACCATACCACGGAACACCTTTAACGATTATGTGTAGCCCTTTTTGCTCGAGATACTTCATTCCAAGTTCATCTTTGTAACTTACTTCAAATTTAATATCCCTCAACAACTGTTTTCCCTGAGTATTAATTGTAATTGTCCTAACTTCTTTTTCTTTAAAAGTCTCATAACTCATTTCTCCAAATTCAAACTCAATCAACAAATCATTTACATCGGTGTTTGAACTAACATCAAAACTAATCTCTACATCATCTCCATAATTCACTTCTGCAGGTTCAGGATTGCTTATTCTTATTTCAGGGATAGGAATGGCATCCAGGTCAATGTAGTGGTATTTAGCCTTATTATCGCCCTCAACAATCAAAGGGATTCTCATACCTGTAGCAATATCATATTCCTTGCTCAGAACTTCTTCCTCTCCAGATTCTAAAGAAACAGTCTGACAATCATCTAAGAAACAAGCAGTAAAGGTTAATTTATTACTTGCTAAATTTTCCAAATTACATTCAATTCTAGCAACATCGCCCGCATAATAAGTTTTTTTATTAGTAGTACAATCTACAGCAATTTCATCAAAACTTTCTTTTTCAGCTCTTTCTCTATGGGATTCTACAATTGCTTCTGCAAATTCATTAGAATAAACATCCATTTCATTTCCATATTTTATTGTTCCCGAATCAGTTTCTCCATACATACTTTTGATTTCAAATGTAGTGGTGTAAACATAATCTGGATCTGCTTCAGGAATTTCCACAATCCAATAAACAGACTTTTCTTCTTTAGGTTCTAATAAAACTCTTCTAACATTACTTTCAGTTAAATCTGGAGCCTTAGTAACAATTAATTTAGTTGCTAAATAACTATTCTGTAAATTCTTTATTTTAACTTCTACAGGAACATAACTTCCAAAGCCAACTGCACCCTTAACAGGTAAAACTTCTAAGACTACTGCTCCAGGTTTTTCTCCACCAACCTTAACTTCTTTAGTTTCAATATCTAAACTTCCAACATTTAAATCAATTCCATTAGCCTTCCAAGAGTATCTTGCAGTTGGACTTCCCGAATCAGGATCATCCTTTAATTTAATATGTGAAGGGTCTAACCACCCATATTCTCCAAATGTAACATCGAAAGGAACCCATCCATACTCAGGGAAATAAACCTCTGCCCATCCATGAGGGCCCCAATCATAGCCAATATTACTGTAAACCATTCCAGAAACAAATCTTGCAGGGATTCCGACAGAACGTAAAAATGAAATAAATAAATTAGTCATTTCATCACAAACACCTTTTCTATTATCTAAAACCCAAGAACTTGGTTGAACAGCTTCTGCAGTTAAAGTAGTTAGGTTATAATTAATGTTTAAATTAGTCCATTCAGCAACCTTGAAAACTACAGAATACAAATCATCATCAGTACCAATAATTTCTTCTGCTTTTCTTTCTATTTTAGTATTAATATCAATAAACTCCGTTGGTCTAGTAAATGTAAGAACTGTCGCATCTGTTTTTAGTAAAGGAAATTTAATTTTTTCTTCGACTCTAAACAAATCATTATTAACTTTTATTTTTGCATTGTATCCATAGTTTAAACTATCCCCATTCGTTTCTTGCCAAAGATAAACTATTTCCTGACTTCCTTGTTGAACACTTGCATGCGGTGTTGAAAAAATATCTAAATTTTGTACAGTTTGTCTTTCATCATTTCTTGGAAAAAAAGAAACATCACTTTTAATGAAATCAATTACATAATCAGAATCTAAATACTCCACACCAATATCTGAAGATATTTTTAATTCCATTTCTACATATTGAAATTCATTGTAGTTCTCAACCTGTTCGCCAAATACACTAGTAGAAAATAAAACTAATAAAACAACCAAAATACCTCTAAATCTCATAGATTCTCCCATTAAACTAGATTTAAATAGTTTTAGATTGAATAATAAAATATATAAGTAAGTTAAACAAAAAAATTGATAGAAAGAGGTAACAAAATGGAATTTTTCATGAATCACGACACACTAAGAATTTTTACATTACTAGCTATGATTCTTTCATTAATGGCAACGTCATTCTTTATTAATCTTGCATTCATAGATAAAAAGAAAAGATGCAGTGTAATGTTTGCGATTGCATTTACATTTCTTTCCATTTCATTAATACTAGAAGTGATGAATATTTTTCATGTAGTTTATACTGGTTCATTAGCAAGGTTAGTTTTAATAGCTTCACTGGCATGTATTATTTTTTGTTCATCCTGTCTCAACGAGGAATGTGCTGACGACAGATGTAAAGCAAAAAAACGTTCAAAGAAAGCAAAAAAACGTTCAAGAAAAAAATAATTATTTTTTTCAGCTATTTTCAATTAGTTTTTTAGTTAATTTATAATTAGAGTGTCCCAAGAATAAAATCAAAAATAATAAACTCAAAACAATTATTCCTATAAGTATTTTTTCAAAATCCTTTACGTTTTTAACATAAATTCCATGACTAGATTTAGATTCATAAGAATCATATTTTGCAACTACTTCAAGAGTATATTGTCCTTCTTTCAAAGAAAAAGGAATTTTTATTTGTTTAATTTTAGTTAAACTTGTGTGTACTGCAACAGTTTCAGAAAATTCCACAATTGTTTTTTCCCCATCCATATCTAGTAAAGAATATTTTAAGATAACATCTTCTGGCCCATCCATTTGAAATTTAATTAGCTTGATTGTTAAGGCTAATTCTTTTCCAGAATCAATTTCTCCATATTCGGGTAATACTTCAACAGACAAATCAAATGAATGTGTAGCACTTACCAAAGAAGTAAACGTTAAAGATAATACAAATAATAAAATAATCAACTTCTTTTTCATAATTATTTTCATCTTTAAACACTTAAATAGATTTCTTTAACTTTATTTCCATAAATCTCCTCTAAATGATTTTTTCAAGAACTCTTTTTCCTCTTCTATTTTAATCTTAATCTTCTTGTAAACAGAAATTACTACTAAAATAACCAATTCTATAAAGTCTAATAGCTTCAAAATTAATATTTTCAAAGAAAGAGTAATTTTATCGTTAACTATGGGTTTTATCCAAGAAACCGATTTTTGTTCAACATTCGTAAAAGAATCTTCAAAATGATTTTTTCTCTCCAATTGCTTTCCAAATATTAATCGTTTTCTCAAAACAATAATCATTCCAATGATTAGTAAAACGCTCAACAGCAGATAATAAACAAAATAAGATTTTTCTTTTAATAGTTCTTCCACAACTTCAAAACTCATCATACTTTCAGCAGTTTTTCCATCATAAAGTACCTCTATTTTTACACTATATTTTCCCTCAATTAATTCCTCACTTAGCGTAAGAGTTTTAATAAAATTCATTTGAGTTTCAACACCTACATTTTCAGTTTCACTATGGATCAAATTTCCTTCAACATCAAATATATTATAAATTACTTGGGCATTTATTGATTCACCACTTAACCCAAATTTAAGTAAATCAACTTCAAAAGAAATTTCTTGAGTTCCTTGTTTCAAGAGTTCATCCGTTTCTATTATTTTTCCCATAACATCGAACAACACACTTTCTTTTGGAGTAGGACTTCTTCTACTAGGCCTAGCTGGCGCTCTCCCTTCACTACTTGGCGCAGAAGGAACTATGTTTGAAAGTTGATGACCAGAACTTCCCCCATTTCCACTATCTGCAACAGTTTCTCCAGAACCATAACTTCCAGAACCATAACTTTCAGAACCATAAGTTTCTGCATATACTACTGGAATGGTTAAAAAAATTAGCAGAAAGATAAAAACAGTTTTTGAGTTCATTTTAATCATTTTTAATAATGTTTGTAACAAAGATAATAAGAAATTTAACAGAAAGAGTCAAAGATTTAACAAGCTCCTCCTCCATCAATTTGTGCCCAACTGGCCCCATCACAATCACAAAGTTCTGAAAGACCGTCATCATAGTATATATTTCCTTTTGCCGCAGCATTACACGTATTTGGGCTATCTGTAGGTACAAGTCTTAATGTGTGGTCTATTCCAAATAAATCTTGGTCAGATCTCCACCAAGAAACAACTTTGCCACTACCCATTTCCCCAAGATAAGACCTAAAAAATATTTCTTCTCCTAAACTCCACCAATTATCTCCGCCCAGAACTTTTATTTCACCTAGTTTTGCATTCATATCAATCCTATATCCTGCAGGATCTCCTAAAACATACTTTGCATAACTTGCATTAGATTGAGAATTAGCTGCACTAAACCTGTGACGCGTACTTGCATCTTGGGATCTAAATTCCACCAAGTCATCATTATTATTCTCTGCTGCATTTGTATTTCTTACCAAGAATGAGGGTGTTGGCCCTCCACTACCTTCTACAGATAAATAATTTACATCAACAACACCAGTAAATGTTGATTCTTCTCCTAAACTCCAAAATTCATCTCCTCCCACTTTTCCTAAAGTTCCCGCACCTGAAGGATTCCAAATCATTTGTCCACCATCGTTCGCGTTTATCTTTAATGTTCCATTTTCATTTATCGAAAGGATAGTTTCAGAGTTGGTTGAATCTTTAATTAAAAATGAATCTGTATTATTTGTAGATTGAATGATTATATTTCCATCATGTATTTTCAAATAATCTGAAGTTAAATTCTCTGTAACATTTAAATTTCCATTAATCGTTATCCATCCGTCCACAATATTGTCTATGGTTTCTCCCAAAGCAAATGCAATTTTCTCCCCGAGTGTCAAGTTTGTAGCATCTGAAATATCCTCATCTGTTAATGCACCATCTAAAATATTTAATGAAGAAACACTAGAAATTCTAAGTTCTCCAGTTTCATTTAGGGAGACATTAAGAAATCCATTTAGCACTGTTCCCCAAGTTCCAGAATCTCCACTCACTGTTGGAAGTCTTTCCGCTGAAACAAAACTACTAATTAGTAACAGGGTCAACACCATCAAAAAAATTCCTCTTTTCATACAATTAAAGTTTATATATATATATATATTTAACTATTAGATTTCATCAAATTCTTTTCTAATTAATTTAACAAATTCCGGAAAATCCATCATTTTTACAGAAGCACCACAAGCATTAGCATGTCCACCACCGTGTCCGTCAATAGTTTCTAAGACTTTATTCAAAACAGGCAATACCGGCTTTTCTTTACTTCTCAAACTCATTCTAACATCACCATTAACTTCCCTTCCTACAATTATCAAATCTTTATCGACTCTATACAATAATTCATTAGATAATCCTCCAGTGTAACTATTTTTTCCACCAGGGTAAGTATAAACAAAAACTTCGCCTTCTTCTTTTTGACTCAAAGCATCTTCTAACAATTCTTTATATTCTTTATTTATTCTTTCATATTTTTCATAAATCATTTTTCCATTCACTGTTCTTTGTTCAAACACTTCTAATGGATCTTTTACATGTTCCCAAGCTTCAATACAATCATTCATACTTTCAGTAGTTCCTTTCAAAGAATAAGCCAACATACTAATAATTTTACCATATTCACTATCAAACATTAAACCTGGAGGCGTATCAAAGTCGCCTAACATTTTTTTATATTTAAAATTCTTCAAAACATCTTCACTAGGAACATTCCAATCAGCAATTATTCCTGCAACGGCAATCCATTCATTATCTTCAACAATTCTATATGCCCAATAGCAAGTCGGAAGATTATTTGGTTCTTCTCCATTCATAGGATTATAATAATTAACGCCATTTCTTTCCAATGGTTGATGGTGGTCTAACCAAACAATTGGAACATGAATTGAATCAATAGTTTCTTGATCTAAATAAGGTTTATCCAAAACAACAACTAAGTCAGGTTTATGTTTCAAAACAGCAGCATGATAAATTGCAGTAGCATTTGGAGAAGATTTAACACAAATCCCCTTACCTTTTCCATAGTGTTTTTTCAACAATAAATAAGATGTAAGGCCGTCAGGATCATCATCAAAGAAAAATAAAGGATTCTCTGCTTTTTCTAAGAACGTTCTCATTTCTTCTATGCCTGATTGAGGGATCATAGTCAAAACCTATCATAAATGCTTATAAATGCTCCCATAATCCCTATTTATCATGTTAGAAGCGTTTATAGCAACAATGCCCATATGGCAAAAATTGACAGCATATGCATTTTTACTAATTGGATTATTCATTTTCGTAAAAACAAGCAAATTAAAAATTCTAGGCAGACCGATAATCCCCTTAAGATTCAGAATTGCTTTAGCATTATTCTTTCCTATTCTATTCACTTTAGGAATAATCTTTGGAGCAGTAATATTTGGAATATTAATCACGGTGTTGTTAGTAGCATTTACACTAAGCATATTCACAGGAAAGAAACCTAAATTACCTAAGTTTCCAAAATTTAAAATAAATATAATAAGAAAAAATTTGTAATGGGTTTTACCCACTACTTACGAACTTTCTCAGCGCCGTTACCTTTTCTTCTTAGGCCACGACTCTTTTTATGAGCAGATGTCAATCCTCTATTTGTTCTACCTTTATTCTTTCCTAAGGTAATCCAACGAAGTTTCTTATCTGTTTTAATTGAAGGACTATCTCTGTCTACTAAGATAACTTCATACCAGATGTTTTTTCCATCTTTAGCTAAAAAATAACTATTCAAAACTTCACAGTTAGGGTATTTTTTACTTACTCTACCTTCACAAACTGCTTGATAGTTCATATCTAAAATCTTAAGCATTCTTCTTGTCTTAGATCTTCTACCTTTTTTGATAAGTGGTCTTCTTCTTCCACCTCTAAGAGCTCTCACTCTTACAACAAGAATTCCTTCCTTTGCCCTATAACCTAAACTTCTAGCTCTTGCCAAGTTTTCAGGTCTAGCAACCCTTTGTACAGCTAATGTACGTCTCCAATTTGCAAGTTTATTTCTTCTCGCTTCAGGAGTTATGTTTTTTACACTTTCTCTAATTGATTTGTATAATCCCATTTTGCACTTCCATTGTTTTATTTTTATTTGCAGTTCAGACGAGTGAAGCCCACATCCCGCAAAATAACCTCAGAAATCAGTCTTTTAAACGTTTGGGTTAAATTAAATATGTCAGATACATCAATCCAGACACAATAAACGAGGATTTAACGTTAAGGGACACGCTTACAACCCCCAGGACTATTAAACGTCCAATTCCTGTCATAATTCCTCTAAAAACCACATATTCGCTCAAATATTTCTTTTTAACAACTTTATCAAAAGCAAGAGTATTGAATGGAACAACGACCATTTCATGTAAAAATGAACTAATAATGGTTAATAATGCTAATAATAATACTCCTTCAATCCACATTCTTGAAAACCAAGTTAATGCACAAAGCACCCCACCTATCCTCAAAAACATTCTAAGTTTGTTTCTATTTTCAACAGATCCAAATAAGAATGAACCTACGATTGCAACAAATTCAGCTATTAAAAAAATCAATCCTAATTCTGCATATACGCCTACAGATGCAAACAAGAAAATTGGCCAGAACACAAATTCAACAAGATTAATTCCTCCAATCGACATCATTTTTGTTGCACCTTTTTTTGACAGTTTAGATAAATCTTCCAAGCTACACTTGAATGGCTCATGATAATTTTTAGTAAACAATATTGGAAAAACACTCAACAACAAGAGTATACTAGCAACAATAAATAATAATGTAAAATTAAATAATGTAATTAATAATCCTCCAATGAATGGGCCAAGCATAGCAGAAAGTAAAGTAGTTCCACTCAAAAATCCAACCTCTTCGCTTCTATGTTTTTTATCTGAAAATCTAATAAAATGAGTAATAAATGGGATCCAATAAAGTGCTTCGGCTAAACCTAACAAGATTGCAAAATAATTAATACTTATCCCTAAATTAACAAAGTTATACAACCCATAATAAAAGATTGCAAACATTGGAGCAGTAATTACTGCCAATCTTTTTAATCCAAATTTACTTGCAAGTTTTCCTGCAAACGGTGCAGCAAGGATATAGGCTACAGTATTAACAACATAGAAAGTCAAAACATGTTGTAAATCTAACCCTTGTTCAAGCATTAAGAATAACGGAATAAATACTCCAACCATACTCAAAGCTAAAGTTTTCAAACTTGTAGCTGCATACATTTCTCTAAGTTCTTTATTTTTTAAAATCAGATGGGCATAATGGATGTGGTGTCTGTGATGTTGCATAGTATACTCAAACTCCTTTTCTTTTTAAACATATTTAAATAGTTTATAAAAATCATATGCTTCAAGATATACTCTTTTTTCTAAATATCTTTAAAAGAATCCTAACCCCTCAAATTATAGGTTATACAATGATTGCAAACATTTTCAAATCAATTATCGGATTGTTAATAATAATCTTGAGTTTAATGTTATTGTCTCACCAAGCTTGGTATTCCGCAACAATGAGTTTGATTAAAGGTTCTGTAGTAATTTTAATGATTCTTGCAGGATTTTTACTAACATTTTTAGGATTAACAGAATTAAAAAGTGAAATTTAGAAGAAAGTTGTAAGTTTAGTTTGTGTTTTCAATTTTTCAAGCATTACACTTTTACTAAGTATACAATTAATATCAAATCCTAATTCTTTTTGAATAATCTCTTTTCCTTTTTCAAACATTTGTTCTCTACTTTCAAAAGTAATTGGTATAGTGTTCATTGTTTTTCTCATTGCTTCTCTAACTACAAAAACACCTAATGAAGCCCAATACTCTGGAGTCTCAAACCTCAAGATTAATGCAGAAGATTGTTTTTTCTTTTCTTTCATATTTTCAACTAAGGGCAATCTTGCAGCATAATATCCTCCAACACAATTACTTGCATATTTTTTTCTGCCATAGTAATCTTCATAATCTGTAGCCACCGATATTTCTTCTCCTGGATTCCAAGAACTTCCAGGCAGATACAATTCAAATAATTCATAGGAAAAAACATCTGGAAATAAAAATACTAAATAATAATTCCCTAAAAAGTTTCCAAAATATAATGTGTGCTCATCATTAACATTAAGGTGTTTAGCTTCTGAAATAATATGCTTACCCAGAGTATCATCGACAGCAGTAATGCTCCATCTGGTGGGCACCAATTTTCTACTTTTTCCAATACCCAATGTGCCTAAAGAAAGTACTTGTGAAAGTTTCTGATCCTCCACACTTTTTTTATATAAATATTTCAAAGCATCAGCAGCACCTAGGTCAGTATCATAAAATGTTTTTTCAATAGATTTATTCAGTTTAGGATTTTCTGCAAGTTTTACATCCTTAAGTTGCCCGCTAGATCCCAATGGACTATTTACTTTATCAAAACGCAGACTTAGTTTTACTTTTTTCTTAAGCTGAAATTCCATATCTACCTGTTTTTTTGCCATCCCTACTTCTTGAGCAACATCAAAGAATTTTCCGCCAGAATTTCCTCTAGCACAATGCACATTTCCCTTAAATCTAGAGTTTATTAAATTTCCACGATAACTTAGGATTTCATTTATGGCTATATCATTTTCAACCCATCTCTTATGCGAATCATATACCCCCACATCATCAACTCTTTCAGGCGGTGCAAGAATCCCTATATTTACATTAGGATATTTTAATTTAGATCCAATAAAGATTGATGGAGGGGAATTAGAGAAGAATTCATCACTAAACACTTCTTTTGCTTTAGGTTGAGGAATACTTTTGTAAGATGCAGTTAAGTCTTTCTTCTGATATTTGATTTTAGAACTATCCAGATTAAATATTCCTGCCATAGCAATAATTAATTATCTTCCATTAAATACATTATTGCCCTGGAAGGTAAGTACGGTAAGTACAGAAAACCTTTTAATAAGCCCCAAGAACCTTCTGATATGGCAATATTTTCACTAATAGAACTGGTAAGATTAATTTTAATGAGCGCAGCAATAGGTTACATTCTTATGGATTTTATTAAGAGTCCAACTACAGTTAATAATCCATTATATCCTAAGAAAATGTTTAATTGGGAAGATTTCAGATTTGCAACAATAGTCACTGCCCCCGGAATTGTTCTACATGAATTAGGCCATAAGTTCGTAGGACTAGCAATGGGAATCCAAACAGAATTCTTTGCATCTAAATTTGGATTGTTTTTAGGAATATTCCTAAAGTGGATTGGAAGTCCATTTATCATTTTCGCACCAGGTTATGTTTCTTTAGCAGGAACAATCACACATTTTCAAAGATTTTTAACTTCGTTTGCTGGCCCGGCAATGAATTTATTAATGTTCTTTGGAGCATATTTAATATTAGATAGAAAAAGAAATCTTACAAGAAATCAAGCAATTGCATTACACATGACCAAAAAGATAAACCTGTTCTTATTTATGTTTAATTTAATACCTCTTCCACCATTTGATGGATATCATGTATTTACAAGTTTATTCAAAATGATTTTTTAGAATTATTTATGTAATAGTTTACCTAGAAAACCTTTCTTCTTTTTAGGTTCTTCAGTCGGTGTTTCGTTAACAGGCTCAGATTTTTCTTCCGCTGCTTTCTTAGTAGTCTTCTTCGCTGCTTTCTTAGTAGTCTTCTTTTCTGCTTTCTTAGTAGTCTTCTTCGCTGCTTTCTTAGTAGTCTTCTTTTCAGCTTTCTTAGTAGTCTTCTTCGCTGCTTTCTTAGTAGTCTTCTTCGCTGCTTTCTTAGTAGTCTTCTTCGCTGCTTTCTTAGTAGTTTTGCCTTCTTTTTCAGCTTCTTTCTCTTTTTCTGCTTTCTTCAATGCTCTTGCCACAGCTCTTGCCGCATCTTTCTCTTCTTTCTCTTTAGCAAGTGCCTTTTCTAATTTTTTAGCTTCGGCTTCTTTATGTTTAACCAATAGCTCACTTGAAATTTTATAATGTTCTTTATCTTTTTTCAAAATTCTATTAAGTTCTCTTCTTCTCTTTGCAGCATCTTGTTCTTCTAAAATTTCTCCACAAGATTCACAAAAGTATTGGCATTCTAAAGCTTCTTCTTCTTTTATCTTGGATCTACAAGGTTTACAAATGTAAAGTCTAGTATTTTCAATGTTTTCTAATTCGTATTCATTTTTTTCTATACTTTTTTTCTTCATATCTTCAATAAGGCCAACCGCCTTTGGAACATTAAATGCCCAGAAATAAATGTACCATCCTTTAACGGCATCTTTTTTTCTTGTAAATGAAACTAGATTATATTCTTGTAGTCTGTAAATCATATTCCTAACAGCATTAACAGAAATTCCTAATTTTTCAGCTATTTTAAATTCAGAAACATTTTTCCTAGCTTTAAGCAATACGTGTAATAATTTAACAGTATCAGAACCAGCTATATTCTTAACAAGATCAATAATTATTTCTTCAGGAACTTTCATCGTAGGAATTATAAAAATAGGAGTCTTATTTAAATAGCTTACGGATTTTAACGTCCATCAAATAAATAATTGCCTAAATCTCGTAATTTTTCCAGTTTTCCCCCTTCATAAATATCTTCCAGCTCCTCAAAATGAGATTTACAGCAATCCATATGATGTTTTTTTGCTAATTCTAACTTTTTTCCAGCAAATTTTTCACTTAGGCTGCATAATCTTAGATTCTCTAAAATTCCTAAAATATGTCCATATTTCATAGATTTTTCAAAACTATCCACTATTCCAGAATCAAAAGCATTTTTACAATAAGTTTCTAATTGATTTTTTTTATCTTCAAATCCTTCAAAAACGTTCAAACAAGAATAATTATCAATTAATGTAATTGGATCCATGTAAGGTAAACCTATTTTACTTTTTTCAAAATCAATTATACATGGGTCTCCTTTTCTATTCAAAACAATATTTCCTGGATGTAAATCTCCATGAACAATTGACTTCCAACACTCTCTTGAATCAATGAATAAAAAGTTTAATTTTTCAACTATTGTATCGGAATATTTTTTATCTAATTTCTTCTTAAAATTCTGATTATCAAATAAATTCATAGTGTCACTAATGGATTTATTAGATTTTAACTGCAATAATAATAAATTTTCAAGACTTGTTTTTATGATCTCTTTTCCTTCTTCATAATGTTTTAAATCCAAATAATCTTTCAAATCAAAATTTCCTACATTTTTTGTAATGCTAAATACTTCTCCATCAACTTCTAGAAGCTTAATGGGCCTAACAAATTTATTTTTTGTATCTTCAAAAAAAGAATAAATAAATTCTGTTTTTATATAATCTTGAATTATTTCTTCAGAATTTTTTCCAGTCTTAAATATAAACAACCTATTTGCTAAATCTGAGTCAGATAAATAAATTTCATTTGAACCCTTTTCCACTAAGCTTTTTTTACTTCTTTTAATCTTTTCAATAGCAGTTCTAAATACTTCTTCAGAACCTTCTATATTTTCATTTTCTAATATCTGCCCTAGAATGCAACAAGAATTCAAAACAGCCTCATCATTCCCTTTTTCAATATTTAATCTCAATACGTCTAAGGATTCATCTAATAATCCACCAATATAAAGTCGCACCCCATAATCTAAATTTTTCTCAAAATCAACAGTACCAGCCCTTTCAATTCTGTTTATTCTAAGTTTAGCTAAAGTTTTGTAACTTAATTTTTCAATAGCAGAGATGGAATAATTGAATTGCCGGGATTCATCTAAAAGTTCAATCAGCCCTTCCAAATTTTGATTGTAATGGTTTTCTAAAGTTTTTTCAGCATATTTTTTCTCAAAATATTTGTCTTCAGGAATATCTTGAATATGTTTTTGAATGTAGTCAATATTATCTTCAAAAGTATCTTTTCCTCTTAAAAGTTTAAAACCCTCTCTCAAATTTTCTAAGAATCTATTTGGTTTTATTGTGTCAAATAAGTTCATGGTACTGAGATTAGTAGTGGCTACCTGATATGTGAGGGCTCCAAAAACAAATCCTAGTGGCCAAGAATCTTGCGAATAACCAATAAAACCTCCAATTGCAGTAGAAGGTAATACAGAAATAATTCTTTTTATTCTATTTTTTTTATTCTCTTTTAAAATTAATTCCGAACTTTTTTCATATTCGTTTCTCTCTTTTTCAATAAGATCCATGAGTATGATTAAAATTTAGTTAAAACAAAAAATAATGCCGCACCTACAACACCGACGATTAAGCCAAATACAAAAGGCCAAGGAGTTTCTTTGGGTTCATCTTTCTTTTCTTCTTTTTCAGTTTCTTCTTCTTGTTCTTCATCAGAGTTATCAGTTTCTAATACTTCTTCCTCTTCCTCTTCCTCTTCAGTTCCATTAGGTGTTTGGTCCCATCCATCACACACTCCATCACCATCAGAATCTAAATCGCAACCGTCAACTTCAACAATACATCCAGGAACATGGTCTATTGGACAAACATCTACATCATCATTAACTCCATCACCATCAGAATCTAAAGGGGCATCTACAGGTTCTTCCTTAACATTTAGTTTAAATTCAAAAATTTCTCCATGTAACCCACCATCAATTTCACCAGTTAATTCTAATCTAATATTATACTTAGCAACATCGTAATCACTCAAGTCCAATGTTAATTCTCTAGCAACTCCTACTTCTTCACCAAGCACATCATCCTCTCCGGTAGATGCCTCTTCTCCATAACTCCTATCGTCTACAAATAAAATAATTTGGATATCATTATCTTCAAACTTAAAACTATCATTGGAAAAAGTATTCTTATAACTTACAATAATTTCTACATCGTCACCAACATAAGCATCCACCGTATTTCCATCACTAATATTATCTGCATCCTCTCCATCAACCTCTACCTGGACCTTATTACTATAAAATTCTAAATTATTTTCAACTTGAACTGTCACAGGAAATATTTCAGAAACTCCAAATGTCTGAATTGTCATGTTTGTAATATTGTTTGCAGTTCCACTAATATTAATTTCTCCCACATTCCACGCAACTTCTTTAAACTCAGAATCAATAGCGTCTATGCCTTTAGGGATAGTAAGTTCTACAGAAGTAGCATTTGAGGATGAATTTAAGATAGATTCTCCATTAAATGGAAAAACAAATCCAAAATTAAAGCTGCCAAAAGAACCATTACTTACAAAATTAAAATCCAAGTTTTCAATACTATAATTAACATAACTATTACTAAGTGTTAAAATTTCATTATCTCCAACAGTATGTTCAAAATTATCTCCTCCAAAAGCAAGAGTAGTAACGTTAGCACTAAAACTAGCAACACCAAAAGAAACTAGCAATATTAAGAATAAACTCGAAAGAATAATTAACCTATTTTTCAATAAAGCCTTTCTAAGTATCATATTATCATACTCCCAAAAACCTACTTTTTAAAGTTTCCCAGTACTCACCCTAAGGTTTATAAACAATATTCAGAAACTTATAAACATGCCAATTGCAGAAAATTCTCAATCTCCAGAAATGGATAAAAAGACCAAAGAAGAGATTTTAAAGAAAGTAGAAAAAATGAAGGCAAAGGTAGAATCCTTCAAAAAGAAACTTCTTACAAAAAATAAAAAAGATATTTTGGGAATGTCAGTATTACCTCCAGAAAGATTTGAAGACGCAGTAAACAGGTTAAAATCAGAGAAGTTAGATGAAAAACAATTAAGAAAGAAAATTGAAGAAGAAAAACAAAAAATAAACATTCTAATTTTACTAGATGATCAAGAATTAAAATCTCCTAAGGAAAGATACAATTTAATAAAAAAAGTAGAAGAAACATCAATCAAAGTTGCAGAATCAGTTGATAAATTAATAAGACCTCAAGCAATGTTAATGTCTGAAGTAAGAGAAGCATGTTATGATGGAAAATCCGAAGTTCTAAGATTATTAACAACTAGTGTGCATATTCATGACCCCAAAGATGTTTTAGGGGCAATTAAAGTTAGTGAAATTCACAAATCCATGGTTCTAAGAAAATTCGAAAAGTACATTGTTTCTTATATTGCAGTTGGAAGTGTGTTTAGGGGAGATGCATCGAGTCATGATATTGATGTAGCAATAATTATTGACGATACAGACGTTAAAAGAATGAGTCGTGGAGAATTAAAAGAAAAACTTTCAAGCATTATTCGTTCAATGGGATTCGAAGCAAGCGATATTGCACAAGTAAAGAAAATATTTCATATTCAAGTGTACATTTTAACAGATTTCTGGGATGGAATAAGGGATGCAACACCCGTATTCTTTACATTCCTAAGAGATGGAATTCCTTTATACGACAGAGGAGTATTCATGCCTCAAAAATTATTATTAAAAATGGGTAAAATCAAACCAAGTCCGGAAGCAATTGAAATGCATATGGATGTGGGTGGAAGATTAATTGAACGATCAAAAGGAAAACTCCTAAGCATTGTTGCAGAGGATCTATACTATGCAGCGTTAAATCCTTCACAATCAGCACTTATGCTTCAAGGTTATCCTCCTTCAACACCAAGAGAAACAATGAGGTTAATGGATGAAATTTTCGTAAAAAAAGAAAAATTAATGACTTCTAAAGATGTTGAAGCATTAAAGAACGCATTTAAGATTTACAAAGAAATCGAACATGGAAAATTAAAAGAAATTTCTGGAAAAGAAATAGACAGATTAACAAAAGAAGTTTCAGATTATTTTAATAAAATAAAAGTTATTGTAAAGAAACTAGAAAAGAAAGCAGTAAGAGCGACTGCAAGTAATTTATTAGAGGCCCTAACTGAAGCATTAGTCAACTTAATGAGCTTAGAAAATCTTTCAACAAATAAAGCAGACTTAACTAAAAACTTTTCAAAATTAGTTACTAAGGGGCATTTCAATAAAAGAGAAAAAGAATTATTAACAAACACTTTAGAATTAACAAAGAAAGCTTCTTCAAAAGAAGAACTTGAAAAATTAAGAAGGGAGTCCTCACAACTATTAAGAAAGATTCAAAGACATGCTCAAACCGAAAGAGGAAAAGAAATAGGCAGGGCAAAGATTAGAGTAAAATACGGGGATCAATTTGGAGATATTTATTTACTAGATAAAGAAATTTACATGGTGGGAGATATAGACTCTCAAACAAAAGTAGTTTCAAAAGCAAGGATGCTTCCTTCAGGAAACTTAGGTACAGTAAAACCTTCAAGTATGGAAGAATTAGATAAAATATTAACCACTGCCAAAATCCCTCCAAGGGTATTCATTAAAGAGGCATTATTCGAGGATTTAAAGAAGATTTTTGGTAAAGATGTAGAAGTATTAATCACATCTTAAGTCAAAAAGCTTAAAAACAGAAATTCTATAAAAAAGACACGATGGAAGCACAAATATCTAATTTTAGACTAGGAAGACACACAAAGTCCAATAATCACATGATTTTGATAGTTCCTGGTGTAGATAGCAAAGAACAGGCAGATGCAATGAAAGACAAAGTAGTTGTCTGGAAATCAAGTGCAGGTAAGGAAATCAAAGGCATAGTAGCTTCAGCACATGGAAATAATGGTGCAATCAGAGTAATATTCGAAACAGGGATGCCTGGTCAAGCAATTGGCACAAAAGTGGAGATCCAATAATTAAAAATGGCAACATTAAGAAGAGGACATTGTAGTTCCCCAGTAAAAAGGGCTTATACTAGAAAATCTAAATATAGAAGAAAGAATTACATCAGATCAGTTCCAACTAACAAGGTAATCAGATATGACATGGGTGAAAAGTCTAAAGGGTTTCCTTACAAAGTAGAAATTAAAGTAAAGGCGCCAATTCAAATTAGACACAACGCATTAGAAAGTTGTAGACAGATTATTAACAGGCACTTAGCAAGATTAATTGGAACAGATTATTATCTTAAATTAAATGTTTATCCTCATCAAATAATCAGAGAGAATAAAATGCTTTCAGGTGCAGGATCCGATCGTTTGCAGACAGGAATGCAGCGTTCTTTTGGTACTCCTACAGGTGTAGCAGCTAGACTAAAAAAGAATCAAACTATCTTTTCAGTAAAAGTAACAAAAGAAAATATTAACCATGCAAAGACAGCATTAAAGAAATCAACACCAAGAATGCCAGGTCAATTTTCAATTACTTTTGCAGAAATTAAAAAATAATTTTTTATATTTTAATTGTTTACTAGAAATTTCTCTATGTAAAAGTTTTACAAAGATTTAACAAAATTCACAAACGTTATCAGATTTGGTAATTTTGGGTTTACCTTTCTTTTTCTGTTTTTTCTTAAAAATATCAAAGATTCCCATATCTAAAAAAAGTGATTTTTCTATATTTAAACCTTTCTTGAAAATGATTCACCAACAAGTAATGATATACTCTTAAATAAATTAACAACTTCAAATGATCAATGAACGTAATCAGTAGTAGGCCAAGTTATAGAACAACACTTACTACTGTGAAGAATATTTCTATTAAATTCAATTAACCTGGCTCAAGTCTTTGATTGTTTTCAACATCAATTGGTTTGGGCCTTACTTCTAAGACATAATTAGAGTTATCTAAATTAACAGAACTATCAATGGAGGAAAATATAAAATGGTTCAACAAATGGATGCAGGATTAGTTCCTGATAGGGTACAGAGGCCTTGTAGATTATGCATGGCGGAGCAGGCACATTACAGGATGGGAGAAGTAGAAGCAGACGAATTGGGATTATTAAGTGCCGAATTCCAATGTATGGGTTGTATGGAAATTGTTCCAGTAGCCGTAGGTAGGGAGGAGTTTAGACATGAAGAAATTTATATCAGATCAATCAATAACTCCAAAATCATAACATCTTTTTGATGACATCTGGATATTCGGGAAAGTGCTTGGCAATTATCATAATGTCAAATTCACTTAGTATGGACTCTTTTGGTTCTCTCTCCAATAAAAATTCAAAAGACTTCTCAACTAATAATTCTTTACTGCACATCTTATCACTTAGCATTTGCCAATCTTGTTCATGAACCAAAATAATGTGTTCAGTAGTTTCACCATTCTGCTGTATTCTAACTAAAAATTCATCTTCGTTTTTTCTCTCAACAATGATCTCCATTTTACAAACAAATCCTTGGAGGATTTTTTAAAAGAAGTTCAATTAATTTTATTGCATCTTTAATATCTTGTTTATGTGCAACACTTGTAGTTGTATGTATATTTCTAACAGGAACACCCACAACACCGCAAGGTAATCCTCCTTTAGAAACTGCAACATTTAATGCATCCGTTGTTCCAAAATCACTAACATCTGGTTGGAATGGAATTTTGTTTTTTCTTGCAATATCAAATAACCATTTATTTATGCATCGAGTAGTCATCATTTCACCATCCTTAACAACAATTACTGGGCCTTTGCCTAAACACTTTACTGCACCGCCTATTTTTCCATCTCCAGATTCAGTGACATCTACAACAATTGCATAGTCTGGATCAATTGAATAAACAGAAGTTTTAGCACCAAATAGTCCAATCTCTTCTTGAACAGTAAACACGTAATACATGTTTCCCTTAGATTTTTTTAATTTTTTAGCTAATTCAATTAACATATAACAGCCAACTCTATCGTCTAGAGCTTTACCAGAAACAAAGTTTCCACCTTCTCCAAGTTCTAAATAATCTTTTACAATGTAAACATAATCTCCAGGAATAACTCCTGCCTTATCCACTTCTTCTCTAGTCATACCTACATCAACATATAAGTTTCCCATCCCAGGCAATTCTTCAAGCTCATGACTATCTTGAATATCTCGTGTAGTGATCAATCCTTCAAGTTTCTTACCTTTACTGGTAATCAGTTGAACATTTTCACCAAGCAAAGTAATCGGTTCTAATCCTCCAATTGCAGAAATAAATATCTTACCTTGACTATCGACTTCTCCAACCATTAATCCTACTTCGTCCATGTGAGCTGCAAGCATTACAGAAACTCCTTTTCCTTTCTGTCTAGCAATTAGGTTTCCATACTTATCAGTATACATCTCATCAACATATGGTTTAAGCTCTTTTTTGATTATGGCTCTAACTACTGATTCATTTCCACTAGGGCCTTGCGCCTCACTAAGTTTTTTTAGAAGATTCATACTTCACCTCTCTACAATTTAAATCCTTCAGTTTATTTAAATCCTTTCTTTATAAATATCTTAAACAAAGGCATATAAATCACTTATTTCTACTCAATTGTGAAATGGCAAGAAGAATAGCAATCATAGAACAGGACAAGTGTCACCCAGATAAATGTGGCAACTTACTTTGTGCCAGACTGTGTCCTGTAAACAGAAAGGGAGAGGATTGTATTTCTAAAAACACACTAACAAAAAAGGCAATGATTGATGAAAAACAATGTTCTGGGTGCGGAATTTGTCCAAAAAGATGCCCTTTCGAAGCAATTCATATTATCAATCTGCCAGAAAAATTAGAGGGAGAACCAATTCACAGATTTGGAAGAAACTCATTTGAATTATTTAATCTTCCAACAATTAAACCAGGTTCAGTGGTTGGGTTAATCGGTAGAAATGGAATTGGAAAGTCAACAGCATTTGAAGTTTTAGCAGGAAACATAACACCTAACAATGGAAATTATGACACTGAACTAACAGAAGAAAATATCAAATTACTAAAAGAAAGTATTTTACAAAAATATTCAAATTCACAAATTGGAGAATATTTCACCAAAGTTTTTGATAAGAAAATAACAATTTCTTACAAACCACAAAGAATAGAACTACTTCCAAAATTATTTTCTGGAAAAGTTATCGATCTATTAGAAAAAGTTGATGAAAAAGGAAAAGTAAATGAAATGATGGACCTTTTAGAATTAACGCAAGTAAAAGATAATAATATCTCTGATCTTTCTGGAGGAGAACTACAAAAAGTAGCAATCATTGCAACAGCATTAAAGAAAGCAGATGTTTATTATTTTGACGAACCTTCTTCATTCTTAGACATAACATCAAGAGTTAAGATGGCAAAGTTAATTCAGTCATTAAAAGAAGATAATTCAGCAGTTATGGTCATTGAACACGATATTGCAACTTTAGATTATATTTCGGATGAAATTCAAATAGTCTATGGTGAAAGGGCTTGTTATGGAGTTACATCCATCTCTAAAGGAGTAAGAAAGGGTATTAATGACTATTTAGAAGGATATTTGCCTGAAGATAATGTACGTTTTAGGGATTATCAGATTAAATTTTCAAGATCGATTGCAGAACTAAAAGAAGATGCTCAAACTCTAGTTTCTTACAAAAACCTAAAAAAATCTTTTGAAAATTTCAAAATGAATGCCGAAGGCGGAGAAATAAAACGTGGAGAAGTTTTAGCAATTATGGGTTCAAACGGATTGGGTAAATCTACATTTGTAAAAATGATCACCAATCAATTAAAAGCAGATGAAGGTGAAATAGAAAGGGAAGCAGAAATGAAAATTTCTTACAAACCACAATATCCTGAACCAGAAGATATAGTAGTAGAAGATTATCTTAAACATCATGCAGGAAAGGAAATGCAATCTGGATGGTATGAACAAAATATCTTAGAAAAATTAAATATCAAATCAATTCTAAAAAGTAATTTAAGAAATCTGTCCGGAGGAGAACTACAAAAAGTATTTGTTGCAGGATGTCTTTCTGGAGATTCAGATTTAATTGTACTAGATGAACCTTCAGCATTTATTGATATCGAAGATAGAATAAACATTGCAGAAGTAATTAAAGAATTTACAAGAAAAAAAGAAATTGCCTGCGTAGTAGTGGATCACGATGTTCAATTTATAGAATATCTTGGAGATAAAATGCTAGTCTTCGAAGGAATTCCTGGAAAAGAAGGTTCAGTTTATGGTCCATGTCCAAAAGAAGAAGGAATGAACCGAGTTCTAAAGATGTTAGAAATAACTTATAGAAAAGATAAGGATACTAACAGAGCAAGAATTAACAAACCTAATTCTCAATTAGATAAAGAACAAAGATCTACTGGAAATTATTATTACATTTAATCAAATAGTTTAAAACATATATACCAATTCTATCAAATCTTTATAAATAATTAAATACTTATTAATTCTCAACACACAAGATATAGTGGTTCATACAAGAAAAACACACTATCTCTGGTATAGTGTTACATAAGAGTGATTAACCATGTTATGCCCATACTGTCAAAATCAAGATACCAAAGTAATTGATAGTAGAGAAACAGAAAACGAAGAGGCGACAAGAAGACGCAGAGAATGTCTATTGTGTAAAAAAAGATTCACTACGTATGAAAGAGTTGAAACAGATTTAAGAGTAATAAAAAAAGATGGAACAGTAACTAATTATCAAAGAGAAAAATTAAAATCTGGAATATTAAGGGCTTGCGAAAAAAGACCTGTAAAAACAGAAACAATTCACAATACAGTTAATAAAATTGAAGCAGAATTAAGATCAAAACAAAAAACAGACATCCCTTCAAAATTAATAGGAGAATTAGCAATGAAGGAATTAAAGAAACTTGACAAAATTGCATACATCAGATTCGCATCAGTCTACAAAGACTTTGAAGATATCGGTTCATTTGAAGATGAACTAAAAAAACTAAAATAAGGAGAAAATAAAATGAGTTTAGAATCAAAAATTAATTACACGAACGGGGATTTAAAGAATCCAATACAATCAAGAATAGTGGATCGTCTTAATGATGCAAGTTATGTTCCTTTTGAATTGGATCAGGGATTTGTAAATAAATATCAAAAAGAAAAAGCCCCCTTTGGTTTTAATGGTTTAGGAGAAATTACGTTTTATAGGACTTATTCTAGAATAAAAGAGGATGGCTCAAATGAAAATTGGGCAGATACCATAGAGCGTGTGGTCAATGGAACATACAACATGCAAAAAAGATGGATTGAAGAAAGAGGAATTGATTGGAGCGAAGCAAAGGCGCAAGACAGTGCACAAGAAATGTATGATAGAATGTTTAACATGAAGTTCCTTCCGCCTGGAAGAGGACTTTGGGGAATGGGAAGTGCAATTACAGAAGAAAGAGGAACTTATGCAGCATTAAACAACTGTGCATTTGTTTCTACAGAAAATTTACAAGAAGATTATTCAAAACCATTTACTTTCTTAATGGATGCTTCAATGTTAGGTGTGGGGGTAGGATTTGACACAAAAGGTGCAGGAAAAGTTGTAATCCGAGGTCCAGATCAACATAGGCAAAAAGAAGTTTACGATGTGCCTGACTCAAGAGAGGGATGGGTAAAAAGTGTTGGAATTTTATTAGATAGTTATTTTTTAGGAACTCCTGAAGTAGAATTTGGTTATGGCCGAGTAAGAAAAGAAGGAGAATTAATTAAAGGGTTTGGCGGAAAAGCTTCGGGGCCAGGACCATTAAAAGATCTTCATGAAAGTGTAAGGGATATATTAAACAAAGAAAGAGGAAGGCCCATGTCCACAAGAGCAATTGTAGATGTACAAAATTTAATTGGAAAATGTGTAATTGCAGGAAATGTAAGAAGAACTGCAGAAATTTCTTTTGGAGATCCTTTTTCAGATGAATATTTAGATTTAAAGAATTATGAAGTTAATCCAGAAAGAGAAGCACATGGATGGGCAAGTAACAATTCTGTTTTTGCAGAATTGGGAATGGATTACTCAGACATTGCAGAAAGGATTAGAATAAATGGTGAGCCCGGACTTGCTTGGTTAGACAATATGAAAGAGTTTGGTCGTATGAATGGTGAAAAAGACCATAAGGATCATAGGGCAGGCGGAGGAAATCCTTGTTTAGAACAAACATTGGAAAGTTATGAACTTTGTTGTTTAGTTGAAAACTTTCCAAATAAGCATGAGTCAAAAGAAGATTTCCTAAGAACATTAAAGTTTTCATATCTATATGCTAAAACTGTGACTCTTGGAGAAACACATTGGCCAGAAACAAACAGAGTACTTCTAAGGAATAGAAGAATTGGTTGTTCAGTTAGTGGAATTGCCCAATTCATTTCAGACAAAGGGATTGGGGAATTAGAAACTTGGTTGAATGAAGGTTACGATACCATCGATAAATATGATGAAGTTTACAGTGATTGGTTATGTATCCCTCGGTCAATTAAAACCACCTCAGTAAAACCTTCTGGGACAGTTAGTCTTTTAGCAGGTTCAACACCAGGAGTTCATTTTCCTGCATCAGAATACTACATTAGAAGAGTAAGACTTGCAAAGAACAGCGATATTGTTGGTAAGTTGGTCGAAGCAGGATATCCTGTAGAGCCCGCGGTAGGTTCAGAAAATACAACTTTAGTTACTGAAATTCCTGTTCATGCAGGAACAGGAATCAGGACAGAAGATGATGTTTCAATGTGGGAACAACTAGGAATTGCTGCATTTATGCAAAAGCATTGGGCAGATAATCAAATCAGTTGCACAGTTAAATTTGATCCTGAAACTGAAGGGAAAGATATTCAACACGCATTAGATATTTATCAATCTCAACTGAAGGGAATAAGTTTCTTACCTAAATTAGAAGATGGAGCATATCCTCAAATGCCCTACGAACCAATAAGCAAAGAAGAGTATGAAGAAAAGCTTACACATATTAAACCTCTAACTCTTGGAAAAATAAAAAATGAAAAAGCCATTCCAGAAAAATTCTGTGACGGAGATACATGTGCTTTAGAAATGGCTACCGAAGAAGTCAAAACAACAGAAGAGGTTAAGGTAGAATGATTAACATAAAGTTCAAAAGATTACATGAGGACGCATTAATTCCTGCTTATGCAAAACATGGAGATGCAGGGATGGATGTTTGTTCAATTGATAATTATGAACTTTCTCCAAACAATTCTATTTTAGTTAAAACAGGTTTGGCAATGGAACTTCCATTCGGCTATGAGGCGCAAGTTAGACCTCGTTCCGGATTAGCATACAAAAATCAAATAACTGTATTAAATTCTCCGGGTACAATTGATTCAGGATACAGGAATGAAATTGGAGTAATATTAATTAATCACGGAAAAGAAATTTTCAACATAAAAAAAGGAGAAAGGATTGCACAATTAGTTATTGCAAAACACGAAACACCTACAATTGAAGAAGTTATTGAACTTAGTGAATCTGAAAGAGGATTAGGTGGTTTTGGAAGTACTGGAAAATAATTACAAATCAAAACCTACAAGAAGTGTAGCTTCGTTTGGTTTTAAAGATAGATTTAAACTATCTATCAATTCTTTATGCATTTTAAATCCTGGAGATGAAGAGATTACATTATCTGCATTTATTTCTGGAAAACTAATTCCTGGAAAACTAATTCCTTTATCGTCTGATTTAACAATTTCTTGAGTAGGATCTCTAAAACTAGAATCATGAGACAATAACAATGTATGTCTTCTCGTTAAAGATTCAAAAACTCCATGATTATTTGCTTCTTCTAGTTTCATGATTCTTTCTTTAAATCCATCATCTAAAACTTTCAGCACTTTAAGTCCTTGAATTTTATTCAAATCTTCTCTAATATTTAGTATTTCCATCTTTTCAAAAATCAAACCTTGTTTTTAAACCTTTACATAGCACTTTTCAAGGCTTTAATTGCTACTTCTAATTGTTTATCTTCTGGTTCGTTAGTAGTTATTCTTTGCAACCATAATCCTGGCGTAACTAAAATTCCCAAAATTTTACTAGGATTTCTAGCATTTAATCTTAATAGTTCATAACTAATCATAGCTATAACTGGAATTAAAACTAATCGATGTAACAATTTAATTAGCCAGCTTTCGCTCCAAACTAAAGAAAACATAATAATACTAATAACTAACACAATAAAGATAAATGAAGTTCCACATCTAGGATGTATTGTTGAAAATTTCTTAGCATTCTTCACAGTTAATGCTTTCCCTGACTCATAGCAACTAACTACTTTATGTTCTGCTCCATGATATTGGAAAATTCTTTTAACATCTTCAAATCTAGAAATAAACCATAAATAACCCACAAAGAAAATAACTCTCCAAATTCCATCAACTATGTTGAAAATAATTCTGTCTTCAGAAGCAAACTTACTTAACCATAATGGCAATACAATAAACAATCCAATAGAAATAGAAAAAGAAAACATTAACATAAAGAAAATTCCCCAACTTCCAATTTCCTCTTCCTCTCCTAAACTTTCATTACTGCTCCAAGTTAATGCTTTTGTTCCAATTATTAACATTTCAAATAATGAAATTATTCCTCTCAAAAATATCATATCTTTAAATTTCTCAGAAATATTACTTCTTTTTTCAATTTTAGTCTTAATTTTTCCATCTTCCTTACGCACGGCAATGGCTATCTTCTTCCTACTAGCCATCATTACGCCCTCCATAACGGCTTGTCCGCCAATATATTCCTTCATAACCCTTCAATCTAAACAAGATTTAAAAAGCTTTAGAGCCCCTAAAAATCCATGAAATGCGACATTTGTAAAGAAAAAATACAAGAAAATTTTCTAGAAAAGATTCAAGGAACATATATTGGATCAGGCAAAAGTAAAAAAGCAGTTTGTCAAAATTGTCAAAAAACTCATTCTATCGAAGAACTAAAAGAGAAATTGAAATAACTTTCGCCACCGTGGCTCAATGGTAGAGCATCGCTCTCGTAAAGCGAAGGTTGAGGGTTCAAGTCCCTTCGGTGGCTTTATTTACCTAATTTTATTTTACCTGGACCAACAGTGTAAAGTGCAAACAATCCGCCAAGAATTGCAATATTTTTTTGCAAACTAATTATCTGTGCACCACTAGTAAAATCCAAATGGAATATTAATGTTGCAGGTATCAAAAACATTGCCAACATTAAAGCACCCACTTCAAGTTTGTAACCTGTTAAAATAAACAATCCCCCTGCCATTAAGAAAATAACTGCCGAGTAATAAAATAATTCAACACCGACCATTCCAGCAGAAGCCATGTAATCTTTAATTAAAGAGGGATTCATAATTTTATTAATTCCGGCCATTAAAAATATTCCAGAGATAAATATTCTAGAAAGTAAAAGCACATAATCATCATACTTGATTTTTCTTTTAATCATCTTAGTCATTCAATTAACCCGCTTATAATTCTTTCTAATTAAATTAGGCTATAAATGCCCAATAACGCCAATAAAATCAACACAATTCCTACAACTCTAAAAATAATTCTAACAACTTTTTCAGTAATCTTTTCTCGATTTGCTTTAACCACAAAAATCATACTCACAGATCCAAAAAAGATTCCCAGTCCTGCAAAAATAGAGAACAATACAATATTAAAAACACTGCTCAAATTAATGAAATCAAACGAGATAAGCAATGCTGCAATCGCAGACCAACTTAACATAATGCTGGGATTAAGTGCAATCATCATTATTCCAGTAATGAAAGAACCCTTAACATCTTCATAAGTAGCCTGAACAAAAGTTCTTTTCATTCTAAATGATCTAATTGATAAAAAATAAGCACCAATAATTAAAAATATCAAAGAACTTAACCCTCTAATCCAAATATTTAATGTACTTCCTCCCTGAACAAGCATCCCAATAACACCTATTCCTACCCCACAATAAAGTGCCTCCATTAATGAAGTCCCAATACTCATTGCAACACCCTCAGTATGTTTTCCATTTAATGCCCTATGCAATATTAATGAAGAGGCTGGACCCAAAACTGGAATAATTGCTCCAAAAAATCCAACAAAAAAAGAAAGAACTGCAATATTAAGATTGTTTATCATATTTATCCCCTTTAACACTATTAACAACTTGTTTAACATAGCTAGGAGCATTAATAATTAAACTATCAAAACTAAATCCGGCATAAGATTTTTTATTATTCCATGCTTTAAAGATTCTAGTTAAATTTCCACCAATTACTAATCCAGCAAGACCATATCCTGCAAGTTCATTATCCAAACTATTTGCAGCAAAATAATACTGGGGAGATAGTCCTATATTAATTAAAGAATTTTGAATTGTAAGTTTATATCCTTCTTTTCCAGCAACTTTAGCAAATTCTTCTTGATCTTCCTGAGTCATGGTTCCACCAACATAAGCTTGAAAAGTAGAATCAACAAATCCATGCATATTTTTCTTTTTTTTCAAAAATCTATATGCTTTAATCAACTGTTTATTGATGATTCCAGTATTTTTTCCATTTTTAAAATAGAGGTCCCATACATCTTCAAATTTCTCCCCTTCTAAATTAAGGTTCTTATTAGCCCCATAGGACTCATTTTCAGTAATCTTTTCCAAATCTATTCCCATTTTAGAGAATTTTCAAGGAAATTACAACCTTTAAACTTTCCCCCTTTATAAACAAATAAAATTATAAACTCCAAAACAAAAATATAATTATGTCGTCTAACTATTCAACAAAGAAAAAGTCAAACTATTCAGATAGTAGCACTAAACAAAATAATTATTCTATAAATTCTTCAACAAACAAAGTAACTTTGTATGTTTCTAACAATCAAGTTAAAGAAAAAAAAGGGATTTGTACATGTAAAAAGAAAGGTCCTTGTAGGGGAACTTGCAGATTATAACTTTTTGAATAATTTTTTAGCTTCTTCTTTATCTAAACTAGATTTAAATGCAAGCATTTCAACCAGATGCGGTTCAATTCTCATAATGTCTTTTCCAGTAATTATTCCTACCAATTTACCATCATCAATAACTGGCAAATGTTTAATTTCAGAATTTCCCATTAAAATCATTGCATCATAAATGTCTCTTGTACTTTCAATAGAAATAAGATTTTCATCTGCAACACCATCAACAATTGTCTCATTAGGATTATTTTTTTCTGCAACAACTTTTCTAACTACATCTTGTTCAGTAATTATTCCAATGGGAGAATTCTCTTTTAAAATTATAATGCTTCCAACTTTAGCAGTTTTCATCTGATTAGCAATCTCACAAATGGTGGTTTCACATTCAGCCGTTTGAACATCTCTGTTCATAATTTCATAAACTTTGTAACCTGTTTCCATATTATTACCTAATAATCTTAACTATATATTCTTTGCGGCTTTTTAAATATCGACATTGTAACCCTCAAAAAGTAGTTTCAAAAGAAAGCTTTTTAAAATGAATTTTAGAGAATATATCTGAAATGATAATAGATAGCCATACCCACCTTGGATTTGAAGATATGTACCAAAAACAGAACCCTAGAGAGTTAATTAAGCTAATGGACAGGGCAGGAATAGATAAATCTGTAATATTTCCATTTGGCCCAGTTTTTTCAAAAAATCAATCTTATCAATCAGAAAACATCAAAATTAGTAAATGTTCAAACAACCCTCGATTCATTACATTCGGGAGAGTGAATCAATTAGCTCCAGATTCTCTTGAAGAAGTAGAAAGAATTAAAGATTTAGATTTTAAAGGAATAAAAATTCACACAGATGCAGCACCGTTAAACACTTACAGAGATTTAGTAAAAAAGTTAAATGAGTACTGCCTTCCAATAATGATTCATGCAGGTAACAATGAAAACTCAAATGTTGAGAATTTAAAACATCTCGAATATGAAGGAAATATCATCATAGGTCACGGAGGAAAAGATAATATTTCAAAAGCAATTGAATTAGTAAATTCAAGAGATAATTTTTACATTGAAACTTCATTGCTTTCATTAAGTAGAACAAAAAGGTTAGTTAGACAAGTTAAGGACAAATCCAAAATTCTTTTTGGATCAGATGCTCCCTACGATTTACCAGAATTAGAAGTTAAAAAAATAATGCATGCTTGCGATCATGATAGGAAATTAGTAAGAGACATATTAGGAAAAAACTTGGAAAAAATACTATGAATACAAAAACAAAATATAACACTTTAATCTTGACAAGAGGGAGAGATCTAACTCCTGATTCTACAGAGTTAGCATTAGCATATGAAGCAACAAATAGAAATCATAAAGTTTCTTTTCAAAAACCAGAAAATTTCTACGTTAAAAATGGAAAATTATTTGGAATTACTCGCAGGCCAAATGCAGAGACTATAGACTCCTACGAGGCATTTGGACAATACATCCAAAATGAAACTTTCATGAAACGAGAAAATCTCCCATTAGAAGAATTTGATATTATTTTTTCAAGAGTAGCATATAGAAATCCGGATGAAAAAAGAGAATTTGAAAATATGTGTATTTATTTATCTTCATTAGAATCTTTAAATCCTAAAGTTACAATGGTAAATTCTCCATTAGGTATGTTGATGGCGGGAGCAAAAATTTACGAAACACTTAATCTGAAAACTTACATGCCAGAAACACACATCACTAAAGATTCTAAACGTCTTGAAACTTTGATGAAGGAAGCGGCAAGAGACAACCAAGGAATTATTGGAAAACCTATTGATGGGATGGGTGGAAGCGGAGTTATTGAAATTCCTCCTGCTGGTTACAGAGGATTAAGGACTTTAGCAGAAGTACTAGTTGAACCTTTAGAAAGTACTTCTTCAATTCCTGCAATTATTCAATCAAAATTAGAAGGTGTAGATCGTAGAATTTTAATAATGGGCGAAGAAATTCTTGGAGCATATAAAAGAGTCCCTGCTGAAGAAGAGATAAGGGCAAATATTCATTTAGGCGGAACGGTTCAAGCTTATGAGTTACAAGATATCGATAGAATGATTGTAAGTTATGTTGCAGAAAAAATCAAAAAAGATGGATTATATTTTTGTGGATTAGACATTATGGGTCCAGAAGAGGACGGAACACTTGAGAATACTAGGATGCTAGAACTAAATGTAAGGTGCCCAGGTTCAATTAGAAGTTTAGAGTCTTTAGCTGAATCCTATCATGAAAAAACAGAAATTAGAAATGCAGCAGCAAGCAAGATAATAAGGTATGCTGAAAATCTACATGAAAATAAGCTGTCTTTATTAGCTCAAGAGTAATCCACTAATTTTATAAACCGTTCAAGAGCCTAAATCTTTGCGTGGGTGTCCCATAGTCTGGTCAATTGGGCAGGACTTAAGATCCTGTGGCTTAGTGCCTACGAAGGTTCGAATCCTTCCACCCACAGTTTTTACCTATTATCGCCAGTACCGTTAACTTTGTTCCTCTTAATCCTACTAGTTATCTTTTCCAGATTAATTTTAGCAACTTCATCTAACTCAAAGTTTAATTCACTACATAAATTTGAAAGATACCATAGAACATCTCCTAATTCTTTTCCGATAGCCTCTCTGGCCTCCGGACTAACCTTTCCCTTACAGTCTCTAAATATTTTTTTTACTTTTTCAGCAACTTCTCCAGATTCTCCACAAAGACCCATCGTAGGATATGAAAGATTTTTCCCCACGTTTGGATAACTGGCAGTGCTTCTGGCAAGTTTTTGATATCTGTTTAGTCTCATATGAGTAATTTCATTATTTAATTAATAAGAATTTATCAATCTTAACCTAGATAATTCCTCCCAATACTTTTAAAAAAGAAAATCATCATGAATAAAACAGCGCCACCGTAGCTCAGTGGTAGAGCACTACATTGGTAATGTAGAGGTCGCGAGTTCAAGTCTCGTCGGTGGCTTCTTATCGTACTTACCGTACTTACTCCTCGTCCGCCAAAACTATATCAAACAGTTCTAACTTATTTCTCCAAGGAGGAAACCCCATGAAGCAGCCAAAAAGGTCAAAAACCAAGATGGACCAGTATATCAAAAAAACGCATGATAACTGGTCTGTATTAGAAGATTTTGGAATATATTTTTTGCAGTAGTATATATCCAAATTTTTTCTTTTTTCTTTTTAACAACATTTAAAAGCAAGTACAGCCAATAAACTAACATATTAATGGAGGCTTACACAATGAGCAAAGATCTAAAAGACATAATCTCAGAAGAAAATTACGGAACATCAAGTAATCTGGAACGAGAAAAATATAATGGAACTCAATTACCTAGGCCTTCAAATTACACCGAAGATTTAAAATTTCAAGCAGATTTACAAGATGGAATTACTGAATTTCTAAATGATATTGGTTATGATCCATTAACAGATGATGTACAATACCAAGACACTTTATCACCAAATGATGAATTAGACATCTTGCACGGAAAAACCTATCATATAGAATCCGGAAGTAAAAGTACTAATTATTAACTTGAATTACCTCAAAGGTAATTCTTTCTTTCCATTCTTTCTCTTATATTTTTCATAGTTATCGAAACGTATGTGCGAGACTTATCCAACACCTCAGCAATTTCTATATTTTTATAACCTAAAAGTTTCATATCTACTGACAGTAGTTTGGAATAATTTAATCCATAAACTAAATCATCTAATGTTTCTTTGGCACAAACCATATCAAATCCCGAGTGGGCGCGCTTATCTTCAAACCGATAATCTCCATTTTCAGAATTAAATTCCTCAGAGTTTATATTTGTAGAATATGTTTGAGGTTTGTTTTCTAATCTCATATATTTTCTTAAAACATTTCTGATTCCAAATTGCATATGCATGCTTGCAAATTTTCTAAAATTTAGTCCACTATATTCCCTGTATTTACGTGTAGCCATAAGTAATCCCTCAATGGCACTATCATAAAATTCATCCTCTGAAATTTTATAGAATTTTCGACCATATTTTTGAGAAATATTTTCTGCTAAATTCAATAAATAATCTTCATCATTTTCTATTCTTTCTCTATTTTCCAATGTAAGGATCTTATCCTTTATTCTTTCCATACTTGCCTTAGACAACAACTCTTAATATTATTATTGGTTTTTCAGATACTCTTAAAAATCCAAATTTCAAAGTAAAACTATGAAAAATTTCAAAGAAAACTACAAATTATTACAAGAAAAATACAGTTTACCTTCATATGAAGAATTAGATAAAAACTTCGAAATCTTAAATTCAGAAGAAAAAGTAGAATTATCATTCCCTTTAGCATTAGTAAGAAGAAGAATGTGCGAGAAACTATCTTGGATATCTTCAGGAATTCAAACAATCATTCAACCGAATCCATCTTCACTAGTTAGTATAGAAGAGTCTTCATTTTTCACAAAAGAAGAAAAGAAGGAAGAGTTAATCAAACTATTAAAAGAATTAATGCATCTAGTAAGATCTTCAGTAGACTTAGATATAGAAAATTCAGAAGAAAAAGATGCAATTAATATTAATGAAACTTTCAAAAAATGGACTGAACTAAAACCTAAAATAAAAGAATTTAGTAAAAAGATGAAAGATGGTTGGAAAAAAGAAACAAAAGTTACTAAAAAACCAAAAACCACTCACAATTACTTGGGTTAGCCAAAACCTTAATAAATTTAGATTCGACCTTATAATTATGAAAAAGGGACAGGTGTATCTTCTAGCAGTAATTATTATGGGATTTCTAATCTACACAATGTTAACTCCCGTAAACTTTCTAAAAACTTCAGAGATAGAAGACGATTTTCAAGAAATTTCTAAAAATTATCAATTAGAAAGTGCAAAACTTCTAAATGAATTATTAAACACTCAAAACGTAAATCAAAATTTTGTAGAAGAAAGATTTCTTAATTTCACTGTTGCATTTACTTCATACTCCAAATCAAAGAATCCTAACTTTGGATTAGTTTATGCATTTCCATTTAACAACAAAGTTTTTTTAGGAAATTATGCAGATTCACCCCTAAATTATTCATCTACTGATCAAATAGTGGGATGTCTTTCGGATGTAACTGCTTCAATATCTTTTGCGGGATTAAACATATCTTCTCCAAATATAGATGTGGATAACTACAGGCAATGTATAAATTCAACAACTTACCCTCAAGAGGATAAACTAATATTAACTTTAGACGGTTTAGAATATCCTTTTACTTTAACATCCTCAAGTTCAAACTTAGTAATAATCAACAAAGAAAGCATTGAAGGAAATACTAAAATATTCATAAGTGAATAAAAAAACTAATAAACCAAATAAATCACTATAATAACATGCAAAATAACAAAAGAGGAATCTCGCCAGTAATCAGTTGGATATTAATAATTGGTTTTACCATGACTTTGGCAGGTTTTTCAATGACCTGGATGAGAGAAACAGCATCAACAACATCTGAAAAAATGGTAGATAATATAGGCACCGATTTAGAATGTGGAGATGTTTCAATAAATGCATATAACACTTCAGGAAGCTGTGCAAAGATAAATATCACTAACAAGGGATTTTTTACAATTACAGGAGTAAAGTTTAGATCAGGAAAGGGATTAAGCAATATTACCCAAACAATAATTCCAACAACTGAAATAGAAATAAGTACTGGGGTAACTAATTTTTTACCAAATAATGAACTCGGAATAATTCCTGAAATATCTTATAAAGATAAAACACTAGTTTGTATAAATAAAGAGATTAGAATAAAATGTTAAACAAAAAAGGAGTTTCACCATTAATCGCAACAAGTATTCTAATTGGATTCGCAGTAGTTATCACCACAATTGCATTTCTTTTTGGAGGAGAGTTAATCGAAGAGATTCAACAAAAACAAGGAAAGACTTTAACAAAAACAATTCAATGTGATAACATGCATTTCAAAGTTACAGACATTATTAATGACGATATTTGGTTATTAAATGATGGGACTACAGATATTCACGCATTCATGTTAAGATATGGGGGAGATGATGCAGAATATATAAATTCTCATTTAAAGACTACAATTCCCGAAGGTGGATCAGGAAAAATAACTGCTGCAACCCCTCCAGGGATAGGAGCACTAAAATCATTAACAATTTTTGCTAAAAGTGCTGCAGGGCCAGAAGGAAGCATAATCTGGGGAACCTGTGGATCTACAGAAACATCTGTAAACTTCCCATAATAGCAAACTTTAAGAATAACTAATAATAAAAATTAAACGAGGTAATTAACAATGATTAAAAACAAAAGAGGAATTTCACCATTAATCGCAACAGTTCTATTAATTGGATTCGCAGTAGCTCTGGCGGCTGTAGTAATGACTTGGGGTCTAGATTTTATTCAATCAACAGCAGACACAACAGAGCAACAAACTGAAAACACATTAACTTGTGCAACAGAACTTTCTTTCACAATAACTAATGTAGATCTTACTAGCGGAGAAGTTACAGTAGATAATCGTGGACAAGTAGATATTAGTTCGGTCACTTTTAGAGTTTATACTGCTACTGGAGTAACAACTAATGAAACTATTGAAACCATTGCAAAATTTGAAGTTAAAACATTAACACCTACAATCGGGGGAGATAGTTTAGTAGATTCAACAGTAACTAAAGTTGAAGCAATCGCAACAGTACCTGGAAGTAATGGACAAGGCGACATAACTTGTTCACAAAATTTACAAAAATATCTAATTTAAGTTTAATGGAGTAATCACTCCATTTTTTCTTTTTATTTTCCTATGACTATTAATTCCAAAGAAAAGCAAGGCCAAATCTGGATATCTGCAATTCTATTTTTATCAATAGGAGTTATGATTATTGTATTAATGCTCTCTGCAATTATGCCTGTAGTAGATAGGTTAGCAGACAGAAACACACTTTCTTCAACAAAGAACCTTTTACTTGAAATTGATGAAACAATCAAAACAGTTGCAAGAGAGGGACCTGGAAGTCAAAGAAACTTAGATATCACATTAAACAAAGGAGAATTATATTTTCAAAACGACACATATCAAATAAAGTGGATCATGGAAACAGAATCAGAATTAATGGAAAAGGGAATAGATATACCTGAAGGAAACATAGTACAACATCTAAATGCTACAAGAGTAGACCAAATATCCAATTTAATGCTCTGGATAACTTCAGATAAATACAACACATCAATTAACTCACGGTTCTCTAATCCTTTCACCGGAAAACACACATTAACAGTAAAACACACGGGAATAATCCTCCTTAATGAGAATCCATTAATTGAACTAAAAATAACTTAATAAGATACTATTAAAAAAGCCAAAACACAGTATATAATTATCAAAACTAGAGGTGTATGGTGGATAATTCAACTAAAAGAGGGTCTTCTGAATCAGTGCCTATTCCGGCAGCAGATTTTGGAATAGAAAAAGTTACAGAGATTCCATCCTTGCCAGATTTCTCAGAAAAAAGAAAAATAGATATCAAATATCCTTTAATCAAACCTTATACTTACGCACATATTCATTGGGATGATGATCAAAAAGAAGTGATTTACGAATTAAAAGAACCTTCCTTAAATCTAAAAGAGAAACATGTTTTAAAAGAATTAGAAAAAGGATTAGAAGAATTAATCAATATCAGTTTCATCAACATCAAAGATAAAGAAGCAGTTATTTCTTATCTAGAAAAAAATGCAAGAGTGTTATTGGCAGAGTTAGGATTAAAACCCCCAAAAGAAGTATTTCTAAAATTAATGTATTATATCTACAGGGACTTCGTTGGTTTAAACAGAATTGAAGCATTAATGAATGATTACCATATAGAGGATATTGAATGTAATGGTTCAAATTTAGAATTGTACATAGTTCATAGAAAGTATAGAAATTTAAAAACAAATATCACTTTCAAATCAAATGATGAATTAACTTCTTTCGTTGAAAAACTTTCACAAAAATGCGGAAAATATATTTCATATGCTAGTCCGATTTTAGATGGAAGATTACCCGATAAGAGCAGAGTTAATGCAACATACACTCAAGATATTTCTTCAAGAGGTCCAACATTCACAATTCGTAAATTTACTAGTGAGCCTTGGAGCCCAATCAAATTAATAGAAGTAAAAACTGCAAGTCCAGAACTGTTAGCATACTTATGGCTGCTAATAGAATATGAATCAAACATAGTAATAATCGGTGGAACAGGATCAGGTAAAACTTCATTCCTAAACAGTATAGCGTTCTTTATACCTCCACAATCAAGAATTGTTTCAATAGAAGATACTCATGAATTAAATTTATTACATACTAACTGGCTACCTTCAGTTTCTCGTGAAGCAACAGGAGTGGGGGCAGAAGGAAAATTCGGAGAAGTTTCTCTATTCACATTACTTAAGGCAAGTTTTAGGCAAAGACCGGACTATGTTATTGTTGGAGAGATTAGGGGTCAAGAAGCATTTGTTTTATTCCAGGGAGCTGCATCAGGACATCCAACAATGTGCACTATGCATGCAGAAGATGTTGAAACAATGATTAGAAGGTTAGAAACACCGCCTATTAGTTTGCCCCCTTCTTTAGTAGAAACTTTAGATGCCGTTTGTGTAATGGCGCAAACAAAAATAAATGGTCAAGAAGTAAGGAGATTAAAAAGTGTGACTGAAATATTAAAAGTTGGACAGCAAGTAGGATCATTAGAGAAAAATGTTCCATTTGTTTGGGATCCAAAAACAGATCAATTCTTTTTCAAAAAACAAAGTGCATTATTTCAAAAATTACAAAGAGAGTTTGGAATGGACGAAAAATCTATTCAAAAAGAATTCCAAAGAAGAACAACCTTGCTTTGGACCCTATATAAAAAAGGAATTTCCGGATACTCCGAAGTACAAAAAATAATCAGTGCATATTCAAAAACCCCTAACGAAGTGCTAAGAAGATTTAACATTCCATAATCAAGATGTCTTTAGAATCAATAAAACAAAATGCTCAAAGCATAATCTCTGCAAATGAAAAATACTCCCAACTAGTTCTAAAACCAAATCACGATAAAAAAGAAGCAGAAAAATTAAAAAAATACATCTTAACACTATCTAATGCCATTTCTAAACAGATAGGAGAAGTGAAGAAAGATGTCGATTAGTGATAATGCTCAAGAAATAGTTTCTTTAGTTTCTCAATTGGAAAAAGAACTTGTTCCTAAAAAGAAACATGAAATTATTGAAAAAATAGAAAAGGCAAATCAAAGAATTCATTCAGAAGCCTCTTCAGAGTCAAGGCCGTTATTATATACTGGAGTAATGGACAAACTTCCAGTTAAAGAAAGAGCACCAGAACCTTCTCCTCCTGAACCAGAAACAATTCAAACTAAACCTATTCAGAAAAAAAGAACATCCCCTAAAACTAAAAAGAAGCTAATGGAAGAATTAAAAATTAATCAAGAAGATTTAGAAAAAGCTTATCCTAAAAGAAAAACTAAGGTTTCACAAAAAAGCGATTTTACTGTATATGTTACTTCTCCGTTTGGAAAAATTTCAAATCAGTTCTTTGGAAAGTATGTTTCAAGTTTATTTGATAAAAAGAATTCATTCATTAGAAATTTAGCAGATTCAGTAAGAATCTCAGGAATGCCCATATTATCAAGAACTTATATTTGTATGATGTATTTTGCTTCACTAGTCGGCGCAATGATTGCATTGCTTCTAGCAATGGTTGTTTCATATCTAGCAGGATTAAATACATCTGCCATGATAATATCTATGTTTATTTCTTTAATTGGCGTAGGAATTTTAGTATTTCTTGGAATGTATGCCTACCCTGCATCAGAAGCAGCAGCAAAATCAAGAGCAATAGATAATGACTTACCTTTCGCAACAATTCACATGGCGGCAGTAGCAGGTTCAGGCGCACAACCAATAGCAATGTTTAGATTGTTATTAAAATCCGGAGAATACAAAGGCCTAGAGAGTGAAATAAAAAAGATTGTAAATTTAGTTAATCTATTTGGCTATGATCTTTCGACAGCATTAAAGAATGTGTCATTAAGAACCCCCTCTAGAAGACTTAAAGAATTATTAACTGGAATTGCCTCAACGATTGAATCCGGAGGAAGTCTAAAATCTTATCTTAAAAGTGTGGCAAATGAATCAATGGCAACCTACAGATTAGAAAGAAAGAAATATGTTGAATCTTTAGCAACATATTCAGATATTTATACTGGAGTTTTAATCGCAGCACCATTATTATTCATTGTGGCGCTTACAATTATAAACATGGTTGGAGGACAGATTGGTGGATTAGAGGTATCTACAATAGCATGGGGTGGAACATTAATTGTTTTACCTATTGTAAATATATTATTTTACCTTTTCCTAAACATCACACAACCTGGAGAATAAAATGTCAAGAGTAAAATTTAAACCAGTATATATGTTGAGCATCTTAGCAGGAATTATGATAGTTCTTCTTGCAGTTAAGTTTCAATGGGGTCAAAGATTTTTCTTTCCATTAATCATTTTATCATTAGTTATTTCATCACTTCATTTTTGGATCGATTTTTTTACAGAACAGAATAGACAAAAATTAATCGAAGTCATGTTTTTAGAATTTATCAGAAATTTATCAGAATCAATTAAAGCCGGAATTTCTATTCCAAGATCTATTCAAAACATAGCAAAAAGAAATTATGGAGAACTAACTCCCTATATCCAAAAATTATCAAATCAAATAGAGTGGGGAATTCCCACAAGAAAAGCACTTCAAACCTTTGCAGAAGATACAGAGAACAGAGTAATAATAAGGTCCATTGCATTAGTTTCAGAAGCAGAAAAATCTGGAGGAGATATAACAGACATATTTTCTTCAGTAGTTGAATCTGTAGTAAGTGTAAAACAAATAAAAGGAGAAAGAAAATCACAAATACATTCTCAAGTAGTTCAAGGATACATAATCTATTACGTATTCATTGGAATAATGTTAGTCTTAGACTTATGGTTATTTCCACAACTGACAGGTGTAGAAACATCTTCTTCACTTCAAGCAGGTGCAAGTGGGATGGGTGGAATGGGCTTAGCTGGAGCAGGTGCAAGCGCATTAGACATGGGTCCAATATTTTTAACATTAATTTTAATTCAAGGATTTTTTGCAGGGATAATGATTGGTAAATTCTCAGAAGGAACAATAAAGAATGGATTATTACATTCATTGATAATGATGGTCTCAGCTGCACTACTCATTACAACACTAAAGGGAGGAATATGATATCAAACAAAAAAGGAATTGGATATGTAGACTGGATTATTAGTATGGGATTATTCATACTGGTAGTTTCAATGACCTTCATATATCTTAAACCTGGAGTCACTCCTGAGTTTGAATCTAAAGACCTTATAGAATTAGTTGAATCTAATTTCCTCAAAGAGTATACTTGGTCTTCAATAAGCATTCCAATTGCAGTACATAATTTATCAAGTTCAAATATTACAATAACAGGCGGAACAAACAATCAATGGAATATTTCCTCATACTATCTTAATTATTCTTCATTAATACTGCATCCTAATTTTACAACAAACAATGTAATTTTAAAGTGCAAATCCCCGGGAGGCAATTGTAACACTCTTTTACATAACGGAATAAATCAAGGAATATATCTAATTTACTTAAAGAAAGACGGTGCAACAATCAACACATTTAATTTAAGTTACACTTGTAATCCTCCTCCATCAACATCCCCAGATTGCAATTTCACAGTAGGTTCAAAAGAAATGTTTACTGGGTGGAACAAAGGAGACATAAATTCAATAACAGAACCCTATCAAACAAAGAAAGACGACTGGTCTTTCCCAGAATCTAGGGACTTTTCAATTAAGTTCAATGGAGAGGATATACTAGCCCCAAATTATAAACCCTCAGAGCAAACAAATATTTACATAAAAGAATTATTAATTCAAACATTAGAAGGTGATGGTTTAAGATCATCTGCAAATACAACAATAAGTGTGTGGTAAAATGAAAAACAAAAAAGGATTCATAAAAACATTAGAAGCAGTTTTAGCAATAATAGTTTTACTTTCATTAATATTTACATTAACACCTAAAACAGAAATAGATATTTCAAAACCAAATTCATTACAACAAGCACACAATATTATGTTTTCAGAGATTTCTCAAAACATTTCATTTAGAGAGTGTATTCTTGATTTAACAAACAACAAAGAAATCAACAGTGCTCCAGGTTTCAACGATCCCTCAACAGGCCAATGTCTAACCTCCATCAACACCTTCCTAGAAACATACAGGCCACACGGTTACATTTACTTAGCAGAAGTTTGTGACAAATCTGCATCATGTTTAGAAGGAGATTTACCAATAGACAAACAGATATATTCAGAAAGTATCATGTTAGCTTCAGACACTCCAAAAGTATTTAGAATTTACTTCTGGGAACGATAGAAATATAAACAATATAATTAATTAAACTAAAATGGCAAGGAGGGATTTTATCATCACAGTTACATTAATTCTTGCAGCAGCTATGCTAGCAAATAATTTAGATTCAGATTTAACAGGAATGCAAACTACGACGGGTAAAGGGCCAGATGCATTAGAGGGGCATAATGAATGTTTCATAGATACCTCACCCACAGGTCAAAAGAGTTTTTCTTGTAGGTCAGTTCAAGGACCTGGACAAGATCAATGTAGCTCATATGCAGACTGTGATGCTCAATGGGATTTATGCTGCACTTTAACGACCTGTTCACCAGTTCAAGCAGGAACTTGTAAGGGAAGTTCATGCACTGCAAATTCAGATTGTCTAAATATTAAAGATGAAATAATCGTAACTAAAGATTGCACAGGCAGAGACACAACAGGAAATAAAGACGCATGTATCTTTATTGGAAAGGGATTAGTTTGCGGAACAAGTTCAGACGAATCAAAGAAGTATTGTTGTGAATCAGATTCTTCTGGAGGGTGTAGCTGTAGTACAGAAATAAAAAATCCTTGTTCAAAGCAAGAAGACTGTTTGGGTGCAATGTGTTACGCAGAAGCGGCAGGAGAATCAGCTGCATGTAAAAAAGCAGTATCTTGTGTAATGAAAAATAGAAAAGATAGCGATTTATATCCGGATGATTATTGTGCACTAGCTTCAGAAGGGGCAGACAATAACAATCAGCCTTTACAATTCAAACCATTTAGGTGTGTTTGTCAAAAAGGGAGTAATCCTAATGGAAATAATAGATATTGCGATGCCTGTGAGGGGACAATCACAAATTCCTTAGAAAAAAAAGCAGCAGATCAATGTAAAGAAATAGCTGATCAATTGGCTACAAATCCTAGTTTCTGTAATGGTTACAGCGCAGACTCATTTTATGCAGGAAACTCAAGTGGAAACTGTGATTCTGTTTGTGGTGAAGGAAAGGGAACAAAAGTATCTGCAAAAGGTTGTGAGGGTCACGTATTTTGTAAGTGTAATTAATTCTTTTCAATCACAGCAATAAACAAACCATTTGTATCATAATATTGCGGCCAAATTTTAATATAATTTTTCAAACCACTTTTAATTTTATATCCATTTAATCTTGCAGGTTTAATTAATTTACAATCAGTATGGTCTTTCAAAAAACTTTCAATTAAATTTTCATCTTCCTCAGGTTCTAAACTACAAGTAACATAGACAATTCTTCCCTTTTTTTTCAAACAAGAGTAAGCTCGTCTCAATATCTTTTTTTGTAATCTTGCATACTTCTCAACAACTTTGGGATTCCATTCTTTCAATAATTTTTTAGTTTTAGCAGTTTTACCTTTAATCAATCCACTTCCAGTACAAGGCACATCCAATAAAATCCCATCAAACTTTTCACTACAAAGATAATCTTCTCCTTTTTGGGCATCAAATTTAATTTTCTCAACACCACAACGTTCCATATTAATCTTCAAAATATTTCTTCTAAATCCATTAGGTTCATTAGCTTTCAAATATCCTTTTCCACCCATCAAACAAGCAATATTAAGCGTTTTTCCTCCAGGCGCAGCACACATATCTAAAAACTTACTTCTGACCCCATACTTAAAATATTGAGCAGGAATCATACTAGGGGCCCCCATAGAAAAGATCATTCCTTTCTTATGTTGATCACTATTTCCTATGTCTCTTCGTCCAGTTTCATGTTCAATAAAGAATCCATTATTACACCAAGGAATTTTTTTTAATATCCACCCATCTTTTTCTAAACTTTTCCTAACAGAATTAACAGAATAATTTAAAGTATTAATCTTAACACTCTTTCTTGCAAAATTATTTTCCACAGAATTTTTATACTCTTCAAAATTAGTTAACTTTTCGTATTTTTTCACAAATTTTTCTTTAAATTTCATATGTAATCTAAAAGGGGAACATGTTCAACACCAATCTTTCCAACATAAAGTTTAGACATGTCTCCACCTTTCTCCGCGAAGTCTTTAACTTTCAAGAATCCTTTCAAGTATAAATGGTCTTTGGTAAATGCACCAGGTTTTGAGGTATCTCTTAATCCCCTTTTAGCACGTAAAGTTAATGTCCACGCATCACCCTTAGGAAAATATTCTAGCAATGCATTGTAAACCGCACTAAAACTATTTTTCAAACTCAGTTCATTTGCAAATACTCTTCCCGCATAGTTTTTTAAAATTCTAGGAGTTAACAAACCAGAACAATATTCATTATATGCTGCCAATCCTTCTTCAGTGTCTAAATAACCAGGAAAACCAAACTTAAACATCTTATATTTACAAGCATTAGCATTTTCAGAGCGAGTAATGTGTGTCCCTATTTCATGTACGATTAAACGTTTAACATCGTTTTCAGAAAAATCTCTATTTTTATTGATAAATAAAGTTCTATTTTTTACATTAAAAGTAGCTCCTGCAACCATTTCTTTCTCCTTAACGGTCCAATTAAGATTTTTTAATGCAAATGTATCCATAAATTTTTTAGTCATTGAAAGTCGAGAATATCTTTTCCAAACATCTTCTTCATCACTTCGTAATATTTTTCTCGCCTCACAAATTAAATCACTAGAAGGTTTACCATAGGTCTTAATGGAATACTTAGTAAACTCTTTTTTACCAACATGCCTCAACATATTTAACATATTATTTAATTCACTAATCTTACTTCTCAATAATTTTCCATAAACCGTATCGTCTGTTCTCAAGGACAACAAATGTTTTTCAACAGAATCATATTTAGAAAGATTCACACAATAATCAAATTTAGGATTGTAACTATTATTCCCAAACATCTTCTTCATTTCTTCAGAAGTATTAGTTGGTCCAAGAACAGAAATTCTAATCTTGCTATGTATTCTTGCCAAATCTCTATCCACTTTTTTAAGAAGCATATAGACTCATAAAAAATTTCACTTATATCTATTTCTTTATTGGAGTATCTTCTTCAACAATAATTGCACCAGAATATCCACAATTTTTACAGTGATAAATTCCAGTCAATCCTCCAGCATAAAAATCAATAGCTCCAGAACCGCATTTTGGACAGCTTTTTTTACTAACCATGATATCTTTAAAACAACAATCTTTAAATATGCTTTGAAAGTAGAATAAGACACAGGAGCCAGTGGTCTAGTGGCTATGACAGCGCCCTTACAAGGCGTTAATCGGAGGTTCGAGTCCTCCCTGGCTCATTTTTACGCGGTGGTAGTATAGTGGTTAGTATTCAACGTTGCCAACGTTGGGACTCGGGTTCGAACCCCGGCCGCCGCATAGGTTTATTTATACTGGGGATTGTGCCAACTCATAATACTAATTTCATTAAGTATATTAGAAATTCCCGAATTAATGAATTCGTTATTCTCAAAAAATTTTGTAGGTCCAGGTCCATTGGCCAAAAGTTCAATAAGCTCAGAATCTTTTCCTTTCAAATAGTCAATCATTTCCGTACCGAATCCTTTTCCCATGAATTTTTCATTACAATCAATTATTCCTAAATGGAGTATGTTTCCTTTACCAGTATAGTCTCTAAATCCTTCATATTTTTTAAGATCTGGAATCAACACAGACGTGCCTTCAAGGTCAAATAATTTTCCAGGATTATTTAATCCATCAATCAAGGAATTCCATCCAACATCCTTGGAAGGATTGCCTAAGTAACAAGAAGCATAAATTAAAGGCTCATCATTTTCACAACCTACAACAAATAAATCTTGATTAAGAAATGGAGATCTATCGTCTGGATTGTTCCATCTCAAGTAAGTATAATTTTTATAATTGTTTTCAATCTCTTTAACTAACTCATTTTCATTGTCAGTAATATCATAAAATTTCATCTTAGAAAAACCTATAGTCTCCAGCATATAAGTCTTACTCTTTCCAAAAATCCTTTAAAAACCGCCAAAAACACTTAAATTCTAACAAATATTCAAATTTGTACATGAAATGATCAACATATGTAAGGTCAGAAGGTCACGTCCATCAAGCCCCTCAAGAAATAAAAGCAAGGTTCAGATTAATTCATGATGAAGAAAATGGTCTAGAAAAAAGAGTTTTTCAAGAGTTTTTCATTAAAAAAACATATGATTCAGATTTCGAACATTATTCTGCACTAGAGTTATCTGGAGAAACTTTGGACAGATTAGAAAATAGAGAAGCATATATTATCTCTGACAGTTTAGTTTATTCTTTAGCACCAAATCAATCAAAAAGAGTAACTAGAAAAGAAAATAACAAACAAAGTTTGAATCAATCTGATATCTGGAAAAAAGATCTTTTAAGGACATCTTCCTATAGAAAGCAATTAAATCAATCGTCATAACTTTCAAGAATTGGTTCAAGAGCCAGGTTAATAGTATTCATCCAAGAATCATTAAATTTTAGAGTACTTTGGTTTCTAACTTTTCCCAAAATTCCATTTCTTTGAAGATTGACAGCAATACCCTCTCCTAAATTATTGATTCTAAATGTAGAGCTATCGTAATTATCAGTTGTAAAATTATTAAATATTAATGAAAAATTATATTTTGCATCATCTGAAGATAGAGTTTTTCCACGAATGTTGATTGACCCATAACGAGGATTACTAAATTTAATATCTGCTTGCCTATTTTCATTTTTAGATCTTAAGTTTACGCTAAGTTCTAAATATTCGTTTGAATTAGGATTTCCGAATTTAGCAGAATACTCATTGTTAGTTATTTCAGAAGGATTAACTCTGAGTAACATATCAGAAACTAAGTTTTCTAACTCCTGAGGATTAGATAAATAGTCTTTTCCATTTAACCATTCTTTAATTGCATTATCAAATTGTTGGACATTAGAATAAGATTCATTGGTTCTAGAAATTAAATGATTATAATCTGAATTTTTTTTAATAGAGATATCCTCTAAACCTTCAGAGGGTTTAGTTGTAGGTGTTTCAATTATTGATTCTAAGGATTTTTGAAAAACTGGAATTTCAACAGCTGAAGACATTTCAATTTTTTTAGGCGGCGTAGGGCAAGCATATGAAATATACGTGGAGGCCCCAGCTAGGGCACCTAAAATTCCACAGTATATATATTTTAAAGAACTCATGGATTTATTAGTTCACTCTCTACTCCATCTGCATCATAACACTGACAATGGCCACATGAAATCTTTCTGTGATATTTGCCGTCCTTTTTTCCAAAACTCCTATCGTTGCAACTTTTTGCATCTCCTTGAGCATTATTGTGTCCTGCTTCAGTATCGGTACAAGTATCATGGCAAAATTGGTCTGCCTCATCTTGTGCAGCAGAATCTGCTTCTTTTTGGGTGGACCCAGTTCCACATGCTTTGACATCTTGGTTTTTTGCAATTGCTCCAGGGCATTGAAGCTTTTCTTGTCCACTTGCACTATCCTCTGCAGCACCGATACTAGAAGTTTGTCCATAAACAAAACTAGTACTAGAAATCACAAATAACGTCATGATAACCAATAATATTTTAATATTTCTTTTCATATTTCTTTTCTCCTATTTTTTAATAGTAAATTAATAGAACTCTTAACTTTATATTCGTTGCGAAAAGAAAAAAAGAAATTAAGCGGAGTAATTTCCGCCATCAAACTTAAGAGCATAGTAACCTCTTACTTTGCTATTAAATGAGTCTCTTGCAGGCCCAATTAAGTGATTTTCTGAATTTTCATTAAAGTATTTTCTAGAAAAAGCCATTCTGTCCATTATATTGCCTTCTTCTAATAAAGTAATATATTCCTTAGCTAACAAAAATCCTTTTGTTTTACCCGTTTCGCCTTCTGAGTTAACTTGGTTAAGCTCATCACATAAGGTTTCTCTAACTGTGTCTTTAACACTCTTTAATATTTTTTCTAAATTTTTATCTGTCATAGTTCAATTACCCTCAAATTTCAATTTAAAAAACTTGCTTAGGGTAGGGATCCTCCAGTATATCCTAATGCAAAGAGCTTATCCTCTACACTCAATGATCCTGACCGATATCCGAATGTAGGCTCCTTCTGAATAACTTCATAAGTTTTACTTGTATTTTTCCCACTATCTCTTACATGATGTCTAAATGCTACTCTGCTTGTTTCAAAATAGGTTCTCAAACTTTCGCCAAACAGGTAATCGCGCCTAAATTCTTCTGCTTCTTCTAAATTTCCATTTCTTTTCATAAAAATATATTCATTAGCCATATTTCTTCCAATCTCTAATCTTCCAGCAATGTACAGTTCTATGCCTCTTTCTATTTCAGATCTTTTTCCGTCTGTTTTTATCTCTTTAAACCTGAAGTTTGATTTAGGTTTTACTATCTTAACTTCTACTGGTTTTTCTGCTACACTTGCAGTGTTCATTATCGTTTCTAAATTACTATTTTGTTTCATTGAACGCCAAAAGTCACAACTTCCCTTTTTAAATATTTTTAAAGGGCCTTTTAAAGGCAGAGAGTAAATCAAAACATACTCTCAGAAATCAAAATCATTTTCAAAACATATAAAAAGAGAACAATGAATCTGTTCTTAAGTGGTAAGATTAAAAAGAGAGTTGAGCCTTTGGCAAGTAACTATAGCAGGGGTAGGTATTATTCTAGGTGCAGGTATTTATGCACTAATTGGGGTGGCAGCAGGTACTGCTGGAAACGCAATTTGGTTAGCATTTTTAATCTCTGCAGTGGTTGCAGGATTAACTGGTTTAAGTTACGCAGAATTAACTTCAATGTTTAAGGGTGATGCAGCAGAGTATGATTACATTAAGGAAGCATTCAACCATAAAATTGCATTAGCGGTAGGAATAATGATTATTGCTGCAGGGTTTGTAAGTGCAGCAACAGTAGCATTAGGTTTTGCAGGTTATTTTATTAAAATTTTACCAATCTCTATGGTTCTTGCAGCAATTGGATTAATTGTTTTAATGACTATAATTAATTTTACAGGAATTAAACAAACGGCATGGTTCAATACAGTTTCTACATTCATCGAATTTGGCGGATTAGTATTAGTTATTTGGATAGGATTTCAACATCTGGGCGAAGTAAATTATTTGGAAATGCCATTTGGAATGTCTGGAGTTCTTAGTACTGCTTCATTGGTATTCTTCGCGTATATGGGATTCGAAAGCATTGTAAAATTAAGAGAAGAAACAAAAGACCCAGAAAGAACAATTCCTTTAGCATTGATTTATTCAGTAATCATTACAGCAGTAATGTATGTATTAGTTGCAATTGCAGCAGTAAGCATAGTTAATTGGAAAACACTGAGCAATTCTACTGCCCCCTTGGCAGAAGTTGTAGCAACATCGATAGGTCCCAAGGCATTTATTATTGTAGGTATAATTGCATTATTCTCAACAGCTAACACAGTGTTAATCACATTAGTAACAACTTCAAGAATGATATATGGAATGGCAAAACGAAAAACCTTCCCAAAAATATTTGCGGCAGTTCATAAAAAAACAAGAACTCCCTGGGTTGCAATAATTCTGTTATCCTTAATTACTATGATATTTACATTAATCAATGATCTAGAATTTATAGCAAACTTAACAAACTTATTCTTATTTGCAACCTTTGCAATGGCAAACCTAAGTATGATAATTTTAAGATACAAATTCAAGAAAAAAAGAGGATTCTATTGCCCTGTAAACATTGGTAAGTTTTCAGTAATTGCATTCCTAGGTTTCTTAACTTCAGTTATAATGTTTGGATTTGTAGTTCTAAACTTATTGGGAATTAATTTAATCTTTTAATATTTCTGAATTTTATGTCTAAACTTAGCATCAACTCTATCCTTTGTTCCTCTTCCACTTAATCCTGGACCCGTAGGTGTTTTTTTCAAATAGTTTTCAGTTGTAATTTCCGTTCCAGATTTAAATAATTCATGAAACTTATCAAAATCAATCCAAGTATGCCATTCGCCCTCTTTCTTGAATTTTTTCTTAGCAAACAAAACAACTCTAGATCTAATGTGTTCTGAAGCAATTTCATAATCATCTAAATATTTATCTAACTCTTTTGAAAATTCAACAACATCTTCATGCAAAGGCATATTGCTTTTTTCTAATCTTTCTCTAGATGCCCCAATAAACATGTATCCTTTAACTTCAATAAAATCCGGATTTCCAATTTTAATTAAATCAGCATACTTTTCAGGTTCACACATATTCAAATCTTTAATCGCAGTTAATCTAATTGCAGTTCTTTCTTTCTTCTTCTTTAAATTTTCTAAACTTTTAATCATTCGTTCCCAATAGTCTTCAAACAAAGGATTATCTATTTCTTTCAATAATTTTTTAGTTGGAGCATCAATACTCAAATACAATTGTGTAACCGGAGTTAATTTTTTTATTTCATCAGGGTATTGTGCATTTGTAACTAAGAATGTAGAAATTCCCCTTTCATGATAATTATTAATCATCTCATTTATTTTAGGATAAATAATTGGTTCTCCTGTTAATGAAAGTGCAACATGCTTAACAGTTTTAGATTGCTCATGCGCAGTATGGTTTGGATTCTTATTATCTCCAAAACCTGTTAGTAAATTTTTATGTGCTTTCAAACTTTTATTAATAATCATTTCAGGATTATCCACTTCCCATTTCCAATCTTTTGAAACTGGCGCCTTATACCCTCTCCAACAAAAACTACATCTATTTGCACAACTCAAACTAGGAGAAGTCTGCATACATTGATGGCTTTGAATACCATAGAATTTTAGTTTGTAACACCCGCCATCACCACGAATCATACTTCCAGTCCACCCACAAACCTTTACAACAGAATGGTTTCCAACTACCCTATAGCCCTGTTTAGTTAGAGTTTTTTTTGCTTCTGGAGTTATCATACTCCTTTTGAGAAATAGCTTTATTTAATCCTTTTGGGCTTCGCTAACTTCTTTAGAAAACCGTATATGTGTATAGTATATACTATGACTATATGGCGACAAACATGATTACACTGAAGTTAGAAAATAAATTTCTGAAAGAAGTAGACACTATAGTGGAAAATGAGGGTTATCAAAATCGAACAGAGTTTATTAGAAATGCGCTAAGAGAAAAAATTGAAGAAATTAAAATTAGAAAAGCAATGCTCAAATTAGCTTCATTGAAAGGAAGTTCTAATAAAAAAGTAAATGAAGAAACTTATAGAAAAGCAAGATCAAAAGCATTTGATAAAATTTCAAAGAATATTTAAGAAACAAATAAAAATTTTGAATTAACTACAAATAAGGCAATAGCAGAATTAAAAAATGGAAACTGATGAAATACAAAAAAAGTAAAATCTTATTTTGAAAAAGGAGAATATGACATTTGGCCAAGATTTGCTATACTTGCAAGATTAGAAGAAGAGATTTCAGAAATAGGCAGGATTATTTCAGTAGAAGAAGGTCTGAGAGAAAAATGGAAAGTAGATAATATGAATTTCACTGACGAATTTGGAAATGCATTATTTCAGTTGATTCATTTGGCTAATCAGTGCGATGTAAATATTAGTGAAGCAATTGAACAATGAATCGTTAGGAAGAAGTTAGCAAAAATTAACAAAACTACTTTTCAAAAAATATAATTATTTTAAATAGAATTCGAGTTCTTTCATTAAGGTTTTGGAGTTTTCTATGGATTGTTTAGCTGTTTCAAAGTCCATTTTATTTCCGTAATAAGTAAGGGAATTTCTTTTATATCTTAAATCGTCAAATAGGTTGTATAATCTATCTTCTTTTAGAACATCTCTTAAAAAATATCCCAGACAAATATGGTTCAATATTTTGTAACCTCTTTGAATTATTAATGCTTGTAAAAGCTCTAATAATGACGTGTAGTAATCTTCAAATACAAAGTTACAGTTTTTTAGGGTTATTTCTTTTATTATTCCTATTCTTTCTTCTGCTACCCCCCTTAATGAATCAGCCCTTTCAAGATTCGGAGAAACTTTTTTTGCCGAATTATATTCAACGCATTCCTCCCATGAAGCCTCTTTCATTTGAATACCGCTATTGGATTATTTAGAGTTATTCCATTTATGATATTATTTGCTAGATGTTTGTTGGAAATTTGGTTTAAATTACTGAATTTGAATATTTGAATTTTTCTTTGTAATGTTTTTTCGAATTTTTTTAGGTTTATTGTTTTTTTTGAAGGTGTTTCTAAGTAAATATCTATGTCACTATCTTCTATGTCTTCTCCTTTTGCATAAGATCCAAACAGAATTATTGAGGGATTATTTAATGACTCTTTTATTGATGCAATTATCTTGGATTTGTAAATTTGTTTTAGGTTGAAAAGTTTTTTTTCCAATTTGTAATTTTCGTTTGATCTATCTGCAGTATAAAATTGTATATTGCCCATTTTAATTATTTTTAATATGCCTTCTTGGTTTAATTCCTTGCAATACCTTATTGCTGAAGGTAAGGGAATATTTACTTCTCTCTCTATTTCTCTAACCCTCATTTTCTTTGTGGGATTCATTAGGAAATATCCTTTTAATTTTTCTTTGATATTAAGTCTTATCATATGATAATTTATATTATCAATTGATATTTAAAGTTATCGCTTGCTTTTGATTATTATTGTGAAGTGTAGGTTATTTATAAAACATCTCCGGAGGGACAGTAAGTATGGTAAATGCGTTTTAATTTCCGAGAATTTCGAAGATTATTCAGATTTGCTTGGTTCAGGTTCCCTATATCTTAATCTAAAACTCAATCCGACTCCAATTGAAGAATCATCATATGCATAAATCTCCTCGCCCATATTATAAAAATTATTGATATATCCCTCAATACATTCATTAGAACAATAAATTTCTGAAATTCCACAAGGTTTTGCTAAGACTACTGGAGTAAATTCCATATTTGCACAACTCTCTAAAGATAATATAGTCGCACCTGTAAACAACGTAGAAGTTAATCCTTTTTTTAAATAATCTTTAATTTTTTCCGTAGTAACATCACTTCGTAGAAATTAAGAAGTAAAAGAAATATATATGGTTTTGGGTAAGAAGAAATTAATTTCTTCTTCCACTAAAGTTTCCGCTTCTACCAGAGTTTCCGCCAGAACGGCCTCTAAAAGAAGAGCCACCTCTTCCGCCAGAACCTGAGGAACTTCTACTTCCTCCAGAATTTCCGCCCCTGTTTCCGCCAAAGCTTCTTCCACTTCCGCCAGAACTTCTATTCCCGCCAAAGCTTCTTCCACTTCCGCCAGAACTTCTATTCCCGCTTCCACCAGAACTTCTATTTCCACTTCCGCCAAAGCTTCTTCCACTTCCGCCAGAACTTCTACTTCCTTCAGAACTTCTTGAACCTGAAATTCCTCTTCCTCCGGAATTTTCGCCTTGACCTCTGTTTCCGCCAAAGCTTCTACCGTTTCCACCAGAGTTTCCGCCAAAGCTTCTACCGTTTCCACCAAAGCTTCTTCCTCTGTTTCCACCAGAACTTCTATTTCCGCTTCTTCCGCCAGAACGGCCTCTAAAGTTTCCGCTTCCACCTCTAAAGTTTCCTCTACGTTTATCTCCTTGAGGAGAACCAACAAGATCCACCCTTTGAAAATTAGGAAGGTCTATACATCCTATCTTAAAACTTCTATTTTCGCCTTCGATTCTTCTGAAATCTTGTCTTTCAGAGGAGGATAAGAAATTAAACACTTGTCCTTCTTCTCCAGCTCTAGCAGTCCTACCGATTCTATGTACGTAATCCGTGGGATCTCTAGGTATATCATAATTGTAAACATGTGAAATTCCATCAACATGAATTCCTCTTGCCGCAACATCAGTACAAACTAATACGCTAAAGTGATTACCTGAAAAAGATTTAATATTCTTCAATCTTTTATTCTGAGATAATCCTCCATGAATAGCAATTGCATCAATATCATTTGCTTTCAAATTTTTAGCAACATAATCTGTATGTCTTCTAGTATTACAGAAAACCATTGCAAGGCCTTTTTCTTCTGCTTTCAATAAATGTAACAATAAAGGTATTTTTTCCTTTCTTGAAATATTAAAATATCCTTGAGTTAATTTACTTGGATCAACCTGACTCTCAGCAAAAATTTCTTTAGGTTTGTTTAATTGATGATTTGCTAATTTTCTCAATTTTGGAGAAACAGTAGCAGTAAACATCATAGTATGTCTATTTACTGGACATGCTTCCATGATTTCTTGAACATCCTCAATGAAACCCATATCAAGCATACAATCTGCTTCGTCTAAAACAACAACTTTGATGTTTTTAGTGTTCACAGTTCCTCTTCCTAAATGATCTAACATTCTTCCAGGAGTTGCAACAACAACATCTGCTTTAGCAAGTTGACTAATTTGAGGGTTAATTGAAACTCCACCGTAAACTGCCATAATTCTTAATTTTTTACCAATTGCTAATTCCCATAAGGCTTGCTTAACTTGCTCAGCAAGTTCTCTTGTTGGTGTTAATACTAATGCTTGAAGTCCTCTTCCAGGTTCAACCTGTTCGATTATTCCACAGCCAAAAGCTAATGTTTTTCCTGAACCTGTTGAAGATTCAGCAACTACGTCTTGTCTTTCCAATATAATTGGTATTGATTTTTTTTGTATTTCTGTAGGCGTATCGTGTCCTAATTTACTAATAGATTCAATTAAATGATCACTCAGTCCTAATTCTATAAATTTTTCCATATTTTTCTCCTATAATATAATAGCACTTAACTAGAAAAAGCGAAATGTTCATATTGAACCAGTGCATTCTCTTAATTGTCTATCTATATGTTGTAGTATATATATTGGAACGCTTTATAAGAGTTGCTATTGGACTTCGCTGGTGTTTTTTGGTTGTTTTGATGCTAAGAATTAGTTTTGGTTTATAACTACTCGAAAAGTTTTCGAAAAATATAGGTAAAGTATATATATTTTGAAGTCTGCTTTAAATGAAAAGAGTGTGGAGGTAAACATGGAAAAAGTACTAATAAACTCTAAAGAAACTGGTGATTTAGAAAAACTTGTAGATGTAGCTGCTTTAAATGAAGAAGTTACAGAAGAAAATTATTCTACAAAATTAGACACAGTAGGAGATTATTCTTTTGGAATTTTAAAAGAAAATTACTCTACACCTAAAGAAATAACTTTAGAGAGAAAAACAACATATTTTGCTTGCGGGCCAAATTGCAAACCACATTAAATATGGATCATCTTAAGATGGTTCCTTCAAAAGAAGGAACCTCGGTTTTATACAATTATTCTCAGAATAAAATCTTTTTTTTAGAAAAAGATATAACTGATTTAATTAAAGAAAAAGGATTATCTGATCCTTCGACATTAAATATCCTTGGCAGTTCTGCAAGAATAAATGAAAATATCGGATGTGATGGTTTAGAAAGAAAACTTTTTTGTGAAATTGTAGATAACTGTAATTTAAAATGCAATCATTGTTATGGGTCTTTTTGTCCAAGTTCAACAGATAGAAATTCATTAACCAAGGAACAATGGAAAGAAGTTTTAACTTATTTCAATGAACAAGAATTTGGAGTGGTACAGTTTACAGGGGGAGAACCACTGTTAAGAAAAGATGAATTAGTAGAATTAGTTGAAAGTGCATATGGGTTGGATTTTAAAGGAATTGAAATATTTAGTAATTGTACTCTATTTGAAGAAGAGTTAATGGGTGATTTAGAAAGATTTCAAGATAAATTAAAAATAAGATGTTCAATTTATTCTACAGAAGAAGAAATACATGATAGTATAACTAATTATCCTGGAAGTTATACTCAAACTCTAAATAATTTAATAAAACTTAAAGAAAAAGGGTTTGATTTAGAAACGATAACCATCCTTATGGAAGAAAATAAAGAGTCATTGAAAGAAATACAGGAATTAATGAAATCTCTGGATATTTCTCACAGTTATGATCTTGTGAAACCAATCGGAAGAGGAAAACAAAATTACTCTGTTATAGAAGATTTAAAGAAAAATTATTCCACCCTTAGAGATGATGAAGATGGCAGTATAGTAGTAAGAAAACCAGATGCAGAGTTAAGTGAAAAGTATAATAGTTGTTTTTACAAAACTGCATCAATAACAAGTTCTGGAGATCTATACCCTTGTATTTTTTCCAGAGATATTTTATTGGGAAATGTTATTAAAGATGGATTGTCAACTACAAATGAGGCACTATTGGAGAATGCAGAGAGATTCGCACATAAAAACATAGAAGGGTGCGGTGATTGCGAATTAAGATATGCTTGTAACGACTGCAGACCTCTGGTACATTCATTAACTGATGATTGGTTTTCAAAAAGTCCATTATGCCCAAAAGAAACAGGAATGATAAATGTATAAAATGAAAGACTATTTATGCTCAGAAAAAGACATTAAATCTGTAGAAAAAGCACTAAACAAATTAATTGACTCAAGTCCTTCTAAAAAAGTATTTTCTTTGGGAGATTTAGATAAAATAGACATAGTGTTAATTGATTCAAAATATTTGAATATTTTTTCAAAGAAAGAATTAGACTTAGATTTTGTTAAAGAATCTGTAAAAGGTTATAAATTATACAAAAAAGAACATAAATCTGAATTAGAAGAAGGAAGGTTAGGTTACTGCGGCGGAGAAATTAACAAACTATTAGAATCTTTAGGGATAAAACTAAATAATTATTTCACATTAGCACCACTTGAAACATTTATTCAACACCAAAAGAAAAAAGGAAATTCTTGTTGGGAAAATGAAGAAGGATATAGTTTCACCATATTTCATGAATTTGCACACGAATATTTTTCAATACACTCAAATATAGATGAAAAATTAGAATATTTCAAGACCACATTTCCTGATTTAAACGATTCCAATAGAGGAATTCCTCCACACCCATTACTAGTGCATGAAATCTTCGCAGCAATTTGCGAATTAAAATTGGCTATGTTATTTGAATCTGATTATTTCAATGACCTTACTCAAATGTTAGACCAAGAGATGAAAGAGATGAAAGAATATTTCTTTGATATTCACAACATGGCATATTTTGTAGCTAGAAACTATGTGAATAATTTTGATAACTATCATGATAAATTAATTGCATTAGATTTTGTTAAAAATAAATTCAAATGAAATCCACAAAACTCAAATTCAACGAAGAAAAACATGAATATAGTGTAAATGGTAAAGTTCTATCAAGCGTAACCGAATTCATCTCTACATTTCTCGAACCATTTGACAGAGATTACTGGTCAAAATATGTTGCAGATAGAGATTGTAATTCTCAAGAAAATATCCTAAAACAATGGGAAATGAAAAGAGATTGGGGATCAAAAGTACATAAACTAATTGAAGACCACATAAATGGAGAAAAAACTGAAGATCACCACAATGAAGTCAGAGAAGCAATAAACTTTCTTAAATCAATACCTCACACTAAAATAAAATCTGAATTAAGAGTCCATTCTGAAGAGTTAATGATTGCAGGAACAATAGATGTAGTCCTGGAAACTCCTGAAGGGGTAATGTTATTTGATTGGAAGACCACAAGCAATCTAAGAATGAATAATAGTTTTAGACAAGCAAAAGAACCAATAGAACACTTAGATGACTGCAATTATGTTAAATTTCTTCTTCAATTAAATTTATACAAACTTCTTTTTGAAAGAACTTATGGAAAGAAGGTAATTGGAATGGGGTTTGTAAAATTGGCAAGAAAAGGAGAATTTCAATACTTTCCTGCAGAAGATCTAACCTTAGAAGTTGATTTAATGTTAGACGCTCGGAAGATTAGAGAGTTAGAATAAACCAAAAACCATATAAATAATGGTTATACATGTATATACATGAAACAAATAAGAACAGTACAAGAAATAGGCAATGGTGCCCACATATACCTTCCAAGGGAGTTAGTAGGAAAACAAGTAGAAATAAAAATAGTTGAAAAAACTCCTTATGAAATATTACTGGGGGTAATGAACTTTCTTTACAATAAACTATCCCATATTCAGGGAATTTACTTATGTGGTTCCCATGCAAAAGGAGAACAAACAATAGAGTCAGATATTGATATTTTAGTAATAACAGATGATAAGATCAAATCCAAAAATCAGAAAATAGGAGTTTACGACATTGTATTTGCCACATTAGATGAAATAAAAACAACTCTAAAAGAAAATCCACTAATGATTTATCCTTTAATAAGAGGGTGTAAACCATTAATCAATGCAGAATTAATTCAAGAGTTGAAAAAACCAGATATAAAAAAATCCAACACAAAATGGTTTATAGAAACCACCGAATCAGCATTGAAATTAAACAAAAAATTATTAGAATATGAAGATTCAAACACAAATGAGATTGTTTATTCTTTGATAATGAGATTAAGAGGACTATACATTTTAGAAACAATGATTAACCAAAAACTTTATACTAAAAGGGGATTTCTTAAGTTTATTCAAACAGAAAAATTAAACAAAGAAACCATAAACAAAATGTATTCAACATATTCATCTATAAGGGATGATAAAAAATTAAACAAAAAATTAGAGTTAGGTCAAGTAGAAAACTTATTTGAATTTTCAGAGGAGTATCTTAAAAAAATCCAATCAAAATGGGCAAAGCTAAAGTAAGAAAAAATATCAAAGGATTCGAAAAACAATTAAAAATTCATAAAGATAAATTGGCTAATTCCATAAAAGACAATAATGTGGGTCTAACTAGGTATTATGAAAAGGAATTAGGTCACTTAAATAAAAACCTTAAAAAATGGAATGAGAGAAATCTCCCAAAAAAGAAGAGAAAAAACACAGATAACTTAAAATAATCCAATTCTTTCTATATTTCATGCCTACACACATAAATCCAATAACTGGTGAAAGAAGAGAGTATTCTGCTGATGAATACGTGGATTTCATCACAGGAGAAATAAAAAAGAAAAAACAAACTAAAAAAGAACCTTCTCCAGAACCCTTGCCTGAAAAACCCAAAAAAGAAGAGAAAAAACCAGAACCAGAATACTCTGGAAAAGTCCATTTCAATCCAATAACCGGTAAAAAAACACATTTGAAAGCAGATGAAGAAGTTGATTTCTTTTCAGGAAAGGTTGTGAAAATGCCCAAACCAAGGATGGATCCCAATCAAACACCTTCAAATGATTTTGAAATACAGATAGATCATCAATCTGAACAAATGCCAAGAACTAATCAGGGACCTAGAAAACCATTAACACTTCAAGAAAAACACAAAATTAAGATGCTTATAGCAATCACCATAGTTATCGGAGTTATATATTCCTTAATCGCTTATTCAAATTCAAACCCCATTAAATTTACTATAGTTTTAAGTTTGATTTGGATTGTGTTCGTTATTTTAGTTTGGAAGAGTGCTTCATTTAATCGGTTAATTAGATCTGATATTCCTCAAAAGATAAAAGAGTTTGTTAGAGAACCTAAACTTCGTTAGTTTGAATAAGATTGTTTGAGTTAAGAATAAGTTAAGTTTAGAGTTATTTGGATTCGTTAAGTCCAATTCTAGGAATTATCTTTAACTGCAGAGATTAGTCATATGTTTAAAGAAACTTGTTGCATTTTTTAAACTATTTGATGCAGGTTCTTGATTTGCTTGAGGGAGTGTTTTATATGTGAATCTTCCCCTTTTACTTTTTTCATAAGATAATATTCCCACTAAATAATCTGCTTTGATCATTGCATTTTGATAAATTTTTAACAACTCTAAATCTATAACTCCTGTTTCCACCAATAATTTGAATTGTTCGTATGTTTTTCTATGTTCTTCAGGAGCATTGGTTTTAATGTTCTTTTTAGTTAAATGTGCCTTAGTTGCATAGAATATGGAGTAATAGGAATGTGAAATTACTGCACTGTAATATGTATCTAATTTTGAAACTTGAAATTGTTTTTGTAAGCAATTATCCTCACTCAATTGAAATAGAATGGTTCCTAGATTTAATTCATTTTCTGCTCTTTCCAAATATAATTTACTTCTTGAATTCATTTGATTAAAGAGTAGAATATATTCGGATTATTAATCACTCTATGATTTTCTAGAATTTGTTTTGCTAAATTTTCTTCCTGTTGATCTAGCATTTCTTTAAATTCATTCTTTGTTATTGGATGTATGTCTAATTTTTGTAGAGATTTCTGTGTTGTTGAATTTATTGCTAATTTCATATTTGTTTTTTGTGTTTTGTCTTTTATTATGATTGCTATGTCTAAATCGGAATCTTTACGCTGTTTATTTTCCGCATAAGATCCAAAAATAACTATGGAGTAAAAAGAAGTGTATTTTTCTATTTCATCTGTTAGAATATTGGTGGTTTGTTTAGTTTGTTTAGTTAATGATTCTTGATTTGCTAAAGCTAGGTAGGTTTTTGTTAAGTTGTTCAGTTCTAAAGAAAATAATGAAGATTTTCCTACTTTCTTTTCTTTTATGATACTATTTTCTTTTAGATTTTTTAATGCTATTTGGAGCAAGTTATTAGAAGATTCTTTTGAGATTTCTTTGATTTGTTTTCTAGTATACTCCCTAAAGGGTTTTAGTATACTTAATAACTGAATTTGTTTTTTTGTTAACATTTTACCTATTTAATGGTATATATATACCAGTTAATAGGTATTTAAGTGTTTTTGTTTTTGTAGTTTTCTATGGATTGTTTAGCTTGCTGGGTAACTGGTTTTTGATTATATGATCTCCCAGATTTAGTTTTAAATTTCTCTTTGAAAAGTATCTCTGAAGTTTTACTTATATTTTCGTTTCCAGCTAAATAAGACAGCCACATTATAATCTTAGGTTTAAGGATAATTATATTCAACTAATCCTTTTCTCCCACAAATTACACTTGCCTTCTTTATTCTCCACGTTAGATTTAACCAAAACATAACCCGTTTCTTTGGCTAATTTATTAGCGGGATCATTATGTATGGAAATAATTGTTCTCAAATAAGCTATGTTATTATCTTTAGCACCATCTTCTGCAAATTCAGTAATCATTTTTGCAAATCCTACATTTCTAAAAAAAGGTTTTATAATTAAACAACAAGCAAGCATACATTTGCCTTCTTCTGAAAACGCTTTCAAATCTTCTTCTTTAAGTTCGGCATCAAATTCCCTCAAACTAGTTGTCCCAATAATTTCATTCTTTAGAAACTCTGGCTCTTTTCCATGTTCTCTAACTTCCCCACTCAATTCAACTACAAAAACCGGAGTATTAGTAATCATATGTGAAATGAGGTCTTTTTGTTTTTGATAACTAATATCATCAAAACCCTTGTATTCTCCGTCCTTTGAAGCATATCTAAACAGTTCAATTACTGCATCCACATCTTTTATTTTCGCATGTCTCAGGTCTATTTTCCTCTCTAAGTTAAATACATTAAGAAACTTATATACTTTTGAGATTTAGAAAATCTATTTCAGAAAAATTCTATTCAATAAACTTCAACATCAAACCTTTCTTTAATTGGCCCTACAAAGTGCGTAAAGTCCTTGTCTTCGCTTAATAATCCCACATCTTGATCTTTACTCAAAGAAATAGTTTCTGCTAACAAACGCATATCTCCTTCTTCTGGAAGCAATCCTTCTCGCTGCGCTAATTTTCTTAATTTATGAGAAATAGATTTATGATTTAATTTACTCACCAGTATTTGTTCCAATTCATCCATATAATCCATATAAAATAATTTAACCTCTTCAATTAAACCCTCATCACAGTTTACTTCAACAGTATATTTTCTCTTAAATTTTTCAAGTCTATCATACAACTTCTCTTTTATCTTATTATAATTAAAATTCTTATATTTTTTAATCTGATTTTTTCTACTTTCTAATATAAATTCAATATGTTTCTCAACTTCCTTGAAAACAGAAGGCGTAATCCCAAATTTATTATTATTTCCTAATTTTTCTAAATTAAAATTAGTTTCAGATCCAAAAATAAATCCTTCCACATTATTTGCAATATGAGATATAACTACATTAGAGTCCAAAATTAATAATTTATCTTTAGGTTCCCCAAAATTCTTTTCTTTTATGTCTTTACTTTGAATATTCTTTTTAATTTCAGTATAATAATCATCTAAGTCTAGATTATCCGGTTCAACTAATCTAGCAGCAAGTAATCCATACAATGCATTATCCCACATCTTTAACCTCATAAAAGTATTTTTTATTAAATAGTTCAAATAAGAAACATCATAAGTAATTCTAATCTCATTTATTTGATAGTTTAAAGGAATAATATCATCTTCATTATGTTCTTCTGAATGTTTGAAATCTTCTATAATCTCTTTTTTTAGGTCTTTTAGATCATTCCTTTTTGTATCATATTTGAGTATTTTATTGCATAATAGTAGTATGTACCTATAGTATTGAGGTTTGTTGTAGTGATTAACTTTAGTTTTTAGTATTTCAATAGCATCTTCTAGTAGTTTTATGAAATCTTTTTTGTTTTCTTTTATTTTTTGATGGGATTCTTGTATATGTGTTAGAAGTAGGTCAAATAGGTTTTCATTGATATCATTGTTTATTTTGTTTAGATATCTTTGTTCTAGGTTCATGATGAAGTTGTGTTTAGAGATTATATAAGGATTGCTTCGCTTTGTTTGAGGAGCGTTAGATTATACTTCTACTTGAAGGTTTGATTATATTGAATATTTTTCCTATTAAAAGAAAATTTATCACGTTTAATACGTGGGTTATATTCAATTAAATTTTCACTATTTTCTTTTTAGAAAAAAACAAAAGGAGGAGTTCCTTAGTCCTAATGGGCAATTTGTCGTTTGTTTCGCAAAAGCTATTTTAAAAGAAAAAGTTATAAGTGCTAATTAACAATTTAAATAAATATGACTAAAATTTACTTTTT
>ENA-OREN01000434-OREN01000434.1-marine-metagenome-genome-assembly--contig:-NODE-434-length-62170-cov-4.657385_pt1 | contig 62170 bp, 56 predicted proteins | sample MGYA00248624_ERZ508555 | MGnify/ENA primary metagenome ERZ508555 (study PRJEB26222, sample SAMN06267773) | marine metagenome | isolation source: Saanich Inlet, British Columbia, Canada | place...
GTATTTTTATGGCTGCATACCCATGACAATCCATATCGGTCCCATCACCCTGGATAACCCGGTCATTCTGGCGCCCATGTCCGGCGTCAGCGATATGCCTTATCGACGTCTGGCTAAGCGCTATGGTGCCGGTCTGGTGATATCGGAAATGATCGCCAGCCGGGCGATGATTTATGCCAACCGGCGCACCATGAAAATGGCGTCCAACTCGGCCGAGGAGTTTCCGATGGCCGTGCAACTGGCTGGTTGCGAGCCCGAATTGATGGCCGAGGCGGCGCGCCTCAACGCAGACAGGGGCGCCGCGATCATCGATATAAATATGGGATGCCCGGCCAAGAAGGTGACCAAAAGCCTGTCCGGTTCGGCCCTAATGCGCGACGAATTCAAGGCCCAAAAGATAATCGAAGCGGTGGTCGGAGCGGTTGATCTGCCGGTCACTTTAAAGATGCGCACGGGCTGGGATGATGACAATCGCAACGCACCCGAATTGGCGCGCATTGCCGAAGACGCCGGCGTTCAAATGATCACCGTGCATGGCCGTACCCGGTGCCAGTTCTACAACGGCGATGCCGATTGGCGCTTTATCGCCAAGGTCAAGCAGGCGGTAAAAATTCCAGTAATCGGCAATGGCGACGTGACCAGGCCCGAGGATGCGCGCGCGCTGCTCGACCAATCCGGTGCCGACGGCGTGATGATCGGGCGCGGCTCCTATGGCCGGCCCTGGTTTCTAGGGCAAGTGCGCCACTATCTGGAAACCGGGCAAACCCTGGAAGACCCTCCCCTTGAAGTGCGGCTGTCGGTTATGCTCGAACACTACGAAGACATGCTTAGCCATTATGACCACGAACATGGCCTGCGCATCGCGCGCAAACATTTGGCCTGGTATTCGAAAGGACTGCCGCGCTCAGCCGAATTCAGGGCGCGCATCATGGAACTGACCGACGCCGCCGAAGTGATCGACACCATCCACCGGTTTTATGCGCCCTTGCTCGAAAGAGAAGCGGCATGAGCAGCGAAGCGGCCTTAGATTTTGCGCCTGGTGTTGGTGCCGATATCGGCGCCGATGCCATTCTGAATGCGCTTGAAAGCGTTGTGATTGTGGTGGCCCCGGACCGGACCATTCAATTCATCAACGATGCCGGCGAGGAATTTTTTGCAGCCAGCGCCAGCCAAATTCGCGGCCATGACATCGCCCAGTTTATTCCCGTCGATTCGCCGCTGATATCATTGTTGGCGCAGGCCATGAACGACGGCAACAGCGTCTTCGAGACTGGCCTGACCATTGCCACGCCGCGCATCCAGCGCCAAGTAATAAATGTGCAGGTCTCGCCGCTGGATGATCATCCGGGCTCGGCCGTGATCAATATTTTTGGGCGCTCCATCGCCGATCAGGTGGACCGCCAGATGACGCACCGGAATGCGGCGCGTTCGGTCACCGCCATGGCCGCCATGCTGGCCCACGAGGTTAAGAACCCTTTGTCCGGCATTCGCGGCGCGGCGCAGCTTCTCGAACAGGCCGCCGATGCGGACGACCAGAAATTGACGCGTCTGATTTGCGATGAAACCGACCGCATTTGCGCGCTGGTCGACCGCATGGAGGTGTTTTCCGATCAGCGCGTGCTCGACACCGTGCCGGTGAATATCCATTTGGTGCTGGAACGGGTCAAGGCCCTGGCCAAGGCCGGCTTTGCCCAGGATCTCAATATTCTCGAACTGTACGATCCGTCGCTGCCGCCGGTCGAAGGCAACCATGACCAGCTTGTTCAGATATTCCTCAATCTGGTGAAGAACGCTGCGGAGGCGGCGCCTGCCTCCAATGGCGAAATTCAGCTCACCACCCAGTACCGGCACGGTGTCCGCTACGCCGTCCAAGGCAGCCGCGCCCAGTTGCATCTGCCGCTGGTGGTCACCATCCAGGATAACGGCCCCGGCATCCCGGCCAATTTGCAAAACGAGTTGTTCGATGCGTTCGTCACCACCAAACCCAAGGGCAGTGGCCTTGGCCTGGCCCTGGTCGCCAAGATGGTTGACGATCATGGCGGCGTTATCGAATTCGACAGCCAGCCGGGGCGGACCGAGTTTCGCGTCATGCTGCCGGTCGCGGAGGAGACATCATGAGCGAACAAGTGGTCCTGGTCGCCGATGATGATGCCGCCATTCGCACCGTTCTTGACCAGGCGCTGGGCCGTGCCGGCTATGAGGTGCGCACAACCGGAAACGCCGCCACGTTGTGGAAGTGGGTTTCCGAAGGTGAGGGCAATGTGGTGGTCACCGATGTTGTCATGCCCGATGAAAGCGGTCTCGATCTGATCCCCCGGATCAAGAAAATCCGCCCCGAATTACAGGTGATCGTGATGAGCGCTCAGAACACGTTGATGACGGCGGTCAACGCGGCGCAGCGCGGCGCCTTTGATTATCTGCCCAAGCCCTTCGACATCAACGAGCTGACCGGCATCGTCAAACGCGCCTTGGAATCCACCGTTGCCGCACGCTCCCCGGAAGCCAAACCGGACGAAGAAGCCTTGCCGCTGATTGGCCGCTCGCCGGCCATGCAGGATGTTTACCGGTCCCTGGCGCGGCTCATGAATACGGATTTGACGGTCCTGATCAACGGCGATTCTGGCACCGGCAAAGAGCTGGCGGCGCGCGCCCTCCATGATTACGGCAAGCGCAAAAACTTTCCGTTCGTTGCCATCAACATGGCGGCGATCCCGCGGGAATTGATCGAAAGCGAATTGTTCGGCCATGAAAAGGGGGCCTTTACCGGCGCCGGCGCCCGGGCATCGGGGCGCTTCGAGCAGGCCGAGGGCGGCACGTTATTTTTGGACGAGATCGGCGACATGCCGCCGGAGGCGCAAACCCGGCTCTTGCGCGTTTTGCAGGAAGGCGAATACACCATGGTCGGCGGCCGCAATCCGATCCGCGCCAATGTGCGCATCGTCGCCGCCACCCACCGCGACCTGACCCAGTTGATCCGCCAGGGCCTGTTCCGCGAAGATTTGTACTACCGCCTCAACGTGGTGCCCATGCGCATGCCGCCGCTGCGCGAGCGGCGCGAAGATATCCCCGAATTGGTGCAGCATTTCCTGAGCCAAAGCGTTGATGAGGGCTTGCCGCGGAAGACCATCGATGGATTGGCGATCGAGCGGATGAAGGCCTATGCTTGGCCCGGTAATGTGCGTGAGCTGGAAAATTTGGTGCGCCGGCTGGCGGCGCTCTATTCGCAAGAATCCATCGGCGTTGAAGTCGTCGAGGCTGAATTAGCCGGCGCCAGCCACGCGGTTCCGGCGGAGGCGTCCGCCAGTAACTCCATCTCCGAAGCCGTTGACCGCTACCTGAAAGACTATTTCTCCCAGCATCGTGATTCTCTGCCTCCTGCCGGGCTTTACGATCGTTTGCTGAAAGAGCTCGAACGGCCGTTAATTTCGCACAGCCTTGGCGCCACCCGCGGCAATCAGTTGCGCACCGCCGAATTGTTGGGCCTCAACCGCAATACGCTGCGCAAAAAAATTCGGGAATTGGGCATCACCGTCAGTCGCACACCGAAATAAGCACATTTTAAATGCGAATAGGGCTATAAATCGAATTCGCGCATGGATCACAAAGCAAACATAGAAACCGATTTGCCGGCGCCGGAAAAAAGCGTTAGCGGCACCGGCTTGCCTGCAAGCACCGAGGGCCAAGGACGGTTGAGCCGCATTTGGGTGATTATACTGGCCGTGGCGCTGGCGGCGGCGGGGCTGTCCACGGTGCTGGTGATGGCCGATTATTCGCCGCTCGAATCCGACCTTACCACGGTCATTGCGCTGCTGAACGTGGATCTGGCCCTGGCCTTGGCGATCGGCGCCTTGTTGGCGCGGCGTATTGTGCGCGTTTGGATCGGGCGCCGCTTTGGCGTTGCCGGCTCGCGTCTGCATATGCGCATGGTTCTCTCGTTCAGCCTGATGGCTGTCATTCCGGCCATCCTGGTGGCTGTGTTTTCCGGACTATTTCTGAATTTCGGCATCGAAAGCTGGTTTTCGGAACGGGTCGCCACGGCGGTTGATCAGTCGCGCAACGTCGCCCAGCTTTATCTAAAGGAGCATCGCCGCAATATCCGCGCCGATGCGCTCGCTAGCGCCAATGATCTCAATCGAGCCGCGTCGATATTTCGTACAAAACCGTGGCGGTTGAACAATGCCATGACCCGTATCGCAACCATTCGTGGATTGTCCGAAGCGGTAATTGTTAATAGCAATGGGCGAACCATTGCGCGCGCCAACGGTGGCTATTCATTGGGGTTTGATTTTTCGACCGCCGATTTTTTGAAGAGCCTGTTGGCGCGCCGGCCCGGCGATGTGTTCATAATATCGAGCACCGATGACGACCGGGTGCGCGCCGGTGTCAAGCTGGAGCAATTCGTTGACGCCTATCTATTGGTCGGGCGTTTCGTCGATCAACAGGTCCTCGATCACATATCGCAAACCAGCGGCGCCTCGGCACAGTATCGTCAGCTACAGGAAAACCGCGATGGATTGCAGGTCAAATTCCTTCTGGTCTTCGGGCTGGTGGCGATCTTGCTGCTGCTGACGGCGGTTTGGATCGGCTGGTCCCTGGCTAACCAGATATCGACGCCGATCGCGCGCCTAATCGATGCGTCCGAGCGGGTTCGCGGCGGCGATCTGACAGCCCGGGTCGAGGAAATCAATATCCAGCGTGACGAAGTGGGCACCTTGTCGAAGGCCTTCAACCGCATGACCGAACGCCTCGACAGCCAGCAGCGCGGCCTGATCGAAGCCAACCGGCAATTGGACGAGCGGCGCCGATTTACCGAAACCGTGCTGGCCGGCGTATCAGCCGGTGTGATCGGCTTGGACTCTGAGGGCCGCGTGCACCTTCCCAACCGCTCTGCGTCGGAATTGCTGGAAACCGATTTGACCGATCATTTCGACGAGCCGCTTGGCACTGTCGTTCCAGAGATGGGCGATCTTCTCGAGCGTGTTATCAGCCGGCCAGACCGCACCGCCCAAGGCGAAGTCAGTCTGATCCGCAAGGGCGCCAAGAAAACGCTGCTGGCCTCGGTGGCGGCGGAGCAAATCAACCGCGAGGTGATTGGCTATGTGGTCACCTTTGACGACGTGACCGAATTATTGTCGGCGCAGCGCATGGCCGCCTGGGCCGATGTGGCCCGGCGCATTGCCCACGAGATCAAAAACCCGCTCACCCCCATTCAGCTTTCGGCGGAAAGGCTGAAACGCAAATATCAACACGAAATCACCACCGATCCCGAAGTGTTTTCGATTTGCACCGACACCATTGTGCGCCAGGTCGAGGATATCGGTCGCATGGTCGACGAGTTCTCCTCCTTCGCACGCATGCCGCAACCGGATTTGAAACGGACCGATCTGGCCGATCTTTGCCGGCAAAGCATATTTTTGGAAAAGAACCGGTTCCCGGAAATTGAATATGTGCTGGATGCGCCGGAGGGCGAATTTCTTGCCTATTGCGACCGCTTGCAGATCGGTCGCGCACTGACCAATATTTTGAAAAATGCGGCCGAGTCGATCAACGGGCGGGCCGAGCCCGAGGACAGCGCGCTGGAGCCCGGCCGCATTCAACTGAAATTGCTGATTGACGTGCGCCGGCCCTGCATTGAAATTAGCGATAACGGCAAGGGGTTCCCGCCCGATTTGTTTGACCGCATCACGGAACCCTATGTCACCACCCGGGAGCGGGGTACCGGCCTCGGTCTGGCCATCGCCAAAAAAACTGCGGAAGATCATGCTGGTGAATTGCTGCTTAAAAATAATGTGGATGGGGGCGCGTCGGTGACCATTGTTTTGTCGGAAAATCCGGTGCCGGAAATTGCCCAGGGCGAAAACGCCGCGGGCGAATATGACCAAGAGGCCGCGTCCCATGGCGTATGACATCCTCATCGTCGATGACGAAGCCGATATCCGCATGTTGACTGCGGGCATCCTGGAAGACGAAGGCTTCCAGACACGCGAGGCCGGCAACAGCCAGGCGGCGCTGCAATCCATCGAAAGCCGGCGCCCCAATCTTGTGTTACTCGATATCTGGCTGGAGGGTAGCGAGCTCGACGGCATGGAGATTCTCGAACGCTTGAACACCCTGGACCCCGAGCTTCCGGTGGTCATGATGAGCGGCCATGGTACTATCGAGTTTGCGGTTAAGGCGATCAATCTTGGCGCCTATGATTTCATCGAAAAGCCTTTTACTGCCGATCGCATGATTCTGGTCGCCGGGCGCGCCATTGAAGCGGCGCGGCTGCGCCGGGAAAACGAGGATCTGCGCCTACGCGCCGGTGGCAATGTTGAGCTGGTCGGAAATTCGCCGGTGGTCAGTCAGTTGCGCCAGTCCATTGCCAAGGTGGCGCCCACCAACAGCCGGGTGTTGATCACCGGTCCCGCCGGTTCCGGCAAGGACCTGATTGCGCACCTGTTGCATGAACAATCCAATCGCGCCGGCGGACCGTTCATATCCCTCAACTGCGCCACTATGCAGCCGGAAGGCTTGGAGATCAGCTTATTCGGCGTCGAGAACCAATCGGGCGGCTCCGGCGCACCGCGCGAAATTGGCACGTTCGAGCAAGCCCACAACGGCACCCTGTTCCTCGACGAGGTTGCCGATATGCCGATGGAGACCCAGGGCAAGATTGTGCGCGCCCTGCAAGGACAGAGCTTCCAACGGGTCGGCGGCGCCACCCGCGTCGAAGTCGATGTGCGCGTGATCGCCGCTTCCAGCCGCAACCTGACCGAGGAAATGGCAGAGGGGCGATTGCGCGAAGATTTATTTTACCGGTTAAGCGTGGTGCCGCTGGAAATTCAGCCCTTGGCCGACTACCGCGAAGACATTCCTGATCTCGCTGATTATTTCCTGAAGCAGATGGCGATGGCTTCGGGCCGTCCAGCGCGCCGTTTCGCTGAAGAATCCATCGCCCAGCTGCAAGCCTATGAATGGCCGGGCAATGTTCGCGAATTGCGCAACATGGTCGAGCGTATTCTGATCATGGCCCCCGGCGACGAGGCCGATCTGATCCGCACTGAAGGCATCCCGTCCGAAATCGCGACCACGGCCGGCGCCGGGACCGCGGCGGCGGATTCGTCGGAGCTGATGGGCTTGCCGTTGCGCGAGGCGCGCGAAATATTCGAGCGGGAATATCTGGTTGCCCAGGTTGCTCGTTTTGGCGGAAATATCTCGCGCACAGCTGAATTCGTTGGCATGGAACGCTCGGCGCTGCACCGCAAATTGAAATCCCTTGGCGTGCAAGCGGAAGAGCGTATCCGCGCCGCCAACGATTGACAGAGAATTCGTTTTCTTTAACCAAATGGACGCAACATGAAGGTAATTGTCTGCGGCGCGGGCCAGGTCGGCTTTTCCATCGCCCGCTATCTTGCTCAAGAAGACAACGACGTGACGGTCGTTGATTCCTCAACGCAATTGACGCGCAAGATCGCCGATACCCTGGATATCAAGACCGTAAACGGCTTCGCCTCCCACCCCGATATTTTGGAGCAGGCCGGCGCCGCCGACGCCGATATGCTGATCGCCGTCACCCAGTCGGACGAGGTCAACATGATTGCCTGCCAGGTCGGCCATTCCTTGTTCAATATCACCACCAAGATCGCCCGCGTCCGCCAGCAAGGCTATCTGGAAGCGAAATGGGCGAACCTGTTTTCCCGCGATCACATGCCCATCGATGTCATCATCTCGCCGGAGCGTGAAGTGGCCAGCGCCATTGCCCGGCGCCTGCGCATGCCCGGCGCATTTGATTTGATTTCCCTGGTTGGCGATCTGGTCAAACTGGCCGGCGTCCGTCTCAATTCCGACTGTCCGGTGCTCAACACGCCTTTGCGCCAACTGACGCAATTGTTTCCCGATTTGAACGTGCGCATCGTCGGCATCGTCCGCGACGCGACGCCGGTGGCTCCCTTGGGCGATGAGCAATTGATGCCCGGCGATGAGGTCTATTTTGTTTGCGACCACGAACACCTTGACCGCGCCATGGCCGCGTTCGGCCATGAGGAGCGGGAGGCCAGGCGCATCGTTGTCTTCGGCGGCGGCAATATCGGCCAGTTCCTGACCCAGCAGATCGAGGCGGAAAATCCTTCGGTCAATATCAAGATCATCGAAAAAGACAAAACCCGTGCGGAGATCGCGGCCCGCAATCTCAAACGCTCGGTGGTCTTGCTGGGCGATGTCCTGGATTCCGATATTCTGGAAGAAGCCAACGTGGCTTCGGCGGAAGCGGTGGTCTCGGTAACCAACGATGACGAGACCAATATCCTGGCCGCATTACTGGCCAAGCGCAAAGGCAGCGCGCGCGCCATTACCCTGGTTAATTCCGAAGCCTACGCGCCATTGACGCCGGACCTCGGCATCGATGTGGTGGTCAGCCCGCGCCATATCACCGTCTCCACCATTTTGCAGCATGTGCGCCGTGGGCGCATTCATTCGGTACATGCCTTGCGCGACGGCTTCGGCGAGTTGATCGAGGCCGAGGCCCTGGAAACCTCGCCGCTGGTGGGCCAGCCGCTCGGCGAATCCGATCTGCCCGACGGCGTGCTGGTGGGCGCCGTGGTGCATGAGGGCGAAGTGATCATTCCGCGCGCCTCGACGGTGATCCATACCGGCGACCGGGTGGTGTTGCTGGCCCCGGCGGATGCAGTGCGCCAGGTCGAAAAGATGTTCGCCGTTCAGCTCGAATTCTTTTAGGCCACTGCCATGCCTCGCCAATCCTACGTCAACGGCCGCTACGTTCCCCATGCCAGTGCCGCCGTCCATATCGAAGACCGGGGCTATCAGTTCGCCGACGGTGTTTACGAAGTGATCGCCGTTGCCGGCGGCGCCATCGTCGATGAGGGGCCGCACATGGAGCGCCTGTTCCGTTCGTTGGCCGAAATGAAAATGACGGCGCCGGCAAGCGCGGCCTCCATGCATGTCATCCTACACGAAGTTATGCGCCGTTGCCGCGTACGTGACGGCGCCGTCTATTTACAGATCAGCCGCGGCGTGGCGCCACGCAATCACGCATGGCCGGCGGATATCAAACCGGCCATGGTGGTCACCGCGCGCCCCATTGCCTGGCCGCGAAATTTTGCAGAGGTTCGTGCCATCGAAATCCTCGCCGTGCCCGATCAACGCTGGGGGCGCCCCGATATCAAGACCGTGGCCTTGTTGCCAAATGCCCTTGCCCGTATGCAGGCCGATGCCGCCGGCGCCGCCGATGCCTGGATGGTCGATGAAGACGGCATGGTTACCGAGGGCACATCGGCCAACGCCTGGATCGTGACCGAGGCGGGCGAATTAATCACCCGCCAGTTGAGCCGCGCCATCTTGGCCGGTGTCACCCGCCGGGCCATTTTGGAATTCGCTGGCGCGAATATGTTGGCCATTACCGAGCGTGCCTTTTCGCTTGAGGAGGCCAAGGCGGCCCGTGAAGCCTTCCAGACCAGCACCACGGCGCTGGTAAAGCCCATCAAGAAAATCGACGAGACAGTTATCGGCGATGGCCAGCCGGGGCCGGTGACGGCAAAGGTCTTCGAAGCCTATCTCGCTTATTTAACGTCGTTCGGCGGCGGCAATTGATGGCGCCAGTTTCCAGGCCAGCGGCCATTATCTTCGATTGGGACAACACCCTGGTCGATAGCTGGCCGACCATCCACGCCGCCAACAATGCCGCCCTGGTGGCACTGGGCCACGAGCCTTGGACCCGGGCGCAATCCGAGGCGCGGGTGCGGAAATCATTGCGGGAAGCCTATTTGGATTTGTTCGGCGAGCGCTGGGAAGAGGCGCGCGATGTCTACTACGCCCATTTCCGCGCCAACCATTTACAGGAACTGGCGGTGTTGGCGGGCCGGGCGGATATGCTCGGTGTACTTGCGGATGCAGGCATCTATATGGGCATTGTCAGCAACAAGGACGGCGCGTTGCTGCGCGAAGAGGTGGCGTACCTGGGTTGGGGTCAATTCTTCGGCGCCATCGTCGGAGCCAACGATACGGTGCGCGCCAAACCGGCGCCGGAGCCCTTACATCTATCGCTAGAGCCCGGCAGTATTACTGCCGGGCGGGAAGTCTGGTTTGTGGGCGATACCGACATCGATATGGAATGCGCTATTGCGGGCGGCGTGGTGCCAGTACTTTTGCGCGAAAAGCCGCCGGAGACTGGTGAATTTGACGAATTCTCGCCGGAATTACGCTTCACAAATGGCGAAAATTTTTGCGCTTTTCTGGAACTTGCTGGAAACTAGGGCTTCCAATGATTTCGCCTCGGTGTAATATGGTGCGCTGACGTGCTCAAAATGGCGCGCAGACGATAAAATGACAACAAACCTAATAAGTCGGGGGGTGTACCCATGGCAGAAAAGTCACAAAACGTTCAAGATGTATTTCTCAATCACGTTCGCAAAAATAAAAACCCGGTCACCGTGTTTTTGGTGAACGGCGTCAAATTACAGGGCATTATTACTTGGTTTGACAATTTCTCAGTGCTACTGCGCCGCGATGGCCATACGCAGTTGGTTTACAAGCATGCTATTTCCACCGTGATGCCGTCCGGACCGGTACAGTTGTTCGAGCCGGATAAGAAAGACGAAGACGCTGCCGCCGAAGCCGATGGCAATGCTGATGCGGACGCCGGGCCGGAAGCCAGCGTCGAAGAGGTCGCCGACGCCTAATAGCTTTGATCACGACGAAATAAGCGCCCGGCCGGTCGCCGGGCGTGCGCTTGTCGTGCATCCGGCGTTGCGGCGAAGTGGGGCTGGCTCGTCGCGCGAGCCCGAAGCGCGCCTTGCCGAAGCGGTCGGCCTCGCCGAGGCGATCAACCTTGATATTCTGTACACGGAAGCGGCGCCCGTGAACCGGCCGCGCCCGGCGACCCTGTTCGGCACCGGCACGGTCGAGCGGTTGGGCGGCATCATCGCCGCCGACGATATCGGTGTCGCGGTGATCGATGGTGGGCTTTCGCCGATTCAGCAGCGCAATCTGGAGCGCGCTTGGAAGTGCAAGGTCATCGACCGAACCGGGCTGATCCTGGAAATCTTTGGCGCCCGGGCACAAACCCGGGAAGGCACGCTGCAAGTGGAGCTGGCAGCGCTCACCTATCAGCGTAGCCGGCTGGTGCGCTCCTGGACCCATTTGGAGCGCCAGCGCGGCGGCCTCGGCACTGTCGGTGGGCCTGGTGAAACCCAGATCGAAGCCGATCGCCGGCAGATTGACGAGCGTATTGTCCGGCTTAAAAAAGGCCTCGCCGAGGTGCGCCGCACCCGCGAATTGCACCGCAAAGCGCGCCGCCGGGTGCCCTATCCCATCATCGCTTTGGTGGGCTATACCAACGCTGGCAAATCGACGTTATTCAACCGCCTGACCGACGCCCATGTGGATCAGCGCGATCAGTTGTTCGCGACATTGGATCCAACCATGCGCCGGCTTGTCCTGCCGTCCGGCGAAACGGTGATCCTTTCGGACACGGTGGGCTTCGTGTCTGATTTACCGCACGAATTGGTTGAGGCCTTCCAGGCGACCCTGGAAGAAGTCAAAGAGGCGGACCTTTTGCTGCATGTGCGCGATGCCTCCCACGCCGACACCGAAGCGCAAAAAGACGATGTTCTGGGTGTGTTGAGAGTGTTCGGAATAGACGAAGAAAATGGGAATGGCGCGGCGCCACTGATCGAGGTGCTCAACAAGTCAGACTTGCTGGCTGATTCGGAAACCGACGCGGTGCAAAACCGAACCAGCCGCGCCGATCAGCGCATGGTGCTGATCTCGGCTCGGGACGGGGGCGGTATCGATGAATTGCTGGCCGCCATAGACCGCATTTTCGCCGAGGGCCGCATCGAATTGGAGCTCAGCATCCCCTGGGCCGATGGCGCCGAGTTAACCTGGGTCTATGACCATGGCGAGGTGCTGGAACGCGAAGACGGCGAAGACAGCGTGAATATTACCGTGCGTCTCAGCGAAACGGATGCAAGCCGGGTGCAACGTAGGTTAGCGAACTAAGACGCTTGGTCATCTAGCGTCCCACCGCTGGATTTGGCGTAGTTGCCGTCCACATAATTGCAAAGATGATCCAGGAAGCGGATCGGCGTGAATTGCGCCGGGCGGTCTGGTGTCACGCAGCCGGGCAGGGGATTGGACACAACGTCCCATGTCGGGTTAAAGAAAAAGGCGATGATGTAGCGGTCCTGGCCCGGCGCTAGTACCCGGTGCGGTGAGGCAATAAAACGGCCGTTGGTCCAATTCTCCATGAACTCGCCGCTGTTAACGACGATGGCGTTTTCCAAATATTCGGGCGCCATCCATTCACCGCTGGCCGTCTGGAACTGAAGGCCAGAGATCGGCGACATGGGCAGGATGGTGAGGAAGCTGTGGTCCCGGTGCGGCGAGGCGGCGAACTGGTTCTCTTTGGGTGCGTCCGGCGGGTAATGCACGTTACGGGTCAACCAGGTGGGATCGTCGAAATAGGGATCGAAATAATTGTCCGCCAGTCCAAGGGCGCCCGCGTAGAGGGGTAGTAACGCCCTGCCCAATATTTCCGCCGCCCCGTAATAGCTAAGCATGCGCGCCTTGAAGTCGGGCAACAATGCCACGGGCGGCCATTTATTGGGCCCGGTAAAGCGGCGCCCGGCCTGGATCGAGGGGTGGTCCAGGGGCCGTTCGCGGACCAGGCGGAAATTCTCGTTCAGATCGCGAATTGCCGCGTCGTTATCGCCCAACGGCGAGGTCACATAGACTGAGGATTTGAGCGGAACATACCCGGTCGAGCGTTCATCGACGCTGAGCTTCATGCGCTCTTCCAGCGCCAAGTCGTAGAACTGCCGCACCTGGCCGATGGCATTGCTGATCACTTCGGCGCCGATACCGTGATTGATGACGCAGTAATAGCCGATGTCTTCCTGGATAACGCGCAACTGAGCGGCGATGGCCGCGCCGGCGCCCGGCTGTCCGCGCAAATATGGCGCCAGATCGATGACCGGCATGACGTCAGTTTTGGCGGGTGTATCCATGGCGCAACGGTAGCAATCGGGGGCCAAGGAGGGAAGGTGATTTATCAGCCTCATCGGACCTGTTAGAATTGGCCATCGCGGCAATATAATGGGGGAGATCAAAATGGCCCGGCAAATGACTATGGTGGGGTTCCTGCAAGCCCAGAACTGCACCAACCATCCCTATTCCTGGCGCCACCCAGAATCGCGCGTCGATTCTTTTTCGCCCGAATATTACCAGGAAATCGGGCGCGTGCTGGAACGCGGCAAGTTCCAGGTTGCTTTCTTCGACGACCGGCTGGCGATGCCGGACCGCTATGGCGGCGATCACCGGCAAACCGTGGAAAGCGGCATCCGTTGCGTCAAGATGGACCCGGTCCCGGTTTTGATGGCGATGGCGGCGGCGACCAAGAAACTCGGCCTCGGCGCCACCTGTTCGGCCACCTACTACGAGCCGTTTCATGTGGCCCGCATGTTCCAGACCATCGATCTGATGACCCATGGCAGGGCCGCCTGGAATGTGGTTACTTCGCTGAACGACGGCGAGGCCAATAACATGGGCCGCGACGGAGCCATGAGCCATGATCTTCGCTACGACCGGGCCGACGAGTTCATGGACATCGTTCTCGGCCATTGGAATTCGTGGGAAGACGACGCCGTGCTGGTGGACCGGGAAGGGGGCCGCTACGCCGATGCGGAAAAAGTGCACCGGATCGACTACGAAGGTCAGTTCCTGAAATCGCGCGGGCCGTTCACCGTGCCGCGCTCGGACCAGGGGCACCCGCTCATCATCCAGGCAGGGGCGAGCCCCAGAGGCCGGAAGTTCGCGGCGCGCTGGGGCGAGCTGATTTTTTCGCCGATTGTCCAAATGGACAGCGCAAAACAGAATTATGCGGAATTGAAAGCCATGACCGCGGACAATGGGCGCGATCCCGACGCCTTAAAAATCTGCGTTCCGATCACCACCGTCACCGCCGCCAGTCGCGCCGAGGCCGAGGACAAGGCAGCCCTGATCCGCACTCTGCCCGAAGACGTCGACGCGCTCTTGCTTCTCTGTGAAATCATCAACTTCGATTTTTCCACCAAAGACCTGGATGATCCCCTGACACCTGAGGAAATGGAGCGCCTCTCGGGCGCCCATTCAACCCGCGATGCAGTCGTCGAAAAAAGCGGCACGGCGACGCCATCTTTGCGGGAATTCCTGGAACACAGCCCACGCGGCACGGCCAAGGAATTGATCGTCGGCAATCCCAGCGACGTCGCCGACGAGCTGGAGGCCATGTTCTCCGAGCCCATCTGTGACGGCTTTGTGGTCGCCGCCACCCATGTTCCCGGCGGCTATGAGGATTTCGTCGATTTCGTGATTCCCGAATTGCAGCGCCGGGGATTGTTCTGGAACGACTATACGGGCGAAACATTGCGCGAAAATATGGGCCTCGGTCGCCCGGCCATTGAAGATTGGAATTTATAGGCTAGCGAGCCGCGGCATAACCTCAGCGGTGTATAACTCGAGCGAGCGTGTCGCCTCGGCCGCCGACATGGTGCCGAAGAACAGATAGCCGATCAGGTAATTGATACCCATCTCGCCAATCTGTTCGGCCAGTATCTCGGCGACGGTTTCCGGCGAGCCGGCGATGGCCATGCCAAGCTTTTGCCAGCTTCCGAAATCCTCCTCTCTGTGCACGTTAAGCCGGTTGGTGAACTCCGTCTGGCCGTGCCGCTTGCGTAGCCAGTTCAGATGGCCGCAATGATATTCGATGGATGGGGCGGCGATTTTTAAGGCTTCCTCATCTGTTTCGGCGACGACGATATGGCGTAAGGTGCCGATGGCTAGCCCGCCCGGAAATTCTGGTTTCGGATGGGCCGGCTTGCCGTGTTTGGCGAACGCCTCCTGATAGGCGTCGATATTTTCCTTGGCCTTCTCGGTCGGCCCGTTGGAGGTGAAATGCAGTCCGTGTTCGCCGGCCCAGGTTGATCCGGTGATGCTGGACGAGCCGTACCAGACCGGTGGGAAGGGGGCCTGCAAGGGGCTGAGCGGCATCGGAACATTGTCGTAGTTGAAATACTTTCCTTCGTAGGAGAACGCATCGCCGGTGAGCGCCACCTTCAGGCAATCATAGGCTTCATAGAATATTTCGCGGGAATCGGCGTGATCCACGTTATGGAAGTTCAGCTCGAACGGAGAGACACCGCGCCCGACGCCAAGCTCGAAACGGCCATTGCTCAAATGATCAAGGATGCAAACTTCCTCGGCCAGTTTGAGCGGCGTCGTCAGGGTCAGAAGATAGACGAGGGGCCCAAGCCGCATGGTCTCTGTGGCGCGCGCCACGGCACTCAAATAGATTCCCGGTGCCGGCACCATGTTGAGCGGCGACGAATGATGCTCGGCCACGTGCAGGCAATAGATGCCGGCCTTATCGGCGGCGGCGGCGAAGGCGATACGCTCGTCGAACTGGGTGGCCAGTGAGCGGTCTTCGGAGCGCTCCAGATGATCGAAAAGGCCGAATTTCATGCTATTCCCCCTGACAAACTATGCCGCAAATGTCGGCCCTGGACCTCCGTCTGACAAGGATTATCTTTGTCTTGAGATAGGGAATGCTAGACTGAATCAAATTCACTCAGGGAGAAGATCATGGGCGGAACGGAAACCAAACTATCGGTCAGCCACGCGGCGGACGCCGAATATGAAAGCTTCGGGCCCAGAGGCGTTTACCGAACCCGGGATTTGGGTATCAAGGCGGCCACCGGCGGCGCATTCGAGGCCCGCGTCCTTGGCGCCGCCGAGCCATGCTCCGGCAGCCTCGGTGCGCACCGGCACGATGTGACGTTTCAGATGTTCTATGTGCTAAAGGGCTGGGGCAAGTTTCACTTCGAAGGCACCGGCGAGGTGGAGGTTACCGTCGGCTCGGCGGTACACATGCCGCCCGGCATCGTCCACGACATGCTCGACCATTCCGATGATTTCGAATTTATCGAGATCCTGTCGCCCGCACAATTTGATACACAGTGGATGAAGCCTGCTAAAGCCTGGGGATGAAACCTGTGGAGAGTTGAACGGATTAACCCGCCGCCGCCCGGGTGCCGCGGCCGATCACAAAGGCTAGCACCAAAATCACCGCCAACAGGGTGGCTGCGCTGAGCCCCAGAGACCAGTGAACGCCGACCAGGGAGCCGCCGAAGCCGATGGTGACGCCGGAAAAGGTCATCAATCCCAGCGCCGACATATTGTATAGCCCGAGGATGCGCCCGCGCATTGCCGCCGGCGCGCTCAATTGCACCATCGCCTGGGCCATTGCGTTGAAAGACAGATGAGTAAAGCCGACGGCAAACAGAAGCATTACCGCTATCACGAAATTGCTGGCGGCGGCGAAGCCGATGACGGCGGCGCACCACAGCACGGCCAGAATAAAGGCGGAGCGGAGGCTGGGCTGCAGCAGGTTCTTTGCCTCCAGCGCGATGCCGGCAAACAAGGCCCCGGCGGCGGTGGCGGCAAACAGGATATTGTAGCGGACGCTGGTCCCGACCAGTCCGGCGCCTTCGTTCAAGAAGGTGGCGAATTCCGGCATCTGCGCCTGATAGGCGTTGCCCACAAATAGCGATCCCAGGCCGGCTAGCAGGGTCAGCGATATCAAGGTCCGGTTCTTGGCGGCTTCGCGGAACGCATCGATGATGTCGGAAAAGCCGCGAATGCTGGCGCCGGATTTAGCGCCGTTCTCGGGCGCGCGGAATTTAGCGCCGAACGGCGCCTTCCACAGCCATATGGTAAGCGGCAAATATATAGCCACGTTCAAAAATACAGCGACCGCCGGGCCGAGGATGATCATTGCGGCGCCGCCCACCGCTGGCCCCAGCAATAGCCCAAGGGTGCGCGAAGTTGCCAACAGGCGCACGGCGCTGTGCAATTGTTTCGGCCCGACAATATCGTGCACCAGCATTTGTCCCGCCGGTCCCCAGAACACGCCGGCCAGCCCATGCACGCTCAAGATCACGATGGCATGCCACATTTCCAGTGTGTCGGTCCAAAACAGCACGCCCCAGGCGACCGAGGCACCCATGAACAGCACCATGCCGATCTGGATGATGCGGCGCGGATCGAACCGGTCGGCTAGTGCCCCGGCGAGCACCGAAAACAACAGAAACGGCACCCAATGGGAAATGACCGCGAATCCGCCCAGCGCCGGGGAATGAAATTTTTCGAATATCATCCAATAGCTGATCACGTGCTCGACGCTGTCGGCCAGCATGACCAGCGCCGAATAGATCAGATACGGCCTGGCGCCGGCATGGCGCAGGGCTGCGAAGGCCTTTTTTTCGCCGGCAATGTCGGTGGATGGGGCGGTTTCGCTCATGACCCCTAAGTGCCCGGCAAAAACTCATTTGTACAGACCTTCAAAATGCCATTATAAATGTGGGCAAATCCTTTAACGGCAAGGGGTGCTGATATGAGCGTTGAGACTCTGGTTGATGCTGGCGCGCTGCGCGAACAGGTTAAGGACAAGTACCGGGAAGTCGCGGTAGAGCCGGACGGTACGTTCCATTTCCACACCGGGCGCCCCCTGGCGGCGCGCCTCGGCTATGATGTGGCCATTGTCGATCCGATGCTGGACGCGGGCGTCGAATCCTTCGCTGGCGTCGCCAATCCTTTTTCCATGGGCCAAATTTTCGAAGGCGAGAAAATCGTCGATGCGGGCTCAGGCGCCGGCTTCGATAGTTTCATTGCCGCCGCCAAGGTTGGCGCTGCAGGCAGCGTCGTCGGCGTCGATATGACAGAGGAAATGCTGGCCAAATCCCGGGCCACGGCGGGCGCGATGGACCTCGCCAATGTTGAATTCCGCGAAGGTTTGTTGGAAGACATCCCGGTAGAAGACGGCTGGGCCGATGTGGTCATTTCCAACGGCGTCTTTAATCTGTGCGTCGATAAGCAGCAGGTGTTTTCCGAAGTGTTCCGCATCTTGCGTCCCGGCGGGCGGTTGCAATTCGCCGATATCGCCAACGGCGCGCCGGTGCCTGAGGGGGCGCTCCACGATATTGATCTATGGACGGCCTGAATTGCCGGTGGCCTGCCGTGTGCAGGCTGGCAGAAGATGCTGGAAGATACCGGTTTCACAAATATTGAGATCGGCCCCGGTGTGGATACTTTCGGCGGTGCCGGCGGCGAGCCCAACGCGCGCCGCTTCGAGGTCCTCGGCTATCCGTTCCTGGCCCATAAACCTGGCTGACCAGCGTTACCCGCGCGCAAAATCCATGATTTCGGACAAATAGCGCGGCCAAATATTTTCGCCCTCGAGGACGATATGGCCGCTGCCCTCTAGGGCGACAAAGCGGGCGCCCGGGATCGCCGCCGCCAAATGCCGGCCTTCTGTGAAAGGTTGGCGCGCGTCGTTTTCGCGGTGGATGACCAGCGTAGGAACGCTGATTTCGCTTAGTATGTTCGATACGTCCATCTCGTCGATGGCGATGCGCAGGCGGACCGCGTTTTCCGGAGACGTGGTTTCACGCTGCAAGTCGTTGAACCATTGGATTTGTTCCTGGCTCGCATCGGGCAGCAGCTGCGAGGTAAATATCTGCCGAAATGCGGGATTGTCCTGGCCCCAGCCTTCGCGCATGAGAGTGGCAATCGCTTCTTCCTTGGCGAGATCGATGCCATCGCCGCGCACCCGCGCTCCTTGTGAAAATCCGCCATAGAGGATGAGCCGGCTGACCCTTTCGGGATGGCGGACCGCGAAGGTGATGGCGACCGGGCAGCCTTGGGACATTGCGAATAGAGGGAACCGGTCCATCCCGGCGGCATCGGCGACCGCCTCGAGGTCATCGACGAACCGCTCAAGAGACAATTCTTCGACGACCCGATCCGAGAGGCCAGTGCCACGCTGGTCGTAACGCAACAATCGGAAATTTGCCGATAGTGCCATCAGCAACGGGTTCCAAACCGGACTTTCCCAATCATATTCCAGATGACTGAGCCAATTGGCGGTCTTCAACAGGGGTGGGCCGTCGCCGGAGAGCGCATAGGCGATACTGATACCGTCGGGAGCGTTGCAAAAATGAACCTCCGGATTGAAGCCACCAGCAGCTTTTGGAACATCGGGCGCATCGGGCTCCACTTCGGCGACAAAACGGAAGCCGCGCCGGGGATAGGTGCGGATTACCGCTTGTTCCTTGCCATTGTCGCCGACGGCACGCCTGGCGCCATTGATGCGCGCGTTCAAGGTGGCGTCCGAAACGATGCGGCCATCCCAAACTGCTTCAATCATCTCGTCCTTGGAGACCACTCGGTCCCTGTTTTCTATCAGGAACACGAGCAAGGAAAAGACCTGCGGCTCCATCTCACGCAATTCCTCGCCGCGGCGCAGCTCCAGCCGTTCACCGTCAATAACAAAGGCGCCAAATCTGCATATCACCGGCGTCATTCCCCCAACAAAAATAGAAGCACCCCTAAAGGGTTTTAAAAGCGCGTCTTCAAGCGGCTTGGCGCCAGTTTGCATAAGCTATGGGCAAGCTTCAATGACAAAGGATGAGAAACATGACCAGCCAATCAGAGATCAAGCGCCTTGCCGATGGCTCCATCGATTATCGTCACTATGAAAATCTGGGCCGCTGCGCCCGTGGCCGCGCGGCGGCCGGCATGGCAGTCTCGGTGCGCGCGGCGTTCCGCAAATTCATCCTGCTGGTGGTCCGGCGTACCTACAACACCGCTCCCAGCCGGCCTTCGATTTCAGGCCCGTTGGCTTCGTAGCGGTAGGCGCGGAACACCGAATTGATCTGGCCGCCCTGCCAGGGCCCGCCGAACCAGGGGGAGACATATTCCCAAACAATATCGCCCTCTGGCGTCACTTCGAAGATGCGCCCCGGCAGACCCTCACAGATTAGCGTGTTGCCGGACCACAAGCGCTGGGCGCCGGAGATGTTGGGACTGAAAAAGCTGGGCCAGGGCGAGCCGCGATAGACCCAGGCGTCTTCGCCGGTTTTGGGGTTCAATTCGACAATGCGGGAATGATAGACGCCGGTCTCCACATGGATGCCGTTGGCGAACAAAAGAATATTGCCGTTCGCCAGCATTTCGGCGTCGTGCTGCTGGCCCCAGCTATCGTCCCGGCGATGCCAGCGCACTCTTCGGGTCTCTTTGCTGACGATGGCGATGATGGAGAATTTGCGGAAACTGAGAATCAAATCGCCGCCCGGTATTTCGGCGACGGAATTGCAATGGGCGAATTCCTTGCGGGTGCTCATCGAATGCAGAGGCTCGGCCAGCAAAGTTTCGTCTTCATGGGCATGCCACTCCCATACCGTATCCCCCGATGGGTTCACCTCACGAAGATAATCGCTCCAAATGATGCCGCCTTGGTCTTCGCTGCCGAGCCTGGCGCCCTGAACTTCGGCCTTGGCATCGACGGGCATTTTTTCCCAGCCGATATAGACCGTGTTGCCGTTCGAGAGCCGGCGGAAATCGTGATGCTGGTGATCGTCTTCATATTCCCAGACGATATTGCCGTCCCAGTCATATTCGCGCAAAAGCCCGCCCTTGCCGCCGCCCGGATTGGGGCCGGTGGCTAACTCCCCTGACCACAGAAGATGCCCGCCGGGTAGCATATAGGCGTAGTTGCCGGGCTTCGATGGGGTCTGCCAGGAATGGCGCACCTCGCCGTTCATGCCGATCAGATGCACGCCGTCACATTGCAATGGCGCGATCAGCGTAAAGCCCGGCGTGGCGCGTTCGGTCTCGTGGCTCCATAAGCCGGTCTGGCGGTATCGCATGGGACATCCTCTGTAGCGGGCGTTTTGCTATTGATGTCGAGATTGGGCGGTGGATGCAAGGCCGCGCCTGATAGGTCTTGGGGGCGCTTCAGATCGAATAGTCGGTGTCGTCCCAGCGGGAGCCTTCCAGCTCCAACTCGGCTTCGCGCCAGGCGATGATGCCGCCGATCATGTTGACGGTATCGGTAACGCCAACCTTGGCCAGTTGTTTTTGTGCGGCAGCGGCACGTTTGCCCATCTGGCAGACAAGCACGATTTTGCGGTCCAGGTGTGGAAACAAATCAGCCTCCAGGAACGAAAGCGGCAACAGAAAGGCGCCGGGGATATGCTCAAAGGCGTATTCGTGAACCTCGCGCACATCGACCAGCACGACCTCGTCGGCGCTCAGCCATTGCTCCACCGAATGCACATCGGCCTCCGGCAATTGTTCTGCCGGTTGATCGCTCATGTAATTTCCCCAGGCTCATGCATGCTAATGTGTATTTTAGAGGGAATTACAGCAAATTGGAACCATTCACTGGCAAAAGGCAGCGCGCCGGGCCCGATAGACTTCTGCCCAATGCCCGCCTATGATTTCCGGGCAGACGATATAGGGGAGATGGTCATGATATCACGGGATGCAATTTCACCAAGAACGCCGAAGGGCCAGCCGCTCGAGCTTGAGGTTGGCGGGCGCCAGCTCGAGGCGTTCGTGTCTGTCCATCATTCCGGCGCCGGTCCCGGCATTTTGTTTTTGCCCGGCGGCGGCATCGACCCTTCCATGCGCGCCCGCGCCGATTTGTTCGCCGAAGAAGGTTATTGTGTATTGGCAGTGGACTTGGGCGAGCCCGCTTCCTCAAGCGACGTGGCGGAAGCGGCAAACCTTCTGCGCGCCATGCCGCAATCGGAGGGCAAGACAATCGCAATCGGCCATGGCTCCGGCGCCGCCCTGGCCTTGGCCGCCGCGTCCCAGGCCGGCTTCGATTGCATCGTAGCCTTCGATGCCACCGGTGTCAGTGATGACGCACTTAGCAATCGCCCCTGTCCGGCGGCGCTTCTGTTCGGCACCATGGATGCTGCCGATGCCGCCGGCGATGTGGAGCGGCTGCGCGCCAATTTCGATGCCAAGGACGGCTCCGGCATCTATGATTTTCCCGATGCCGCACCGCAATTTTCGTTGCCCGGGCGGGATAGCTGGGATAAGCGCATCGACAGCCTCGCCCATTCCCGCGCCCTCGAAATTATTCGCCGCATCGCCGGACCCTATTACGATCTGGTGGGCCTGTTTGCCGAACATGTCCGGCACGAGTTTGAGACCCTGGACGTGGACGCGACCATGGCGACTATGGTCGATGAGCCTTATGTGAACCACGTTCCGACCCTGTCCGGCGGCGTTGGCCATGATTTGCTGAAGCGCTTTTACAAATATCATTTCATCGGCCAGAACAACAAGGATCGGGACAGCGTGACCGTCTCACAAACCATCGGTCCAGACCGGGTGGTGCTGGAATCGGTGGTCCGCTTTCGCCATGACGAGGTCATCGACCGCATGTATTCGGGCATCGAGCCGACCGGGGAATATGTAGAGATTCCGCTGGTGCTTTTGGTGAAGTTCCGGGGCGACCGGGTTTGTCACGAGCATATCCATTGGGATCAAGGTTCCGCCTTGGCGCAAATCGGCGTCCTCGACGCCACCGATTTGCCCATCGCCGGGCCGGAGGCGGCGCACAAATTGTTGGACGAGACCCTGCCGTCCAACCAGTTCATGCTGGACGTCTGGGCGACCAGCGAAGGCAAGCCCGTATGAGCGGAAACCAGGCGCCGGAATTTACCTGGCCGGACGATGATATTTCCAGGGTTCCGTATCAGGTCTATACGGACGCGGATATCTATGCCCGCGAGCAAGCCCAAATATTTCAAGGCCCCACCTGGAACTTCCTCTGCCTGGAGGCGGAGCTGCCCAATCCCGGCGATTACAAGACGACGTTTGTCGGCGAGGCGTCGATCATCGTCACCAGGGACGACGATGGCGCTATAAACGGGCTGCTCAACCGCTGCGCCCACAAGGGCGCGCTGGTTTGCTATAAGCCTTGCGGCAATACCCGCCACCTGACCTGCGTCTATCACAACTGGTCCTATGATTTGGATGGCAATCTGGCGGCGGTGGCCTTTTCTAAGGGTGTCGGCGGGCAGGGCGGTTTGCCCGATGATTTCGAGACCGCCGGTCATGGGCTGCAACGCCTGCGCATCGAAACCTATCGTGGCCTGATCTTCGGAACGTTCTCTGATGCGACGCCGGCCTTTGCCGATTACATGGGGCCTAAATTGCTGGCCAGTATCGACCGGGTGTTGATCAAGCCGTTGAAGGTGCTTGGCTATCACAGCCAGATGCTGCCCAACAATTGGAAGCTCTATGCGGAAAACACCCGCGATAGCTACCATGCCAGCCTGTTGCATGTGTTCCACAATACGTTTGGTATCGTGCGCCCGAACATGAGGGGTGGCGTGCAAATTGCCGACAGTGGTTGGCACCATCGCAGCTATGCCGAACGGGTGCCGGCTGGCGACGTAGAGATCGACAAAGAAAAGGTACGCTCGCTCAAAAATCAGTACAGCCTGGAAGACGTGTCCCTGATGGAGCATGTGGAAGAGCTCGGCGACACCGTCACCAATTCCATTCAGACCGTGTTTCCGTCCCTGGTGATCCAGCAGATATTGAACGCCCTTGCGGTGCGCCAGTTGGTGCCGAGGGGGCCGGACCGCTCGGAATTGTTCTGGACCATCTTAGGCTTTGAAGACGACGATGACGCGCTTTTGGAATTGCGCCTGAAGGTCAACAATCTGGTCGGCCCGGCGGGCTTCGTGTCGATGGAGGACGGCCTTGCCGGCGGCCTGGTGCAGCGGGGCGCGGTGGCCGACCCGGCGGCGCGCACGGTGATGCCCATGGGCGGGCCGGGGATCGAGCCCAGCGTCGGCTCACGCGTCACCGAAGCGGCGGTGCGTGGTTTCTGGAAAGGCTGGCGGGAGTGCATGGGCATATGAATACCGATCAAAGCCTACGCCTCCGTATCGAGGATTTGTTTACCGATTATGTGCATACAATCGATGACGACCGGCTGGAAGAATGGCCGGACTATTTCACCGATGCGGGGCGCTACCGCATCATCACACGGGAAAATCACGAGCGGGGTCTGCCGGCGGCGCTGATCTATTGCGACGGTAAGGGCATGCTGCGCGACCGCATCTCCGCCATGCGCAAGGCCAACGTGTTCGATCCGCAAACCTACTGCCACACTGGGGGCGCCGTTCAGGTGGTGGGCGCGGATGATGATGGTATCCAAGTGCGCTCCAACTTCACCGTGATCCGTACCTTGAGTGATGGCGCCATGTCGACGTTCGCCTGCGGGCGCTATCTGGACCGCATCACCGAAGAAGACGGCGCGCTTAAATTTGCCGAGCGCACCGTGGTCATCGATTCCCGGCGCGTCGATACTTTGCTGGTTATTCCGCTCTAACTGCCCGCCTCGACCGGCCACTTGTAATGGTTTATGTTGCATAAAATTTGGGGAGGAGGCTTCCATGCAGATGCAAACCCTGGCGCATATTGGCGAACGGTTGGAGCGCGGCGAGACCACTGCCCGTGCACTCACCGAAGAAGCGCTGGCGCGCATCGATGATCCGGACGGCGAGGGCGCAGCGGCCTTTGTCCGCGTCTTTCGCGAACCCGCCTTGGCCGCCGCCGACGCCAGCGACACTTTACGCGCGCAAGGCGTTGTCCCATCCCCCATGGCCGGCATTCCGTTCTCCATCAAAGACCTTTGCGATGTCGCCGGGCTAACCACCAACGCCGGATCGGTGGTCATGCGCAACTCAGCCCCGGCCAAACAGGACGCACCTGTGGTGGCCCGCCTGCGCGCCGCCGGGGCGGTGATCATGGGCACCACCAACATGACCGAGTTCGCGGTCGGCGGGCTCGGCCTCAATCCCCATTACGGCAATTGCCGCAACCCATATGACCGGGAAACCGGGCGCGTGCCGGGCGGCTCGTCATCGGGCGCCGCAGTTTCCGTCACCGATGGCATGGCGGCCGCCAGCCTTGGCACCGATACCGCCGGCTCGGTGCGCATCCCGGCAGCCATGTGCGGCCTGGCCGGCTTCAAGCCGACCGTGGGGCGGGTGCCGACGGAAGGCATATTTCCGCTCTCGACGACGTTGGATTCGGTCGGGCCCTTGGCCCCCAGCCTCGCCTGTTGCGCGCTGGTGGACGCCGTCTTCGCCGGCGAAGATCCAAACCCGCGCCCGCAGGTGCCGCTTGCCGGGTTGCGCTTCGGCGTACCCGACACAATGGTCACCGATGATCTCGACCCCGAAGTGGCCGCCGCGTTCGAGAAATCTTTAGGGCTCCTGTCGAAAGCCGGGGTGCGCATTGAAGATGCCAACGTGCCCGGCCTGGACGAGCTGGCTACCGTCGGGCGGGTGCGCTTTCCGTCCCAGGTCGAAGGCTATGCCATCCACCGCGAGAGGCTGGAACATTCTTTCGATGCGATGGACCCGCGCATCGCCGAGCGTCTGATGGGCGGCACGCAAATGAGCGGCGCCGATTATTATGACGTGCTGCGTTTCCGCGAAGACCTGATCGAACGCTCGGCCAGGGTGACGCGCAACTACGATGCCATTGTCATGCCAACTATCCCAGTGATTGCGCCGCCCATCGCCCAGTTTGAAGGCTCGGACGAGGCCCTGCGTGATCCCTTTATCATCGTCATCCGCAACGCCTCCATCGCCAATCTTTTGGAACGCTGCGCCCTTTCGATCCCCTGTCACACCAAAGGCGAAGCGCCGGTAGGTTTCATGCTGATGGGCGAGGGAATGCGCGATCACCGGCTGGCCGCTATCGGCCTCTCGGTGGAGCAATTGCTCAACCCGAATATTTTGTAGGAACCGCAACCATGCCTATTGGGGTCGCCATTGCCGGACTTGGAACCATCGGAATAAAGGTGGCCGAGGCCCTGCACGCCGGCATCAAGGGGCTGGAATTGACTGCGGTATCTTCCGGCAGGCGCGATAAGGCCGAAGCCCGGCTGGCCGAAGCCGGCATCCATGCGCCGGTGCTAAACAATGCCGAGCTGGCGGGGTTGGCGGAAATCATTGTCGAATGCGCGCCGTCGGCAGCCTTTACGGATATTGCCCGCCCGGCGTTGGAAGCTGGTCGCACCCTGTTGACGGTAAGCGGCGCGGCGCTTCTGGATGCGCCAGAGATGGTTGAAATTGCCGAGCAGAACGGCGGCAAAATTATCCTCGCCACTGGCGCATTGCTGGGTCTGGATGCGGTGCGCGCCGCCGCCGAGGGCGATATCCACGAAGTACGCATGGTCACTAGAAAGCCGCCGCGCTCCCTCGATGGCGCGCCGTATCTTACCGAGCACAATATCGATGTGATGGCGCTGACCGAGCCCAAGATGGTCTTCGAAGGCACGGCCCGGGAAGCGGCGCGCGGGTTTCCAGCCAATCTGAATGTGGGTGCAGCCTTGTCCCTGGCCGGCACCGGTCCCGACGCCACCCGCATCGAAATTTGGGTGGACCCGGGGCTGGACCGCAATACCCATACCATTCATGTGGACGCCGACACGGTGCGCTTTTCCATGACCATCGAAAATGTGCCATCCGAAGAAAACCCCGGCACCGGACGCGTCACGCCGCTCAGTGTCATCGCCGCCTTGCGCGGTATCGCCGCGCCCTTGCGGGTCGGGACCTAATCCACCATCGCGAACACGCGGGCCGGAGAGCCGTCGAGGCCTTCCAAGGCCAGCGGCACTGCGACCAAAGTGAAATCACCATCGCCCAAGGCGCCGATATTGTTCAGCATTTGAATGATGATGATCTGGTTGCCGAGCAGTAATCGATGATTGATGCCCGGCTTTTCCGGCGGGCCGTCCAGGTTCCAAAAGGCAATCTCGGGGAAAAAGTCTATGGCGACGGCGCTGACCCCGCGCTCGATCATCAGGTGTGAGACGCTTTCATCCATGCCGATCATATCATCCCAGAACAATTGGCTGCCCCATGTCCGGTCGGTCCAGCCGGTGTACAGCACCGGAATGACGCTGGCATCGAAGTCCACGCCCGAGTCTAAGATCATATCGGCGGTGATCAGCGAATTGGGTGCGGCATCGGTCAGCGGGATCACCCGGCCTTTTTTGACAATGCTTTCGAGGGGCACTTCGTCGATGGTCCAGCCTTCTTCGAGGAAATGCATGGGCGCGTCTATGTGTGTGCCACTGTGGCCGAGGATTTCCAGGCGCGATACCATGGAGAGACCGATATCGGGATCGTCGGCGACTTCTAGCCCGCGCGCGCGAATGCCTTCCAACTGCTTTTCAGTCACGGCCGATAAGACCACACATCGGGTCGGGTTCTCGTCGTAATGGTGCAGTTTCGGAATGCCGATCATATGGCGGTTGATCTTGAGGCTCAAATCAACGATGCGCATGGTGATCTCTCCTTCAGTCTTCGCTCAGCCAGCCATCGACCGCCGCCCAGAGCTCGTCGGTCCGTCCGGTATAGAAATGATCGCCGCCGTCGATGACGCCGCAGCTTGCGTTATCGGTGCCAACCGCAAACTCGGTGACCCGCTCTGCCAGACCGCCAAAGCCGAAGCGGTCGATATTTTCCGGCACGTTGCCTTCCAGACCGCCGAACAATACCAGCAGCGGCGCCGAGATGCCGGGCAAATGCTTCATGATGTCGTAGCGTTCCTCTGGCCCGTATTTGTCGAAGAATGTGCGCGCCGTCATCAGCGCCCCGGTGGGCACGGTGATGGCGAACACGGTTTCCATTTCGCCAGCATCTTTGAGCTTTTGCGCCTCTTTGACATGATTGCCGAACAATTCTCCGTCGTCGCGGGCAAGGTACGCCGAGTGCGAAAAGCGCGGCGGTGAGGAGGCGATCACGCGGCGGATGCGTTCGTCCTTCTCGCGCCCCATGTAATAAATTGTCTTCACCGCCCCCAGGCTGTGACCCCAAAGACCAATGCGCTCAAAGCCTTGGGCCTCGGCGTAATCGGTCCAGCATTTCCAATCGATGCGGCAATCGTCGACGGTCTCAAACGCCGCGCCGAGACGGCCTTGGGGCAGATGGTTGTAGGCGAGATCGTGGCCCCGGTTATTGACCCGCATGACCGCGCAGCCCCGCGCCAGAAAATTATCGGCCATGGGATTGTGAAAATGGGATTTGTAAAAGTTGGAGCCAACGCCGTGATGCATGATGACACAATCGATGGGCAGGCTGTTTCGGGTGCCCGTATCGGGCCTTCGAAGAACGCCGTCTAAAGTCACCTCGTCCGGCGTTTGGATACTAACCAAATCAACCAACATTCTTAGTCCCCCTCAAAATTCTCCGGCGTATTCGTTGCGCGCCGTAGCCCAATGCAGCACTATGATTTTCAAGCATATTGCCGCGCGGGGCAACCTCCTGGTTTAGGGGGGATTTGGGAGGAATATCATGGCTACGTTTGTATTGATTCACGGTGCCTGGGAAGCGGGTTGGGCCTGGGACTGGATGGTCCCTTATTTAAAGGACGTAGGCCATGAGGTCCACGCGCCGTCGCTGACCGGACTTGGCGAGCGCTCGCATCTGCTAACCCCGGACGTCAATCTGGAAACCCATATCGAGGATATCCTGGGCCTGATGAAATGGGGGCGGCTGGAAAACGTGACCCTGGTGGGTCATTCCTATGGCGGCGCGGTGGCTACCGGCGTCGCCGACCGGGCGCCGGAGCGAATCGGATCGCTCATCTATCTGGATGCCTTTGCCCTCAAAGACGGCCAATCATTAAGCGATCTTATGATCCCGGAGCGCGCCGAGACCATGCGTAACTATGCCGATGAGAATGGCGAGGGCTGGTATCTGCCGCCGTTCCCGGCAGATTTCTGGCATGTGACCGACGCGAAAGAAGCGGCCTTTCTGGAAGAGCTATCGACGGCGCACCCTTACGCCACCATGCTGCAAAAGCTTCGCTTAATCGGCGGCCTCGACAAGATTGCCAAGAAGGCCTACGTGCTGGCTACCGGCTACGAGCCTTCCTCGTTTCCAAAGTTCGCCGAAGAGGCGCGCAGCCTGGGCTGGCCGGTGGAGGAGCTCGAGACCCATCATTTCACCATGCTCTCGATGCCCGCCGAAACCGCCGAAGTGCTGATCCGTCACGCGGCGTGAAGGCTGAGCTAAGCATTTCGATGCCGGTCGCCGCCGGTGATCAAATTAGAGTTATCAGGCGGATCGGGATGCAAAAAATCCATGCCGGGCCGCTATTTATGCTATCTTCGCGGCGAATTACTCGGTAGTGTCGCCCCGGTGTTTATTGGGTGATTGCCGACGGATTCTATTAGTTAATTAGAGACATTGGTAAAATTGCCAAGTAACCAAAGCGAAAATTCGGGTTCTACAATTAAAAATTTTGGGAGAGGTTTCATGTTTAAATTCAAAACTATGCGCGTAATGCTGGCCGGCGGTTTAACCGCCGCATTGCTGGCTTCGGCATCCTTCGGCGCCTTCGCCAAGGAATACAAACTGATCATGTCATCGAGCCATCCGCCCATCGTTCCCTGGGTGAAAACGCTCAAAACCTTGGTTGTCCCTGAGGCCAATAAGCGCTTGAAGGCCATGGGCAGTCCGCACCGCATCAAATGGACCGAAGCCTATGCTGGCGCGCTCTACAATTTCCAGAATACTCTCGAAGGAATTGAGCAGGGACTCGGCGACATCGGTTGGATCGGCACCTTGTGGGAACCGGTCAAAATGCCGCTCCACAATGTCGCCTATTATGCGACCTTCGCGGCCTCTAATCCGATGGATTTGATGGAAATTCAAGAAGACCTGGAGGCCAATTTTGCGCCCTTTGGAAACGAGTGGACCAAGCGCAATGTTAAATTCCTGGGCGCGCAGGTGGTTGACAGCTATCAGCTTATGACCAAGAAGCCGATCAAGAGATACGAAGATGTGAAGGGGCTCAAGTTGCTCGCGCCGGGCGCCATCGCCGCCTTGACCAGCAACACCGGCGCTATTCCCGTGGATGGTGGATTACCGGTCTTCTACAATATTATGAAAACCGGCGTTGCCGATGGTGCCATTATTATCACCACCGGCATGGTTCCCTTCAAATTGCATGAAGTCGCACCCTATATCACGAAGTTTGATTTCGGCGCTGTGATCAGCGGCGGGTTAGGCATGAATATGGATACCTGGGACGGTCTGCCCAAGGATGTCCAGAAAGTCTTTCTCGGTTTGGGTAAGGATTACGCCCGCACCCAGACAAAATTGGTCATGGGTTTCGAAAAAGCGTCATTGACCAAGATACTGCCGAAAGGCGGCGCCAAGATCAGCACGCCCTCTCAGGCGGAGCGTAAGCGCTGGGCATTGGCGATGAAAGACGTTGCCGGCGATTGGGCGCGTGATTTGGAGAAAAAGGGCATTCCGGCTAAGGCTTTGCTGGCCAAGTTCATGAGCGAAGTCAAAAAGCGTGGCGGAAAACCGTTGCGTGACTGGAAATAACCTTTAAATCAATAGGTTAAATCCTTGCAGACCAGTACAAGCACCGCCGCCGAGGCACCGATTTTAAGGCGCCTCGGCGGTGGTCTTTCCACCATACCTTTATGGATGAACAGCCTGGGCGCGATCTGGGTATGTTTTGTCATGGTGCTGGTCTGCGCCGATATATTCGGAAGGAATGTCCTTAACGCACCGGTCCGCGGCGTTCCTGAAATTCTCTCCTATTCGGTGGTTAGCATCGTATTTTTACAGCTAGCCCACACTTTGCTCATGGGCCGCTTTACCAAAGCCGATTTGATCACCGGCTGGCTCGATAATAATCGCCCTGTCGCCGGCGCCTTGATGGCGGCAGTTTTCAATTTGATTGGCGGGGTGGTGTTCATCCTACTTTCCTACGTGACCTATCCCCATCTCCTTAAGTCCTTTGCCGAGCGTGAGGTGGACGGCATGCCCACCGGCGTCGTATTTTTGGTGTGGCCGTTCCGGCTGATTATGTTCCTAGGTGCGGCGGTCACAGCTGTTGTTTTTTTATCTATCTGTTTCAACGCGTTGGTGAAACTGCGGCGCCACATCACCGAACTGCGCGCCGACAAAGATGCGCGCAGCGGATGGCCTGCGGCCTTGGCCTTTGCCGCCGTCGTTGCTGCGGCCTGGCTGTTCGCCCAAACGGAACCGTCAAACGTTTTGATCGGGCTGGTGTCGGTACTTTTCATGCTGATCCTCATTGCCTTTGGCATGCATATCGGCGTGGCCCTGATTGTCATTGGCTTCTTTGGGATATGGATGGTACGCGATAACCCGATTATCGCTGAGCGGACTTTGTGGCAAACTGGGTCCGAGTTTTTGCGCAATCATATTTTGGCGGTGATACCGCTATTTGTTATGATGGGTTTGCTGGTCGGAGCCTCGGATATCGGGCGCGAAACCTTCGATGTGGCGCGCTGGTCTTTGCGCCGGGTCAAGGGCGGGCTCGGCGTCGCCACGGTGGCCGCCAATGCCATATTTGCGGCCATTACCGGCTCGTCCATCGCGTCCGCCGCCGTATTTACCAAAATTGCCACGCCGGAAATGCAGCGTTATGGCTATACTAATAAGTTCTCCGTTGGCGTGGTCGCCGGAACATCGGTGCTTGGCATGTTGATCCCGCCAAGCCTATTGCTGATTGTTTACGGGTTTCTGGCTGAAACGTCCGTGGGAATTCTGTTCCTTGCCGCTGTAATCCCCGGAATCATCTTGGCGGGATCCATGGGTCTCGGCATCATCTTTATGGCCTATAAAATGCCGGGCTTCGTTGGTGGCACTGAGATTGATGAAAATGAGCCCGGCGAAACCATTAGATCGTCGGCGATCAAGCTATTCCCAATCGCACTTCTGATCTTCGTCGTTCTCGGAGGAATATACGGCGGTATTCTGACGCCCGCCGAAGCCGGCGCCGCCGGCGCCGCCGGCGCGCTGATTATTGCCATCGCCCGAAGGAAACTTACCGTGATGAGATTCTGGAATGTGGTTGTCGAAACCGGACATATCACGGTTTCAATCCTGTTCCTGATCCTGGCCGCCAATATGTACAGCCGCATGCTGGCTATGTCAGGATTGCCGCAATTTACCTCTGAATTGATCGCCGCCGCTGGCCTCAGCTTCCTTGGCTTCATGTTCGCTTATATTCTGCTCGTGATTCTTCTGGGCATGGTCTTGGATTCCATATCCATCATGCTGATAATTTTGCCGCTGGCCTTGCCGGTGGTGGTTGGCATGGGCGGCGACCTGGTCTGGTTCGGAATTGTCTCGGTAGTCGCGGTTGAGATTGGTTTGCTGACCCCTCCGGTGGGGCTGACCTGTTATGTGGTGAAATCCGTCCTCGACGACGATTCCATCACCTTGGGCGATATTTTCAAGGGCGCCTTTCCGTTCGTGCTGATCATGTTGGTGGTGGTGATCCTGTTGGTATTGGTGCCGGAGATCAGCCTGATCTTCGTCTGAGCGATATCTCCTATCTACGTGACAAATACGCCGTCAGGCATTTACACTGAGCGCCAAAGCGCAATTTGTGCAATAGCCAGGGGGTAAGCCAGATGACCAGCCATTCCAACCAGACCGGCGCCGATATCCGCGCCAAGCTCAACCATCCCGTCGTCGATGCCGACGGCCATATGATCGAAGCGACCTTTGCATTGATCGATTTCGTCAAACAGATCGGCGGCGCGGATCTGGCTGCAAAATATGAAAAAACCTGGGCGCCGGACCAGCCCGGACGGCAACGGGGCGCCACTTGGATTGGTAATTCCGGTAGTGCCACCATCGACCGGGCGACCGCCATGCTGCCCAGGCTGTTTTATGAGCGCATGGACGAGGCGGGGATCGATTTCGCCATGGTCTACGGCACGGTCGCGCTCAGTGTTCTCGGCCTCAACGATGATGAATTACGCCCGGTTGTCTACCGCGCCCTAAACATGCTCTACGCCGATATGTTCCAGGGCTTGTCCGATAGGATGGCGCCGGTGGCGGTTATCCCCACTCACACGCCGGAAGAAGCGGTGGCCGAACTGGACTTCGCGGTCGGCGAGCTTGGTCTAAAGGCGGTAGTTATCAACGGAATGATCCGCCGCCCGCACCCCGAGGTGCTGGCCAAGGCGCCCGAGCTGGCTCACCACACCTTGGCGCCAACCTCACCGGCCATGGATGTGGGCGACGCCTACGATCCGGTTTGGGCAAAATGTGTTGAGCTGGGCGTCGCGCCCACCTGTCACAATGGCTTTCGCGGGCGCGGCTCGACGCACGGCTCGGAAAGCAATTATGTCTTCAACTCGCTCGGCAGCTTCTCTCAGGGCAGCGACTATTTCTGCCGCTCGGTCCTGTTCGGCGGCGTCGTGTCGCGTTTTCCCACATTAAAATTCGCCTTTCTCGAAGGCGGCTCCAACTGGGCGGCGCAGCTTTATAACAACCTGTTTGAATATTATGAGAAACGCAATCTCACCGCGCTACGGGAAAACCTGGACCCGGCGGCGCTGGATTGGGATGTGCTGACCGAGATGTTCGCCAAATATGGCGACGACAAGGACTATCTCGATATCGACCGGCTCAAAGCCTGGCCGCAGCATGGCGACGCCGCCGGCTCGCCAACGGATCTCAAGCCCGAAGATTTGGACGATTTCGGTGCCGCCGGCATCACCAGCCCCGAGGATATTCGCGATATCTTCGTCAACAATTTCTATTTCGGATCGGAAGCCGACGATCGCATGACCTCCGTCGGCTTCGATACCAAGATCAACGAGTTCGGCATCAAGATTAATGCTATATTGGGCTCCGACATTGGCCATTGGGATGTACCCGACATGACCAAGGTAATGGTCGAGGCTTATGAAATGCTCGAAGATGGATTTGTCTCCGAGGACGATTTCCGCGATTTCACTTTCGGCAATGTGGTTGAAATGCACACCGGCATGAACCCGGATTTCTTTAAAGGAACCGTGGTCGAAGACGCCGCCGAGAAATTCAAAACCGAGCGTAAGGCCGCCGCCGAATAGGGATCAGAGTCGCCCGCCGATTTCCTCTGAATCTCCGGCGTAGCGGTAGGCGCGGAACAACGGATTGGCGTCGCCGCCGAAGATCGGAATATTGTGAAATACGGGATTGATGTAATCCCACACCAGATCGCCGCCCGGGGTAACCTCGATAATGCGCCCAAAGACGGCTTCGATGGTCAGCGTGTTGCCGTTGCCAAGGCGCTGCACGCTACCCATGATCGGGCTGAAGAAGGTCCATCTCTGCGGATCGGTGAATTGCCAGACGATCTCGCCGGTACTGGGGTTCATTTCCATGGCCCTGGAATGCAGGGGCTGGGATGGATTGAACATGCCGTTGGCATAAAACGTGACGTTGCCGTTGGGTAGCATTTCCGGATTGTGCGGGTGCCCCCAATGCCGGTCGGTGCGCTTCCAGAGGAAATCGCCGCTGGCCCGGTCGATAACGCCCATGGTGTCGAGGCTGCGAAAATTGACCAGGTAATTGCCGTCCGGCGTCGGTGCGCAGGAATTGGAATGGGCGAACTCGAACCGCTCGCAGTCAGGAGCCAGGGGGAAATCTTCGATCACCTGATCCTTTAAGTGCCATTCCCAGACGACCTCGCCAGCCGGGTTCACTTCGCGGAAGATATCGGAATAGGTCTTGCCGTCCCGCTCGGTCCCAGGAAGGCCGCCTTGCACGCGCGCCTGCTCATCATTGCTCATTTCCTCCCAGGCGATATAGACCGTGTTGCCGTTATCCAGGCGCCTTATGTCGTGATGCTGATCGTGATCCACATGTTCCCAGACGATATTACCGTCCCAATCCATCTCATAAATGTGCCCGCCCTTGGCTTCTTTGATTGGCGTGCCTTCTTGCGTGAATGTGGAAAACAGCAAATGCCCGCCGGGCAATAGATAGGCCTTGGAGCCGAGCGGCCCGGGCAGTTCCCAGCGATGCACTTCGGCGCCCTCCATATCAACCAGAAAGACCGCCGAATGGCGCAACGGTGCGACCAGCGTATAGCCGGCAAAGCTGCGCTGTGGATCGTGGTGCAAAAGGCCGAGCTGGTGATAGCGCATTCAGCCCCCGGTGTTGATGGTGAGCGCCATGGGCGGCGGAGCCGATATGGTCTGAAACACCACGCAGTAACGCTCGGTCAACTTGGTTAGCGTGTCGATACGCTCCTGAGGCTCGGCTGTATCCAAATCGAACTGCAGGCGGATTTCCTTGAAGCCCACTGGCGTCTCTTTCGATACGCCCAGGGTTCCGGCGAAATCCAGATCGCCCTCCGCCGATACGGTGCCGCCCTTAAGATCGAACTCCAAGGCCGTCGCTACCGCCTTTAACGTAACCCCGGCGCAGGCGACCAGCGCCTCCAACAGCATGTCGCCGGAGCAGGCGTGGGCGCCGCTGCCGCCGGTTGCCGGATGCAAGCCGGCTTCGACCATGGCGCGCCCGGTATCCACCTTGCACGCAATGGCGCTTTCATCGAGGGCGCCGGACGCGGTCAGGGTGATCACGGCGCTATCGGGTTTCTCACGGTACTGCTCCTTCAACGGCGCCTGCAGGTCCTTCAATTCCGATGCTTTCATTACGGCCTATCCTCTTGGTTTTTGTTGCTTTTCGGACCTTATGCCGTGCCTGAAAATTTGCAACCAAAGAGCTTGTTACCAGCCACGCCATGGTTCAGGCTGGGCAGCATAACAGGTGAGGGGAGCAGCCGAATGAGCGACACCATGCGCGCCGCCGCCATCCGGGAATTCGGCGGCGTCGACCAGATTAACATTGAAGATTTGCCGGTGCCGGCGCCGGGTGAGGGCGAAGCCTTGGTGCGCATCCATGCCGCCGGGCTCAACCCCATCGACAACAAATTCCGCAACCGCCAAGTGCCCTTGCCGCTCTGGCAAAACCCGGATTTTCCCGTCATCGTCGGCTGGGATGTTTCCGGCACAATCGTCGAATCCGCCGGCGATTTTTCGGTTGGCGACGCGGTCTATGGGCTGATCCGGTTTCCCCATTTTTCCGGGACCTGCGCCGAGTTTGTAACCGCGCCGGTGGCGCATCTCGTCAAGAAGCCGCATAACATTGACCATAATCACGCCGCCGGCGTTCCCCTGGCGGGGCTGACCGCCTGGCAGGCCATCGAAACCGGTGGTTTGCGATCTGGCCAGACCGCGTTGATCCATGCCGCCGCAGGTGGTGTCGGCCACTTTGCCGTGCAGATCGCCAAAAACATCGGCGCCAAGGTGATTGCTACCGCCTCCGCCCGTAACGAGGATTTCGTCATGTCGCTCGGCGCCGATGAATTCATCGATTATACAGCTACCGAAGTTAGCGACGTGGTCAGCGGCGCCGATTTCGTGTTTCACACCATTTCGGGATCAATGATCCCCAAAAGTATCGCCTGCCTGAAGCCGGACGGTTACCTGTCCGTTGTCGAAGGCCCCCTTAATCCGGACGACGCCGTCGCCGCCGGCGTCCGGGGCTCGTTTATCAATGTGCATCCGGATGAAACCCATCTGGCGGCGATCACCGCCTTGATCGAGGATGGCACCATCAAGCCTCATGTGGATCAGGTTTACCCGCTCGCCGAAACCGCCGCCGCCCACGCCCACGTGGAAGGCGGCCACGCCCGCGGCAAGGTTGTCGTAGAGATCAGCGGCTAAAGTCATGGACACTGGCGGTTTCAAAATTCAAGAGCAGACGCCTTAAATTCGTGACAGTATACTAATTAACTATTTCAGCATGCATTAATTAGTATACTGTCACGAATTAAAAGCCGATTTCGAAATAGAGTCCCAATCGTCACATCGGGGCAACTACGAAACGAACCCAATTTGTATTATCGTTATATAATAAAGGCTTATATCAATAATCGAGGTTGGCGGCCCCACGGATGGAGCGGAAGGGGTATGCGGATCGACGCTTCGGCGGCGATCAGAAAATAGCGCCGCGCACAATATCGATCACGTCCGCCGCGTTTACGGGATCATCATCGCCGCGCCAGGCGACGTGACCATCGGGGCGCACCAGCACCAGCTTGCGCGCATAAAGCCGGGCGATGTCTTCTTGATCAATATCCGTTAACGTCATCGGCATGGCACATTGCCCGGCTGCTTTGAGGAGACTGTCGACCGGCACCGAGCGGTCAAACCGCAGCAATGCAAATCCACGCCCAAACAGATCGAGTGTGGACCTCTCCTCGCCATCGCCAATCCAGGCGTGCGGTGCCCGGTGGCCGGGCCGGGCGGTTGGGGTGTAATCGATTATCTGAAATTCCGGTTCGGGCGTTCCATCAGGCACGATGATCGGCGAGCCCTCGTAGCGGTAGCCGAGCACAATGCCGTTGGTATCGTACTCCCTGTCCATGCGCAGCCCATAGAGGGTTTTCTGAAAATCCTTTCGGAAGGCGTCGCCTTCGGAGGTATCTTGATCGATCTTTGGGCCAACCGGCAGCTTGGCGAACTGGGTAAAATTTCGTGCCCCTTCATCGGTGATCATCCGCGCCACCGGGCGGCGCTCCAAATCGTAGGTGCGCAGCAAATTATCGCCGCCCCAGCCGTCCAGAACAGCCGCCAGCTTCCAGCCGATATCGACGGCTTCCTGGATGCCGGTATTCATGCCGAACCCGCCGGTGGGCGACATCTGATGAACCGCGTCGCCGGCAAGAAAAATGCGGCCCTCATGATAGCGCTCGGCAACAACCCGCTTTCTGTCCCAGGGCAGGATCGAGAGAATCTCAAATTCCAAGTCCGTGCCGGCGGCTTTGCGCAAATAATCGGCGCCCTCGGCCTCGGTAATCTCCGTTCCCGCCGGCAATTTCATAATGCTGAGGCGCCACAAATCCTTGCCGTTGATGGAGACGATATCGGCCCACAATCCGGTTTCGTCAAAGAACCATTGCATGACCGCGCGGCCCTTGCTGAATAAAACATCACTGTCCGTGGATTTGAAAAATATATTGATATTGAAGGAGAGGCCGTGATCGCCGACGAGATCAATGCCCAGCTCGTCCCGAACCCGGCTTTCTGCGCCTTCACAGGCAACCATATATTGGGCGCGAACGATTTGTTCCGCGCCGCTGTTTTGATCGGTGACATAGGCGGTGACGCCGCCCTGGTCCGCGTCGAACCGATCCAATTGGGTGTTGAACATCTGCGTGACGCTTGGCAGCTCGCCGGCGAAATCCCGGAGTAGGGGATCGAACCAGATTTGGGAGCAGCGCTGCATGAATTCCGGCGAATAAGGCTGTACCACATCTTGGCGCGCCGGAAATTCATAACGGCCCAGCTCATGGCCCGACAAATTCGTATGGAAGATGATATTGCGGGGAAAGTCTTCGGGGATGCTAAGCTCGCGCACCTTCTGCCCGATACCCCAGCGGCGGCAGAACTCCTGGGTCCGGTTGCCCACCTGGTTCATTTTGGGATGGCCTACGGAGCCGTCGCGGCGCTCCACCATGACACAATCCACGCCGCGCCAGCCAAGCTCGATGGACAGCGCCAAACCAACCGGCCCGCCGCCAATGATCAAAACAGGTGTTTCTATATTCATAATGATAGCCGCCCGCCAATTTCCGGCGAATCCGGAGCATAACGGTAGGCCCGGAACATTTGATTGATACCCTCGCGGCCGCTCGGATGGCCTTTGGGAATGAAGAATGGAGAGACATACTCCCAGACGATCTCGCCCCCAGGCGTCACCTCGAATATGTGCCCCCAGATGCCCTCACAGATCAGCGTGTTGCCCGATGCCAGACGCTGGCAACCGCTAATATGGGGGCTGAAAAACGTGTGCAGCGGCAGCCCTGTATATTCCCAGACAATCTCTTTAGAGGCGGGATCGATCTCAAGAATGGCGGACCCCACCTGCACCCCGTGCTTATCCGTATGATCCCGGTTTGCGAACAGCATGTAATTGCCGTTGCCAATTTCCTGAAAATCGTGCTGATGACCGAACAGCGCCATATCGCACATTTCCCATTTGAATTTCTTGGTGGCGCGGTCGATGACGGCAACCAGATGGTTGTGGCGCCAGCTAACCATAACGTCGCCATCCCGGTTAAGGGTTACCGAATTGGCATGGGCGAATTCGTTGCGGTGGCAAATGGGGCATATGGGATATTTTTCGATTTCCATATCGGTCGCGCAATGCCACTCCCAAACCGTGTTTCCGGCAGGGTCTACTTCGCGGATAAAATCGCCCCAAATCTCGCCGCCATGATCGCTTCCGGGCAATCCCCCCTGAACCCGGCTGGCAGTTTCGTCCGGCAGGCGCTCCCATCCGATATAGATCAGATTGCCGTTGGGCAGCCTGCGGAAGTCATGGTGCTGGTAGTGATCGATATATTCCCAAACCACGTTGCCATCCCAATCCAGCTCCACGATCCGGCCACCGCGCGCCGCCATGCCTTCCGGGCCTCCCTCGCTTCGGCATGCCGCCAAGAGATTGCCGTTCGCCATAAGGTAGGTGTAATTGCCCGGCGGCGACGGCAAATCCCATTCGTGGACGACATCACCGTCCATATCAATCAGGCAGGTTTTCGTCTGGGCAATCGGCGAGAAAAGCGTAAAGCCTTCTGTTGCCTGGCTTTGGTCGTGTTGGATAAGTCCGGAACGTAGGTAACGCATGATAGTTTCAATTCCTATTGGTTGATTATGAGAACGGCTCTAGCGCACCGCGTTCAAGGCTTCGGGCGTGCCGCCGCCATAAAGCCATTGCAGATTGTCGTAGATGTCCTCAACAGACATGGATCGCATAATTGCATTTCTCAAATCCGCATGGCCACCTTCGGGATGGAAGACATGATCGCCCATTAACCGGGATTGTATTTGAATGCGCGCAGTTCGATTTACGCGTTTTTGCCGGTAGGATTCAAACGCCTGGTCGATGTTCAAACCCTCCTTGCCAAGCTCATGGGACAAGCAGACGGCGTCTTCCATGGCCATGCAGGCGCCTTGCGCCATGTATTGGAGCGTCGGGTGGGCGGCATCGCCAAGAAGGACAACGCGGCCATCAACCCAACCCAGCACCGGATCGCGGTCACAAAGCACCCAAAGCCGCCAATCTTTGCCGTGCTGTATAATCTTGCGCGCCGGCTCGCAAACATGCTCGAACCCCTTGAGCACTTCCTCGTCGGATACGGCTTGACCCGCGACCGGCTCAGGCGCGTCATTGTGGTAGGTGACAACGAGGTTAAATACTTTCCAATCCGATAGCGGGTAGTGCACGATATGGCATTTGGGACCAGCCCAAAGCGTCATGGCGTTCCAGCGAAGATCTTCCGGCATTTCGTCCGTGGGAATTACGGTCCGATAGGTGGAATGCCCCGTGACCCGGGGCGCGCCATCGCCGATTACCTGTTCGCGAACCTTTGACCATAAACCATCCGCCCCGACCAGCGCGCGCCCCGTAACCACCTCACCGGTCGCGATTTGCGCCTCCACGGCGCCGCCGGACTGCTCATAACCGATGACCTCCTGGCTCGTCCGCAGCTCCACCAACGAATTTTCGCGGCAGGCCTGAAGAAAGACGCCATGCAGATCGCCCCGGTGAACCACCGCATATGGGTTATTAAAGCGCCTCCGAAACGGCTCATCCAGTGGCAGCCGGGTGATGGGCTCGCCCGATACCGCATCCATCAATAGCAACTCGTCCACATAAACCGCCATCTCGCGGGCCGCGTCGCCAACGCCCAAATAATCGAAGGCATGAAAAGCGTTGGGGCCCAACTGGATGCCGGCCCCGATCTCCCCCAGCTCATCGGCTTTTTCAAGAACCACCGAAGCAATACCCTTTTGGGCCAGGCCGAGGGCCGTTGTCAGCCCGCCGATACCCCCTCCGGCGATCAGAAATGTCCCCGTGTTTGCCATCTTCCCCGTTCTCCGACCTTCTGTTTCTTAAGGGATATTCTAGAGCAGCATGATGGGTTGGCAATCACTGAGGCATTTACCGCCAGCCAAGCTGCGGGGCGACATGGGTTAGAATGGCTTCGATGATGTGCGCGTTATAGTCGACGCCAAGCTGGTTCGGCACTGTTAGCAGCAGGGTGTCGGCCTCGGCAATCGCTTCGTCCTGCGCCAGTTCTGCGGCAAGCTCGTCCGGCTCTGCGGCATAGCTGCGCCCGAAGATGGAGCGGGTGTTGGCATCGATGTGGCCGATCTGGTCTTCAGCGCCGCTTTGTCCGCCGAAATAGGCGCGATCCATATCGTTCATCAGCGCGAAGATGCTGCGGCTTACGGATACGCGGGGCTCACGTGTGTGACCGGCTTCCTTCCAGGCCGCGCGGTAGGCCCGAATTTGTTCAGCCTGTTGAACGTGGAATGGCTGGTCGCTTTCAACGGTTTTGAGGGTCGAGCTTTGCAGGTTCATGCCCAGCTTTGCCGCCCAGATGGAGGTTGCGTTGGTCGCCGCGCCCCACCAGATACGCTCGCGCAAACCTTCGGAATGGGGCTCAATGCGCAGCATGCCGGTGGGGTTTTGAAACATCGGGCGCGGGTTTGGCTCGGCGAAACCCTCGCCCCGTAGAACCTCGAGGAACACCTCCGTGTGGCGCCGGGCCATGTCGGCATCGGTCTCGTTTTCGCCCGGCTGATAGCCGAAATATCGCCAGCCATCGATCACCTGCTCGGGCGAGCCGCGGCTGATGCCGAGCTGTAGGCGTCCTTCAGAGATGAGGTCTGCCGCGCCCGCATCCTCGGCCATATAGAGGGGGTTCTCGTAGCGCATATCGATCACGGCGGTGCCGATCTCGATGCGGCTGGTCTTGGCGCCAACCGCCGCCAGCAGCGGGAAGGGCGGCGCAAGCTGACGGGCGAAGTGATGCACCCGGAAGTAGGCACCGTCGGCGCCCAGCTCCTCGGCGGCAACGGCCAGCTCGATAGATTGCAGTAGCGCATCGGATGCCGAGCGGGTTTCGGAACCTTGCCCAGGGGACCAATGTCCAAAAGATAGGAACCCGATTTTCTTCATTGGTTTATCCATGTTTTTGTGGCGCCTCTTGCGTTGTGTCAGTTGAGCACTGTCATCTAGGGACAGACGGTTAGATGCAAGGGGTATAGCCCCAAGGCGCTAAGAATGCTGGTTTCGTTCTTCACCTGGTCACGGTACGCTTTGGGCGAGCCGCAACCAATCAGGCGTAACGACGCAAGGAGGCGACCAAAATGCCGATCATCGATTCTCAGGTACATGCCTATGAAGCCGATACGCCCAAGCGCCCATGGCATTCGGCGCCCAACTGGCCAGCCCACGTCACCGGCGATGAAATGGTGGCCGCGATGGACGCCGTCGGGGTCGATGGCGCGATCCTGGTTTCCGCGTTCTCGCTTTACCAGTACGACGCCAGCTACGCTGTCCAGGTGCAGGCTGCCCATCCCGGCCGCTTTGGCCTTATCAAACCAATTGATCCGTCAGATCCGGCGGCGGCGGAGGTTATTGCCGATTGGAACGACACACCGGGCACGGTTGGCATTAGAATAATGATGATCCAAGAGGCGGGGCATGAGCCGGGCGACACCGGCATCCAGCTGATCGCCCGCGAAGCCGCGCGCCATGACTTGCCTGTCAATTTGCTCTGCTGGGGCAACCTGGACGCATGTGCCACATTAGTGGAAGGGCATCCCGACACGCGCTTCGTCATCGACCATCTGGGGCTGATGCAGCCCCGCACGCCGCCGGCGCCGCCCGATCCCTTCGCCGAGTTGCCGAAAATATTGGACCTCGCCCGGTGCCAGAACGCCGTCATCAAAGTGAGCGGCGCCTGTACCCTGTCTCAAGCGGGCTACCCCTATCCGGATATTTGGGAACCCTTAACCCGCGTCTTTAACGCCTGGGGCATCGAGCGTTGCCTCTGGGGTACCGATTGGACCCGCGCATTTGCCGTTTTATCTTACGAGCAGGGCGTCGAGCCATTCCGCCTTAACGATCGTTTATCCGAGAGCGAACGGGCGACGTTGATGGGGGGCGCTTGCGCCAGCGTCTACGGATGGGCCCCGGGAACGAGTTGAACGCCACCGCAGTCCAGAACCTTAGACAGCTAGCGCGTTATGTATGCCGCCCCCTGCTAGCCCTATAAATGGCCTGAACATCACGGGAAAAACCGAACAACCAACCAAAAAAGACCCTAGTCAAAAGACAGCCTGCTCACATATCCTCTGGAATCGACCAAGAATTCGCGGGCACCAATGCCTCTATATCCAGGTGCTGCTGCCGATCACGGGGACGCACATTTACTCAACGACGCGGCAAAAATATTTCATGTACCAACCGGCGTCACCCGGTTAGAGTTGCCACCTAAACCGCTCGATGCAACAGGAGTGACTATGGCCAAGCCATCTATTAATGATGCTATCGCATTTCCGAAAGACACGCTGGCTAAGCGGGCGTTTTTGCTGAAAGCAGTCCGAGATATATGTGAGACCATTCGGGCTTCTGGTGTGAAGAGTGAAGAATTGGCAACGCTCGCCCCGGAGTCCGTAACAGCGCTAAGAGAATCAGGTATTTTTCGGCTGAAGTTGCCGGCGGAACTTGGCGGCGCTGAGGCCGATCATCTTACGGAGATGCTGGTTCTCGAAGAATTGGCCTATCACGATTTTACCAGCGGCTGGTGCACTATGGTAGGCGCGACAGCCGTTGCTTCCCTGGGAGCGTTTTTGCCGCAATCGGGTCTCGAAAAAGTATTCAAAGATGGAGCTATACCGACCGGGTCAATTTCGTTTTTTCCGGCAGGCATTGCGGAAAAGACCGCCGGCGGCTTCAAACTCAGTGGCCGATGGCGATTTAACAGTGGAATTGGCCACGCGGAATGGGTGGTTGGCGGATCGGTTATTGATGGCACGCAAAACGGAGATGGCCCGCCCGATGTCATTTTTTGCGCCATACCCATCGGCGACGGAACTCTGCATCACAATTGGGATGACGTGGTTGGCTTGAAAGGGACCGGCAGCATTGATTTTTCGGTTGAGGATTATTTTATAGCAGACGATCTGACATTTGTTTGGGATATGATTGCGCCGCAGCCCAAGCGGGGCGGCAACGCCTTTCTGCTTCCGCCGTTTATCTTTGTTGCGAAGGAGCATGGCAGCGTCGCCATCGGAGCCGGCAGGCGGGTATTGGACGAACTTATCCATTTGGCGACATCGACAAGGGGAACATTTCGCGCATCGAAACTGGATGAACGCCAAATTGTACATCGAATTATCGGTGAGGCTGACCTGAGACTTCGATCGGCGCGCGCGTTGCTTCATCAAACTTACACGGAAATTGAAGCGAAGATGCTGGAAGGCTGGCGCCCGGATATCGCGGCGATTGCCGAATGCAGATCCATTGCATTGTTTTGTACGGATTTGGCGATCGATATAGCGTCCAAGGCCTATCATTTTGCCGGCAATACCGCCCTCCATCAGCCCCATATTATTGAACGGCTTTTTCGCGATTTACATACCGCCGGGCTTCATCAAGTCGTCAGTGACACGGCCTATGAAAATCAAGGAAAAATAAAGCTCGGGTTACCGACCGATCCAATGTCGTAAGGCACTGCGTCGGAGAATTGGCCGATGTCCGGTAACGGTTGCCACCTCAATCGGTAGACGCAACACATGCATTAAATCGTTCTGCCGGTGTTTCGAACTCCAGCGTTTTGCGCTGAGTCAGCTTGCATCGTTCGTAAAACGTTCTAAATAGATATCTTAGACTGGCATCAGGCGATAACCCGCGAAATATCTTTGAAAACCGTAAGAAAGCGTCATAAACCGTCATAAACCGTCATAACCGTAAGGGGGGTGTAAAACCATGCCGCACGAATTTATTCCATCATATCCCGCTATAGGAGAAAAGGTGCTCTAAGTCTTGTTCCAAGATCAATTTCAACTTAGTCTACTAGTAGAATAAACCCATAAAAATTGTTCCGATTTTGTTCAAAAATTAGGGAAGGAAAGGGCATGGCAAGCCTCGAGGCGCAGAGCAAATGGCGGCGCAAGAACAAGTTCGTTAAGCGCCAGCTCAACATCATGGCGCGCAAAAATGTGCACGATTATTTGGAAGAGATCGCCGACGGACATGATCTGCGCGGCAAGGGCGAGGCGGTTGCCTTTGCCGTCTATACCACCATGGCACTGATCCAACAGGGCGACTATAACGACGAGGCTGACCGCTTGTTGCAGATTTTCGCTGACGCCTATCGCCGCGACCGGGAGACGTTTGCAGCATGAGCGAGTGTATTGCGAGCGAGTGGCTTTCATGAGTGCGTTCGGGCGCCGGCCGGGGCCGGAAAACCTGCCTCCAGTGGGTGAGGTGGAAGACGCCATCCGGCTAGTGGCGGCGGAAGAGATCATGCCCCGCTTCCAGGTCTTGGAAGCGCACGAGGTTTCCGAAAAAGAAGGCGGCGAGATTGTCACCGCCGCTGATACCGAGAGCGAACGCCGGCTAGAAGAACTGCTTATCGATCTAGTGCCGGGCAGCGTTGTCGTTGGCGAGGAAGGCTATGCCGCCGATGAGCGCGTCATGGACCGGCTCGGCGGCACGGCGCCGGTGTGGATCATCGATCCCCTCGACGGCACCCGCAATTTCGCCGCCGGCAAGGAGATGTTCTGCGTCATCGTTGCCTTTGTGCAGAACGGCTCCGTCGATGCGGGCTGGATCTATGATCCGGTCGCCGATGATATGATGCAGGCGGTGCGCGGCGGCGGTGTTCGCGATGGCCGCGGCGGTATCTTGCTGGGCCCGCCGCCGCCGACCACGCCGGTGATGCGCGGTTCCGTCGGCAAGCGCCGCCGGGAAAAGCTGATCGAGCTTGGCGATGATAATGTGCCGCGCAACATGGTGCGCTATCGCTGCGTCGGGCGCGAATATATGGACCTGACCAGGGGCAATCTGGACTTTGCCGAATATGGCAGCCTCAAACCCTGGGACCACGCCGCCGGGGTATTGTTTCATGCCGAGGCCGGCGGCTACGCGGCCTTCACCGCCGACGGCGCCCGCTATATTCCGGGGCCGGTGCGGCGCGGCCGCTTCTTAATCGCGCCGGACCGGAATAACTGGCAGAAACTAATGGATGTGATGCCGGTCTGAGCGGGCGGGCTGAATAGAGTAGGGGAGTGAATAATGGCGAAGCTGGCCTTTATCGGGTTGGGCGTTATGGGCTATCCCATGGCTGGACATTTGGCCAAGGCGGGCCATGAAATTTGTGTCTATAACCGGAACACGGCCAAGGCCGAAGCCTGGACCAAAGAGCATGGCGGGCAAAGCGCCGCCAGCCCGGCGGCAGCGGCGGCCGGCGCCGAATTTGTTTTCACTTGCGTTGGCAATGACGACGATGTGCGGGCCGTGGTTCTGGGCGGTGACGGCGCACTGGCGGGCATGGAGGCGGGGGCGGTTCTGGTCGATCACACCACCGCGTCGGCGGATCTGGCGCGGCAATTGGAAGACGCTGCCGGGGCGGCCGGCTTAGGCTTTTTGGACGCGCCGGTTTCGGGGGGCCAGGCCGGCGCCGAAAATGGTGCATTGACGGTGATGGTCGGCGGCACCGAGGCGGCGTTTGAGCAGGCCGCGCCGGTGATGGAGGCTTACGCCTCTGCCGTCACCTTGATGGGGCCGGCGGGCGCCGGGCAACTGACCAAGATGGCCAATCAGATTTGCATCGCCGGCGCCGTGCAGGGCCTATCGGAAGGGCTGGATTTCGCAGTCCGCGCCGGGCTTGATGGCAAACGGGTGGTCGATGTGATTTCCAAGGGCGCGGCGGGCTCGTGGCAGATGGCCAACCGGGGCCACACCATGGTCGATGATGAATTTGATTTCGGCTTCGCGGTCGATTGGATGTGCAAGGATCTGGGTATCGCCTTGGCGGAAGCTGGCAAAAACAAAGCGCGATTGCCGGTGACTGCACTGGTGGATCAGTTCTACCGGGAAGTTCAGTCCATGGGCGGTGGGCGCTGGGACACCTCCAGCTTGATCCGGCGCCTGACGCGGAAATAGGGGTGGCTAGCGCAGCACCACTTCCATTTTCGGTGCCCGGTCATAGACCGATTTCAGCTCCCAGAAATAGACCGTGACGGCGCCTTCCTTAAAGGTTTTTTGGGCGTTATGGGACAACACCTTGGCATCGGTTTTGATGCGGATGACGCCTTTGACATCGAGGCCCATGGCCTGGATGCGGTCGCCATCCTTCTTTTGGATATAGCGCCCGGCAAGGCCGATGCGCCCGGTGTTCTTGTTGAAGGAGATCGACAGCATATTCTCGTTGCGCCGGAAGAACATAACCTGGCGCGATCGGATAATGTCACCGGATTTGACCCAATTCACCTTGAAGGCGCCCTTGCCGAAGTGGGAAACGCTTTTGGTGGAACTGTCGCGCTTGAAATCGCGCAGTATCGTGGCGATTTTTTCCTGGATTTTTTCTTGGTCGATCTTGTTCAGGCGGATTTCGTTATAGAGCCCGGTTTCGACGATGAAGCCGTCGAAGCTCATTTTGTATAGGCCGGTGCGCGACAGCTCCAACTCGGCATCGAAACTGGCCGGCAGGTAGCAGCCGCTCAAAACCAGCAGGGCGACAAGGAGGAGGGCGGAACGCGCCCGTTTCAAAAGGCTTTGCATGGAATTCATACTACCATGGTTACGCTTTAGAGATAGGTATCAAGTACCAGGCTCCGCAACCTGTTTCTTGGCCTTGGCTTGGTCCCAATAATGCATCATTTCGTCCAAGTCGGCGTCTTGCATGGAGCGCCCAGCCTCAATAAGCGCATCTTCCATATATCCGAAGCGGCCTTCGAATTTGGCGTTGGCCTGGCGCAAGGCATCTTCCGGGTCCATATCCAATTTGCGCGCCACATTAACCAGGGAAAACAGGACATCGCCAAATTCATCTTTAACGCGCGCCATATCGGCGCCGGCGGGCGCTTCCAACTCGGCGTCAAACTCGTCCAGTTCTTCGCGCAATTTGTCCATGGCGCCGGCAACGTCGGGCCAGTCAAAGCGCACCCGCGCCGCCCGTTTTTGCAATTTGAGGGCGCGCAGCAGTGCCGGCAGCCCGCGCGCCACGCCTTCGAGGGCACCTTTGGCGTCCGATTTCGCCCGCTCAATGGCTTTGGTTTCCTCCCAGGCAGTAGTTTGCGCCTCAGCATCGGCGACGGTTTCATCACCAAAGACGTGCGGGTGGCGGCGCACCATTTTGTCCGATATAGCGGCAACCACGTCATCGAAGGCAAATTCGCCATCTTCGCGAGCCATTTCGGCGTGGTAGATTACCTGCAACAACAAATCACCCAGCTCGTCTTTAAGGTCGGCCATATCGCCGCGCTCGATGGCGTCGGCAACCTCATAGGCTTCTTCAATGGTGTAGGGGGCGATGGTGGCGAAATTCTGTACCTGGTCCCAGGGGCATCCGCCATCCGGATCGCGCAGCCGTGTCATGATCGCCTTCAACCGCTCGATGCCGTGCAACTGGTCCATGGATTATGCTTAAACGCAGAGACCTGGAATTGCCAGATCAAAGAGCGGGAATTAGCAGGGGCATTCTATCCAACGGCACCCATATCTGAATTAATTGCCCCTAACTCAAGCAGAATAACATCTAATTGTCGCATAATGTATATTATGAAATATTCTATAATATTTGTATATTAATGTTTTATATCAGTACATTAATTAGACTGTTTAAATAAAATATTAAAACGCCTCGCTATCAATAAACCTCGATAATCATGCCGTCATGGGCCGGTTCTACATTGTCCGGCGTCATGGCTTGAAGTTCGCTGTAATCGGCCCGGTGGCTGAGATGTGTGAGGATGGTGCGGCGGACGCCTAACCTCTCGGACCATTCCACGGCGCGGTCCACATGGGCATGGGTCGGGTGCGGTTTTGGCATTAATGTGCCGATCATCCAGACCTCGACCCCAGCCAATGCAGCGAAGCTTGCTTCGGGCATGCGAACAACATCGGTGGAATAGGCAAATTTGCCGAAGCGGTAGCCGATGGTGCGCATGACCTCGTGATCCTGATCGAAGGCGTTGATGGTTATGGGGCCAATGTCGAATTGATCACCGGGGCTGATGGTATGGGGCGTCAATTGCGGTTTGTAATAGAAACCGGAGCCATCGCGTAGCGGTGACATGATGTAGTCAAAACGCATCTCGATGGCCTGCCAGGTTGCGGCATCCGCGTAGGCTGGAATATCTGCTTTCATGATCCGGTTTATGGCGCGGAGATCATCGATGCCGTGCAGATGGTCTGCATGGGCGTGGGTATAGAGAATAGCATCGATGCGATCCACGCCGGCGTTCAGCAATTGCTGGCGAAGATCTGGTGATGTGTCTACCAGGATTCGGGTTTCACCGTCTTCCACCAAGATCGATGGCCTGAGGCGCCGGTTTCTGGGGTTATCGGGATCACAGGCGCCCCAGCCGCCGCCGATCAACGGCGTTCCGCCTGAATGGCCGCAGCCAAGGACCGTGATGCGCATTATGTGGCTGTAGCCTTGGCAAACGCGGTGAAAAAATTGTCCGACGAAATGCGCGCCATGTCTTCCGGCGTCTGATCCAGCAATTCCGCCACTTTGGCCGCCGTGTGGACAACAAACGCCGGCTCGTTGCGCTTGCCGCGCTCGGGCACCGGCGCAAGGAACGGCGCGTCGGTTTCCACCAAAATTCGGTCTAGGGGCACGGTTTTGGCGATGTCGCGCAAATCACCCGCGTTATTGAAGGTGACAATGCCGGAAAAGGAGATGTAAAAGCCGATATCCAGCACCATGCGCGCCAAGTCCGCACCTGCGGTAAAGCAGTGGATGAGCCCCGGAAACGGCCCTTTTTTATACTCTTCGCCGAGGATTTCCATGGTTTTTTCGTCGGCGTCGCGGGTATGGACGATGATCGGCAGCCCGGTTTGCCGTGCCGCCTCAATATGGACGCGGAAATTGGCTTCCTGGATATCCCGGGGGCTCTTGTCGTAATAGAAATCAAGCCCGGTTTCGCCGATTCCGATGACCTTGGGGTGCTCGGCGTGGTCTAGCAATTGATTGAGGGTCACCGGCGCTTCCCTGCCGGCATCGTGGGGATGAACGCCGACCGAGCAGAAGATGTTGTCATGGGCTTCCGCCATGGCGCGGATGGCAGCGAACTCATCGATGTAGGAGCAGATGCACACCATGTGTGTCACGCCGACCGAGGCCGCCCGCTCCAAAATTCCGGGCAAATCCTCGACCATCTCGGGGAAATTCAAATGGCAATGGCTGTCGACAATCATGGCTGAAACTTATCCGATGGGTGCTTTTTATCAATGCCGGCAAACGTTAGGGTGCCAATCGTCAATAATTCTCTAATTCAGGAAACCCGCCATGCCCAAAGTTGCCGCCACGCTTCCTTATTTCGATTTTTTCCCGGAACTGAAGGCCGAGTTTGAAACCGCCTACCCCGGTACCAAGTTCGCCCAGCCCGGCCCGATGATGCAGGGCGACGCGCTGGTGGAGTTTCTGGAGGGCGCGGAAGTGGCGGTCATAGGCCTCAACCGCTTTACCGATGAAGTGTGCGCTGCCCTACCCGATCTTAAAATCGTTTCGCTCTGCTCGGCCGGCGTCGATCATATCGATCCCGCGATCCTCAACAAATACGGCATCAAGATGTGGTGGACAGCGGGCATTAACAAAATCTCGGTGTCCGAGCTGGCGGTCTGCTACATGGTGTTCATCATCCGCCGGGTGCATTTCTTTGCGTCCGTCCTCAAGGCTAGCCAATGGAAAGGCCCCATGGGGTTCGGTGGGGATTTGCGCGGGCGCACCGTGGGCATCCATGGGGTCGGCAATATCGGCAAGGAAGTGGTCAAATTGCTACAGCCCTACGGGGTTCAAATCCTCGCCTGCGACCGGGAGGATTATTCCGATTTCTACGGCCAGTTCGACAATGTGGAGAAGGTCGAGCCGGACGAATTGTGGGCGCGCTCCGACGTGCTGACTATTCATTTGTCGAAGAATTCATCGACCATCGGCATGTATACTGGCGAGGTCATGGACAAAATGAAGCCTGGCTCCATCCTGATCAACGCCGCCCGCGGCAATCTGGTGGACGAAGACGCCCTCGCCGAGCGGCTCAAAAGCGGCCATATCGCGGGCGCCGGGTTCGATGTGTTCGCGGTCGAGCCGGCCAATGATAATCCGTTGATTGGCCTCGATAATTTTTTCGCGTCCCCCCATATCGGCGCCACTACGCTAGAATCCTGGGCCGCCATGCTGGCCTCGGGTATCCACGGCATCAAAAATGCCTATGTGCCGGAGCCGGGCGTCTTTCCGTTCGATTGATCAGCCGATATTGGAATCCACACCCAGCTCGGCGGCTAGATCGGTGAGCCGCTTCCAGGTGGTGTCCTCGATGGGAATGCCCCCTGCCCGGCGCTCGGCCTCGCGGATTTTCTCGATCTCGCCGGGATAAAGAACGCCCGATGAGCCTTCCATAGGCGGCGTCTCGTTCAGGTATTGGGCAAAGTCGGCGACCTCGTTCTTGAAATCGGCCAGCGGGCGAAAGGCTTCGACGTTGAAGACGGCCAGAAAACAGCCGTCATTGTGGCGGCCTGTGGGCTCGACGCCGAAGCCGAGCCCGGTCAGCAGCCCGCACAATATCTCCACCATGGCGCCGAGACCGGTACCCTTATAGCCTTCCGAGCCGCCGAGCGGCAGAAGCGCGCCGCCTTTCAGCTTGGTCGGATCGGTGGTGTGGTTGCCGTCCGCGTCGATAACCCAGCCTTCCGGGATTTGCTCGCCTCGGGCCGCCGCTACCGCCACCTTGCCGTTGGAAACGCTGGAAGTTGCCATGTCCAGATAGAGCGGGCTTTCCAGGTTGGACGGCACGGCGATGGAAATGGGGTTGGTTCCGAGGCGCGCTTCGCGCCCGCCATAGGGCGCTACGATTTTGGGCGAACGGCCACTGTCGGCGGTGATCAGCCCGATCATGCCTTCTTCGATGGCCATCAGCGGATAGGTGGCGAGCCGCCCGATATGGCTTTGCCGGAATACCGTGGCGGCGGCGACGTTGGATGTTTTGGCTTTTTCAATGGTGTAGGCCATGGCCCGCTCGGTTACCACGAAGCCGAAGCCCCAATTGCCGTCGATCACCGTCGTCGTCGGGCTTTCCTGAACAATATCCCAAGACGCGCCGGGCATAATATGGCCCACTTTAATGCGCTGCACATAGGAGAGTATGAGGATAATGCCGTGCGAATCGTGGCCCACCAGATTGGCGTTCACACAATATTTGGCGACCGTATCGGCCTCTGTTTCTGATGCGCCGGCGGCGACCAACAGCTTGGCGCCGAAATCCTTAAGTGTATCCGCTGAAAATGATGGCATGCGTTCCCCTAGGGTTTGAATTTTTTAACGAAACGCCATCTTGAATTACTGCCGCGCTAAAGTCACTCTCTGGCAAACCACATTTCAATGGGGAGCCAAGCCATGACCATTTCGAAACAACGGACCAAGCGCGACGATCAGCAGTGGATGCTGGATCTGGCGCTCAATATGCGTGGGCGGGTGCAGAATTTTGAGCGCGACGATCAGGAGACGCCGACCCGGGCGCACAATTACCGCATGCTGCCCAAGCAATGGCGCCTCCAAGGCGAGCATGACGAGCGGCTTGGCCGCCAGGCCCAGGCCCAGGGCTTCGATGCCACCGCCGCAGCCCATTACGACCATGCCATCGAAGCCTACCGCATGGGCCAGCATCCGATTTTTTACGACGACAATCCGGTAAAAATCGATATGTATAGACGCTTGTCCGATGTGGTTGACCGGCGCGCCGAAGTGGCCCCCTACCCGGTCGAGCGCGTCGAAGTGCCCTTCGATGACGGCAAGACCATCTCCTGTCTGTTGCATTTGTTGCCGGGCAAGCCAAAAGCGCCTTGCGTGATTTACGTGCCCGGCATGGACCAGACCAAGGAGGCGTTTCCCAAGGTTACCGGCAATCCGTTCATTGGACGCGGCATGCATATTCTGTCCATGGACGGCCCCGGCCAGGGCAATTCCAACATGCAAAAAATCCGCGCCGTCGGCGATAATTACGAGTGTGCCGGCGCCGCCGTGATTTCTTATCTAGAGGGCCGCGAAGAGGTGATGTCCGACAAGATTGGCATCTATGGCGTCTCCATGGGAAGCTATTGGTCCTTGCGCCTGGCCAGTTACGATCACCGCCCGGCGGCGCTGGCCTCCGGCGTTGCCTGCTTCAATCCCAACAACACCATCTTCACCCAATCCAGCCCGCGCTTTAAACAGCAATTCATGTATATGGCCGGCATGGACGACGAAGACGAATTCGATGCCATGGCCGTGCAAATGACGGTGAAGGGATACGCCGACAAGGTCGAATGCCCGACCCTCCTGGTGACCGGCGAGTTCGATCCCCTCTGCCCGCTGGAAGACGCCATTGAAGTTTATGGAGACCTGACCGCCAGAAAAGAAATGTGGGTCATCGAGGATCAATTTCATCCTCTTTGGGGCATTCCCAACCTGGGCAAGCTGGATTGCCATCATTATATCGCCGACTGGCTGGCGCGGGCCCTGCTCAAGGACAAAACCAACGACGGCCGTATCGCCTACGTAGCAACAAAGGGCGACGGCCCGTTCGGTGATTGCGAATGGACTCCGCCCGTCGGCCCCGGCGAGGCGTATTTCTAAGGGTGGGATGCTATAGATCGGTGATGCCGTCTACGCTCGCTTTGCTTTACCGCGGTGCGTTTGGTCTTGATAATCAGAGTTCACGTTAGAGGGGCGCCAACTTGGCCGGCGAAAGCGAAACAGAGGCGAATCAACCGAGACAGTCTCCCATCAAGGGCATTCTGTGGATGGCGATCGCCGCTGTATTTTTCTCGATATCGGTGGGGCTCGTCCGGCAATTATCAGAAACAATTGACGCCTTCGAACAGACCCTTTGGCGCCAGGTGATCGGCACCATCATTTTGTTGCCCTACGCCTGGAAGCTCGGTCTCAAGGGCATGAAGACGCGCCAACTCGGGACCAACCTGATCCGCAATACCGCTGGCTATATTGGTATCTCCTTCTCGTTCCTATCGATCACCTTGATACCCATGGCCGATACCGTGGCGCTGCAACTCACGCTACCCCTTTTTACTTTGGTTTTTGCCATCATAATTTTGGGCGAACGGGTTGGCCGCCACCGGCTGATAGCGACGATGATCGGTATTGCCGGCGCCCTGGTGATCCTCAGGCCCGGCCTTGTTGAGATCAGTCTTGGCATGATGGTTGCGTTGATTGCGTCGGCTAGCTTTGGAATTTCCGATACCTTGGTGCGCCGCTTGTCACGGACAGATACCACGACGTTGATCGTCTTTTACGGATTTGCCTTGCAAATACCCATCGCCGCCGTTGTTGCCGCTTTTAACTGGGTCACGCCGAGCCTATCCGACTGGCCCTGGCTGATCGCCCTTGGCCTCGTATCCTTTGCAGCGCAATGGTCGCTGGCGCATTCCTTCGTTCTGGCTGAGGCCAGCCTGGTTTCACCGGTGCTCTTTCTCCGCCTTCCAATGGTGGCCGCCATTGGTTTCTTTTTCTTTGCCCAGGTGCCCGATATCTGGACCGGCGTGGGCGCCGTGATCATCTTCGCCGCCACCTATTATTCGGCCCGCCGCGAAGCCAAAATCCACCGAGCCAGAACGGCGGCAGATTAGACACTCAGGGGTTTGCCGTCGTCGCGCAACACGATGTAGATGGCTGGGATGACAAGCAGCGTCAGGATTGTCGAGGACGCCAGTCCAAACACCATGGATATGGCGAGGCCTTGGAAGATCGGATCGGCGAGGATGAAGACGGCGCCAATCATCGCCGCTGCGGCTGTCAGGAAAATCGGCTTGAAGCGGATGGTCCCCGATTCCAGCAAGATATCGCGAAGTGCTTGCCCGCTGCCCTGGCGGCGGCGGATGAAATCGATCAGTAAAATAGAGTTGCGGACGATGATACCGGCCAGCGCGATGAAGCCGATCATCGAGGTTGCCGTGAATGGGGCATTAAACAGCCAATGGCCGAAGACGATGCCGATCAAGGTCAAGGGCACTGGAACCAGGACCACCAGCGGCAATTTGAAACTGCCGAATTGGCCGACCACCAACAGATAGATGGCCAGGATCGCGACGCCGAACGCGGCGCCCATGTCGCGGAAGGTTACATAGGTGATTTCCCATTCGCCGTCCCACAATAGCGAGGCTGTGTTTTCGTCTTTGGGCTGACCGTGAAGCCGCGTGCGCAGCGACGGCGCAGATATTTTAAGCGCATCTTCGACCGCCATCATGCCGTAGATGGGTGCCTCGAAGCGGCCCGCCAATTCGGCCATCACCATTTCCGCTTCGCGCCCGTCGCGCCGGAATATAGGATAGCTGGCCCGCTCCCAATCAAACCGGACAACGTCGCCAAGCTCGACCGTCCCGTCGCGAGACGGCACGGGCGTGGACAATAGATGTTCGCCAATAAACAATTCCGATTTGGGCAGGCGGATAGTGATTTCCGCAGGGTTGCGGCCTTGGCCCAGGTGCGAAAATCCGGCCTGCACGCCGCCGATCAGAACCGCCAAGGTGTCCATGACTGCTTCTTCCTCGACGCCATGGAATTCCAAATTCTCCTGATCGATGACAAAGCGGATGCGTTTTGCCGGGGTGCCGAACGAGTCGTCTATATCGACGATGTAATCAACGCTCTGAAAAGCTTTCCGGACTTGGCCCGCGGTCTTGCGCCGGGTTTCGGCGTCGGGGCCGTATATTTCCGCCAGTAAGGTCGATAGTACCGGTGGGCCGGGTGGCACCTCGACAACTTTGAGAAGCGTTCCCGCCGGCACCGGTAAGTCTTTCAGGCGCTGGCGCACTTCAAGGGCAATTGTATGGCTGGCCCGCTCGCGCTCATGCTTGGCAACCAGGTTGATCTGCAGATCGCCCATCTCCGGTTGCTGGCGGAGGTAATAATGGCGCACCAGACCGTTGAAGTTGAACGGCATGGAGGTTCCCGCATATCCTTGAATATTTGCCAGCTCCGGCAGATCGCCAAGCCTTCGGGCCACGTCCCAGATAACCCGGTCGGTAGCTTCGAGGCTCGATCCTTCCGGTAGGTCCACAACCACCTGCAGCTCGGACTTGTTGTCGAAGGGCAGCAATTTCACGGTTACGTCCTTTGTGAAGAACGGCACCAGGGATGCCATGGTGGCGATGCCGACGACAATCAGGAATACCGCCGCCCGCCGCCGGCCTTTCAATAACGGTGCCGCGGCGCGCTGGTAGAAGCGGCCAAGGAGCCCGCCGTCATCGTGGCTGGTATCCGCATCATTCGCAGGCGCTTCTTCGGCGTCCGCTTTCCGGGCCCGCAAAAGATAGAGCAGCCATGGTGTAATGATGACCGCGATAAAGAAGGAAAATATCATGGCCACCGAAGCGTTGGCCGGGATCGGGCTCATATAGGGGCCCATCAGCCCCGATACGAACAGCATGGGCAGCAGCGCGGCGACAATGGTCAGGGTGGCGATTATGGTCGGGTTGCCAACCTCGGCAACGGCTTCGATGGCGGCTTGAAGTTGCGGGCGCGCATCCTTCATGCGCCAATGGCGGACAATGTTTTCGATCACCACAATAGCGTCATCGACCAGAATGCCGATGGAAAAAATCAAGGCGAACAGGCTGACCCGGTTGATGGTGTAGCCCATCAAGTAAGATGCGAACAAAGTCAGTAATATGGTGGCAGGCACCACAACCAGCACCACCGCCCCTTCGCGCCAGCCCAGCACCAGGGAAATCAGAAGCACGATGGAAACCGTCGCCAGGGCAAGATGGAACATCAATTCATCGGCCTTTTCGGCCGCCGTGGCACCATAGTCACGGGTAACGCTGACCTCTAAATCGGCCGGGATCAGGCTTCCGCGCTCGCCCTCCAACCGGTCCAGGATTTGGGAGGATACATCCACCGCGTTGGCGCCTTTGCGCTTGGCCAATGCCAAGGTGACTGCCGGTTTTCGCAGAAGCCCGCCGGCCCCATCCTTGGTCATGCTCCAGACATGCCATTCTTCCGGGCGCGATCCGACGACGATATCGGCCACATCCCGCACATAAACCGGGCGCAAATCACGGCTGGTCAGAAGCAGCAATCCGATATCGGGCACGCCGCGCAAGGTCTTGCCGGCAACCACCGGGACCGAGCGGTTGGCATCGCGTAGCCGCCCCAAGCCAAATGCGCGGTTGGCATTTTCGATTTTGGCGACCAGTTGATTGAGGGTGATGCCATAGAGCGACAGGCGTTCAGGGTCGGGCTCCACACGGATCTGATCGGCGCGCCCACCGACGATATAGCTCAAGCCCACGTCATCGACTTTGACCAACTCGTGCTGCAATTCCTCGGCAATGGCGTAGATTTTGTTGTCGGTCCAGCGAGCGCTGGCGCCGTCCTTGGGCGCCAGCGTCAAGGTCAGGATGGCGACATCGTTGATGCCGCGCCCGATGATCAGCGGTTCAGGAATCCCCTTCGGCAGGCGCCGGATGTTGGCGCGGATTTGTTCATGCACACGCAAGATCGCGATGTCTTCGTCGGTACCCACATCGAAGCGGGCGGTCACGGTCACGAAATCATCGTTGGTCTGGGAATAAACATGTTCGACCTGATCGACGCCTTGAACGATGTCTTCCAGCGGCTTGGTCACCAATTCGGCGGCGTCTTCGGCTTTAAGGCCATTGGCGCTGACCATGATATCGACCATCGGCACGCTGATTTGCGGCTCTTCTTCGCGCGGCAAAACCGCCAGCGCCATAAGCCCGGCACCGAGGGACGCCAGCAAGATCAATGGCGTCAGCGGCGAGCGGATGAACATACGGGTGATGGTGCCGGAAATTCCCAAGGTCATGATCCCCGCCCCTATTTCACGTTGCCGGGGAGCATGAGAACGTCGCCGGGGATCAGGCCGGATAATATTTCGGTTCCACCTTCAACCGATTGGCCGAGCTGCACCAGTGTATCAAAGCCTTCCGCCACATTGGCGGCGCCGATGCGCACATAGTTCAAGCCGTGGCGGCGAAACAAATAGCGAAGCGGTACCACAATGCCCTGGCGGGCGCCGGTTGGTACGAACACGCGCATTCTTTCGCCAACAAAAAAATCGCCTAAGCCGTCGACGCTGACATCTGCGATGACGCGCCCGTTGATAATTTCGGGATAGATCTGGCGCACTGAGCCTGTGCGAAACTCCGAGGCGCCGCCGGCCCGGCCAGCCGAGCTCAGAGCGGTGATGCGGACCCGGTCTTTTTTCGACAGCGTGCGCGCGTGGCGTTCGGGAAGGTGCATGCGCAGCACGTATTTTTCGGTGGCGATTTCGGCGATCATCTCGCCGGGCAAGACAACGCCGCCATTGATCACCCGGACTTTAAGCACGCGCCCGGCGGCGGGTGCCAGGACAGCGCCTTCTTTCATTTGCTGGTCGATGACCGCGATTTCGGATTTGATGGCCGCAATTTCGGCATGCAGGATATCCAATCTGGCACGCGCCTGATCGAGCCGCGCCTGGCTGGCCGCACCGGAGCGCCTTAACGAAGTGACGCGTTTAAACTCGGTGTCTGCTAGCCGCGCTTGCGCAGCCAAGGAACGCTGCTTGGCGCCGGTTGCCTGGCGCCGCAAGGGCAATTTCCGGTCGCGGACCACGGCGATGACCTGACCTTTTTTCACGCGGCTGCCCTCGTCCACCGAAAGCGCGCCAACCACGCCCGCAATGCGCGCCCGCGCATCTGTTTTGTCGGCACTTTCGACGGTCGCGAACACCGCCTTGGTGTCTTGGATTTTTTGCAAGGCAATGGTGAACGACTCAGCGGTGGCCACCGATATATTCGCCACAATGCCGAACACCGCCGTGATGGATGCCAGACGGACGGCTAGCGCCGAGGTTCTCAAACCCATAGCAGTATCCTCTTAATTATCGAATGTTGGAGGCGGCAACCGTCTAAAGGCTGTCGATCACTTCGCTCAAAAGCCCCTGAACCTGGTCGGCAATGCCGGCAAGATCAGGATTTTCGATGGCTTGCATAGACGCCATCGGATCGACCGCCGAAACCTCGACAAGGCCGGCCTCGGTTTCTTCGACGATGACGTTGCATGGCAGCATGGTGCCGATCTTGCTCTCCGCCTGCAGCGCCTGAAACGCGAAGTTCGGATTGCAGGCGCCGAGAATCGTATAGGGACGGAAATCGGCGTCGATTTTCTTTTTCAGCGTCGCCTTGACGTCGATCGTGGTCAGCACGCCAAACCCTTTTTCAGCTAGTGCCTGTGTCACTTTGTCGATGGCTTGGTCGAAAGGTAGATTTACTTTTTTGGTCATGTGATAGGTCATGCTTCATCCTAAATTGATCAGAAAAATGGCCCCCGATGGATTATTGTTAATCGGTGCAGAACTCTCCGTATAAAAATGTAATCAAACGCCGGACATCATCGCGTGCCAGCGAATAATAGACCGTTTGCGCATCCCGCCTTGTCTGCACCAGCGTGTCTTTGCGCAGCAAGGCAAGTTGTTGCGAGACGGCGGAGTGGCGAATATCCAACTGGCGGGCAATTTCGCCCACTGATTTTTCACCGTCCGATAATTGACAAAGGATCAGCAGCCGCCGCTCGTTGGAAAGCGAGTGCAAAAGATCGCCAACATCCTTGGCGCGTAGCTTCATGGCATCTAGTTGTTTATTCATATATACGAATATAGTGATGTAGGTATTAATGTCAAGGACGATATGCAATTGGTATTACCGATGTCCGACTTTAATGTAGGTTGATCGAGGGAGTATCGAAATATGGATAAGCTGATCGGCCAGCCGCTCCGGCGCATGGAAGACTTCCGCCTGTTGACCGGCGGCGGTAATTTCGCCGACGACCTCAATCGGGATGGCCAGCTCTATGCTAGTTTCGCCCGCTCTCCGCACGCCCACGGGGATATCATCAAGCTGGATATGGCCAGGGCCGCCGCTTCGCCAGGTGTGCTCCTTGTGCTGAGCGGCGAGGATTATACCGCAGATGGGCTCGGGCCCCTCCTCCATAATGTGATCGGCCCCGATCATCTGGATATCACCCGGCCGGGCTTTACACCGGACGATATTCTGTTGGATCCGATTCCGGAACATTTCCCAATCGCTAAAGACAGGGTCCGTCACGTGGGTGAGATCGTCGCCATGGTGATCGCCGAGACTCCCGAAGCTGCCGCCGAAGCAGCCGAGCGGCTGGAAATCGATTACGCACCCCTGCCCGCCGTCACCGATGCGCGCGCTGCGCTCGAAGATGGCGCGCCCGAAACCTGGCCCGGCGGCAATCTCGTCCTCCGCGCCGACAAGGGCGATGCCGCCGCTGTCAATGAAGCCTTCGCCGGCGCCGCCCAGGTGATCGATCTGGGTAGCCTCCATCAACGCATCCACGGCACGCCGGTGGAGCCGCGCGCGGCGGTCGGTGATTTCGTTCCGGCAACTGGCCGCTTCACCCTTTATGCGCCAAGCCAGGGAGTGCACCGCCATCAGATGGCATTCATGCAGGTGTTCGGGGTGGAAAAGGAAAGCGTGCGCATCGTCACCGGCGATGTGGGCGGCGGCTTCGGCGTTCGCACTCCAACCTATTCGGAATACGCTTTGGTTGCGTGGGGCGCCAAGCGCCTTGGCCGCCCGGTAAAATGGACCAGCAGCCGCCAGGAGATGTTCCTCAGCGATTTCCAGGCGCGGGACGTTTATGTGCGAGGGCGGTGTGGCCTTGATGGCGACGGGCATATTTTGGCCGTCGATCTGGATTACATCGGCAATCTCGGCGCCTATCCGGCGTCGTTCGCGGTGTTTGCGAATATCCTGCGCATGGCCGGCGGCGTCTATGATATTCCGGTGGCCCACGTGGCGGTGCGCGGCGTCTTTACCAATACGGTGCCGATGACCGTGCTGCGCGGCGCAGGGCGGCCTGAATCCACCTTTATTGTCGAGCGCATGCTCGATCTGGCGGCCAAGAAAATGGGCCTGGAGCGAGACGAATTGCGCCGCCGCAATCTGATCGCCCCGGACGCCTTGCCGTACCAGTCCCATCTCGGCCATGTCTATGAGACCGGCACCTTCGCCGCCAACATGGCGCGCCTCCAGGACATGCTGGACTGGAATGGGTTTGCGCTAAGGCGCGATGCGGCGAAGGCGCGCGGGCGTTTGGCCGGTATCGGCATCGCCAACTATCTGGAATCGCCCACCGGCGCGCCCCACGAGCGCGGCGAGATCGCCGTGCTTGGGACTGGTAATGGAGATGGCCAAATCGTTGCGACGCTGGGCACCCAGGATTCCGGCCAGGGCCATGGCACCGCCTTCGCCCAGGTGGTTGCCGATATGCTGGAGGTGCCGTTCGGTGCCGTGGCTATCCGTTTCGGCGATACCGATATTATCGCCAGTGGCGGCGGCACCCATTCGGACCGCTCGCTGCGCCTCGGCGGCACCGCCCTTGTGCGCGCCTCCCAAGACATCATCGCCGAAGGCCGGCGCCGCGCCGCTGAAATATTGGAAGCGGCTGAAGAAGATGTAACCTATAGTGAGGGCCGCTTCACTATCAGCGGCACCGATCGCGCCATCGGCTTGTTCGAGATTGCCAATCAAGCCCCCCTCGCCGCCACGTCGATCATCAACGAGCGGCTGCACGCCAACCCCAACGGCGCTGGCGGCGCCGAGGTGGAAATCGATCCCGATACGGGCGCTGTCGAAATTATCCGCTACGCCTGCGTCGACGATGTCGGGCGCATCGTCAATCCGATGATCGTCGCCGGTCAGGTGCATGGCGGCATCGCCCTTGGCCTCGGCCAGGCCTTGATCGAGCAAATCGTCTATGACCAAAACGGCCAACTGGTAACCGGCTCGTTTCTGGATTACGCCATGCCCCGGGCCAGCGATTTCCCCGCCTTTCAAACGGCCACCAACGAACAACCCGCGCCAAGCAACCCCTTGGGCGTCAAGGGCGCCGGCGAATGCGGAACAACGCCGTCGAGCGCCGCTTTAATTAGTGCCATTGCTGATGCGTTAGCGGAATTTGGGGTCGATCATTTGGAGATGCCGGCAACGCCGGAACGGATTTGGCGGCTGATCCAAAATGGGCGCACCTAAAAAATCTGAAAGCCCCGGAACACCAAAATCGTGGCGGTGACCAGAAGCATGCCCACCACCAGCCGGTCGAAGTTCTTCTTGTTGAAATGCCGGGCCGCGCGGATGCCGATGGGGAGCGCAATGGCCATGGGGATGACCGCCAGCGCGCCCTCGGCCATGAGCGACGGGGTCAACAGATCAAAGCTGGTGAAGCTGGCGAATTGAACGGCGGCAAACACCGCCAGCAATGCCGAGGAATTAAAAGCAAAGCGGTCGCGGCCGAACTGACGGGCTTGCAGGTAGGGTCCGAACACCGGAAACGAAAGCCCGGTGGCGCTCTG
>ENA-OREN01000438-OREN01000438.1-marine-metagenome-genome-assembly--contig:-NODE-438-length-61988-cov-9.535704_pt1 | contig 61988 bp, 52 predicted proteins | sample MGYA00248624_ERZ508555 | MGnify/ENA primary metagenome ERZ508555 (study PRJEB26222, sample SAMN06267773) | marine metagenome | isolation source: Saanich Inlet, British Columbia, Canada | place...
CAGCTGTCGCCTGTAAAGTATGAAGAGCGTTATCAACAGAGGCTGCTAAGTGTCTAGAGAATTGATAGCGATTCAGTCAGCCAATTTGTTCAGGTAGCGAAAGCTGGTATCCCTTTGTTTGGCTCGTTCTGTTTTTTCGGCTTTTAGTAACCACTGATAACAGGCCATTTCCAACAATTTGATGGTTTGTTTGTATGGCAGGCTGTTGCTAAGAATTAGATCAACTTCCAGGTCCATAGTCTCAGTGCAGAGGAAAATGGCATCTGGAAACTCTTCCACCCATTGGGCGAGCTTCATTTCCCGGGTAAGGTGGTTGTCCAGCAGAATTAACGCTGGACTATATCGTTTAGCCGCGGTGATAGAGACAATTTCAGTGGGAATTAATAACTTCGACTTAATATCATTCCACACACGGTTATTCGCATAGCCAGGTCCATAAGCTATGGTGATTGTGCGTTGAGTATTAGTGAATGAATTCATTGAAGTTATCGGCCTGCTTCCGAGCTAGCGAGAGTGTAACGCACTTGGGTGGAAATGCGATAGGGGCAGGGGATGGCTAACAGGGAAATAATTTTTTAGAATCAGCTAGATCAAGAGAGGTAAGTGGAGGTTTATTTCTGCGTATTGCCTGGGTCCAATCTATTTTCTAAAGTCTTCATAAACTTGTCCAGATTGCTTTGTGCCTCAGAGCGATACCGGAACGGACCAACTTCTACCCCTTTTCCTGTTTTGAAATACCAGAGGTCTTGCTCCATATAGATTGGGTCGGCATTGAGTTGTGTATCTGGGTTTTTCGCGGGATTACTGTCTTCGGATTTCGGGAAGGAGTTAGTCATTGTGTTCTTATGCTCTTTCTCTTTTGGTCTCCGCTAGCTTAAGGCTACAACTGAAAACAGCGCCGATAATTATCGGTGAGCAGCCTTAAGCTAACGAGTAGGGTTACAGTAGTGTTGAATTGATGAAATTTAAAGAGCGCAAAATATATGCCATCTAAAAATATGCCCTCATCTACCAACTTCTTTTAGCTTCTCTGGAACTCGTTAATTTACAAAATGATACAGCATGTTTTGAAAAAATGCGGCTTTCGTTTTTTCAAATTGAAACAATAAGATAGCAAGAGCTCTTAATGAGGGGAATTATTTTTTTTGTATGATTTTCACACAGGATTCAAAAAATTTTTTCTCTACTTGGTAAATTTTTCTGCTTCTTCCAGAGATTCGACCGTATTGATGTTGAAAAAACTGCCGCTGCTTTGATCGGAAATTTCCACTACGCTGCTGTTGATAACCGGCAGTAGTAATTTAGGGCCATAGATACCCGAGTCCAATGCCAGCTTTACGGAGCTCTCAGCATCTAACGACCAAAGGGAGAACAGGGGCTGTATCTGCTTTTGATGGCGGCAACAAGAAAAAAGCGTTCCATCTTTTTCCAAGGCTTCGGCCAATTGAATGACTAAATCCTGAGGAAAGATTGGAGCATCGGCCGGAAAACAGGCGAGGTATTTGTGATTTGGTGACTCTTCACGAAGATAGGCCATAGCTCTGTGAATGCCCACTAGAGGTCCGGAATACTGGTTTTCTAAATCAGCGACTATAGGTAAATCTAGATACTCGTAGAGTTGTTGATTTCTGTTTACGCTGAGCACGAGGCTATCAACTTGCTCGCTGGCAGTGGCAATAACATGCTCTATCAATGGCTTATGCCTGAACTTGAGTAGCGCCTTGTCTTGGTACCCCATGCGAGAGCCTTTGCCACCGGCTAGAATGACTCCAGCTATCTCCTGTCTATCGATCATTTTGCTTATTCCAGTTATTTCGAGAGCCAGCGCGGCTTGCCGTAATCTGACCATCAGCAAAATCTACAGGGCGTAAAAGCTATTTGCATTCCGGGCTCCAGGCCAGGGGGCATAATCTATCATTGAATATGGGATATCGATATGGGAAAATCGCGCACTTTGCGGCCCCACCAAGAAAGTCCATAACATCTTGAATTTTCAGCGAATCAATCTGGGGTTTTGTCATAGAGTGGCAAAAGCAAATCATTATCTCTGAATTACTCAAAACAAGAATTCAGTTTCAGGCAATCGTGAGTCATCCTGACTCAGGAATGAAGAGGTTTATACATGCAAGTTTCAGTTGAAACTATGGAAGGGCTGGAAAGAAAGCTAACTATCGCGGTACCTAGTGAGCAAGTGGATACGGCGGTAAATAGTCGGCTGCAGGAAGCTGCACGGACTATGAACTTGAAAGGTTTCCGCAAAGGCAAAGTCCCCCTTAAAGTAGTTAAGAGCAGATTTGGACCAGGTGTTCGTCAGGAAGTTGCTGGCGAGTTGATGAGCCAGAATTTTTATCAGGCGATCAGTCAGGAAAGCCTGAAGCCAGCAGGTCAGCCGCGCATCGAGCCTACCTCGATGGAAGAGGGCAAGGATCTTGAGTTTACCGCGATCTTCGAGGTCTATCCGGAAATTAGCCTGCCCGATTTCACTTCCATCGAAGCTGATCGTTTAGTAGCCGAGGTAACAGCAGACGATATCGATGAAATGATCGAAACCCTGCGCAAACAGCGTCAATCCTGGGAAAAGGTTGAGCGCGCCGCCGCTACAGAAGACATGGTTAATATAGATTTTGTTGGCACCAAAGACGGAGAAGAGTTCGAAGGTGGCAAGGCCAGTGGAACCAGCCTGGTGCTTGGTTCTGAAAGAATGATCCCTGGCTTTGAGTCGGGCATAGAAGGTAAGTCAGAGGGTGATGCTTTTACTCTCGAGCTGAAGTTTCCCGATGACTATCATAACGAGGAGTTTAAAGGTCAGGATGTGACTTTTGAGATCACTCTAAACTCAGTGAGCGAGCAGAAGCTTCCTGAAATAGACGAAGAGTTCTTTAAGAGCTTTGGCGTTGAAGAAGGTGGTGTGGAAGCATTTCACGAAGAAGTCAGCAAGAACATGGAGCGTGAGATCAAGACGGCCAGCCGCAGTAAGTTGAAAAACAAACTTATGGACGCAGTTATTGACTTGGTTGATGTAAATGTCCCTGCAGCGCTGATAACAGCAGAGATTGAGCAGCTTAAGCAGCAGGCTCTTCAGCAGATGGGAGGTGGAGGTGGTCAAAACCTGGACCCCAGCATGCTTCCTGATGAGCTATTTCAGGAGCAGGCAAGTCGCCGCGTAACCCTCGGACTGGTATTAGGTGAAGTGATGCAGGCTCAAGAGCTTAAAGCAGATCCGGCAAAAGTTCGTGAATCAGTGGAAGAACTTGCTTCAACCTATGAGTCTCCGGACGATGTAATTAACTGGTACTACGGAAATCAGGAGCAGCTCGCCACTATTGAGTCAGCCGTACTTGAAGATCAGGTCTTCGACTATATAGCGGAGCAGGCGAAGGTGAGTGATTCCAGCGTGAGTTATCAGGAAGTAATTCAGCCAGAAGCTAAGGCTGAAGATGCTGAAGAGCAGAAAGACTAAAAAGGAAAAGCTTCATGTCCCAATTTGATGTCCAAGCAGCCCTTGTCCCAATGGTGGTCGAACAAACCGCCAGGGGCGAGCGATCCTATGACATATATTCCCGTCTATTAAAGGACAGAGTAATCTTCATGACTGGTCAGGTCGAAGATCACATGGCCAACCTGATCGTGGCACAGATGCTATTCCTCGAGTCTGAGAACCCTGATAAGGATATCCATCTCTATATCAATTCCCCCGGCGGCTCAGTAACTGCCGGTCTCTCGATTTATGACACCATGCAATTTATTAAGCCTGACGTCAGCACAATGTGTATTGGCCAGGCAGCGAGCATGGGTGCGATGCTATTGGCAGGCGGAACTAAAGGTAAGCGACTGGCTTTGCCTCATTCGCGGATAATGATTCACCAGCCAAGCGGCGGCGCCCAAGGCCAAGCCTCAGATATTGAGATACAAGCTAGAGAAATCATAAAGTTACGTCAGCAGCTTAATGTTTTACTTGCAATACATTCTGGCCATGATGAAGGCACTATAGCCAGGGACACAGAGCGAGATAACTTCATGAGTGCTGAAGAAGCTTGTGAATATGGCTTAGTGGATAAAGTAATTGAGCGAAGAGTAGATAAATAGAGTAGTAAAGCAAGGCTACTGGCTTGAAAGCTGGATAAGGTCGTACTAGCTGATTTTTGGCTCTACAGGCTTGCATTCCACCTTTATAAGCACCATTTTAGAAATACTTGATACCAATGATGTCAGTAGGTTGATTCGCCAGCACCGGGAATCAGCTTAATATAGAGAGAGATATGTCAGACGATAATTTCACAAAGGGCGATGACAACGGCAAATTGCTGTATTGCTCCTTTTGCGGCAAAAGCCAGCATGAAGTCAGAAAACTCATTGCTGGACCCTCGGTATTCGTCTGTGATGAGTGCGTAGACCTCTGTAACGACATTATCCGAGAAGAGATTCAAGAGAAAGAAACCGAGACTACTGACCGCAAGCTGCCTATTCCCGAAGAGATCAAGAATACACTGGACGAATATGTAATCGGACAGGAAAGTGCCAAAAGAGTGCTGGCAGTTGCCGTTTACAACCACTACAAACGCTTGAATTACGATAAGGCCAGCGGGGAAGTTGAACTCAGTAAGAGCAATATTCTCATGGTTGGCCCTACCGGTACCGGTAAAACCCTATTGGCTGAGACTCTGGCCAGACTCTTGGATGTACCCTTTACTATTGCTGACGCTACCACGCTGACCGAAGCGGGTTATGTGGGTGAAGATGTTGAAAACATCATCCAGAAATTACTGCAAAAATGTGACTATGATGTTGAGAAAGCGCAGATCGGTATTGTTTACATTGATGAGATTGACAAGATCTCCCGGAAGTCAGACAACCCGTCTATTACCAGAGATGTATCCGGAGAAGGTGTTCAGCAAGCGCTTCTGAAACTGATAGAAGGCACGGTCGCCTCGGTTCCTCCTCAGGGCGGACGCAAACACCCGCAACAGGAATTCCTGCAGGTTGATACCACTAATATTCTTTTTGTCTGCGGTGGCGCCTTTGCCGGCCTGGACAAGATTATCCGTGATCGTTCCGAAAAGAGCGGTATTGGATTTGCTGCCGAAGTTCGCTCGAAAGATAGTGAAGATAAAGTAGGGGAGACTCTGCGCGGAGTTGAGCCTGAAGATTTGGTGAAATACGGCCTGATTCCTGAATTCGTCGGTCGATTACCGATGATTGCCACGCTAGATGAACTGGATCTGGAGGCATTGGTTAGAATTATCCGGGAACCCAAGAATTCCCTCACCCGTCAATATTCCAAGTTATTTGAGATGGAAGGGGTGGAAATACAGTTTCGTGATGATGCATTGAAGGCAATTGCCAGAAAGGCTCAAGAGCGGAAAACTGGAGCGCGTGGTTTGCGCTCCATTATGGAAGCCGTACTTCTTGATTCGATGTACAAAATCCCTTCTCTGGAAAATGTCAGTAAGGTAATTATCGATGCTGCCGTCATCGAAGGTGAGTCTGAACCACTTCTGATGTACGAAAATACAGAACCGGCGAGCAAATCAGCTGCAGACGAATAAAAACCGCTGCAAGCCTTGATATTTGCTGGCTAAGCACCATCTCATTAAGCACGGTTAACATTCAAGAGTTCTAGAATATGTCTGCTGAAGAAATCAGTAATACAGCATTTCCCTTATTACCACTTCGCGATGTCGTGGTTTACCCGCAAATCGTTCAGCCCCTTTTCGTCGGGCGCCCCAAATCCATCAAAGCACTTGAAGTGGCTATGGCCAGCGACAAGCAGGTTTTGTTAGTGGCTCAAAAAAGTGCCACTGATGATGAGCCTGGCGCGGAAGATCTTTATAACATTGGAACGGTAGCCACCATACTTCAGTTGATCCGGCTGCCAGATGGCACTGTTAAAGTGTTGGTAGAAGGTCTGGATAGGGCCAAAATTAAGGAAATATCTTTCGAGAGTGATTATTTTCGAGCAGAGACCAGCATTTTGTTCACCGAAGAAGCCTCTGAGAAAGAAGCAAAGTTGCTATTGCGATCTTTGCTATCCCAGTTTGATCAATATGTTCAGTTAAGTAAGAAAATCCCACCCGAAGTGATGACTTCCATTTCCAGTATCGATGAGCCAGCACGTCTGGTAGACACCATCGCATCTCACATGACATTGCAGCTCCAGGAGAAGCAAAACCTGCTGGAATTGTCATCCCTGCAGCCTCGCATAGAACACCTGATGTCTTTGATTGAGGCAGAGATTGATCTGTTTCAGGTAGAAAAACGGATTCGTGGTCGCGTCAAGAAGCAGATGGAGAAGAGCCAGAGAGAGTATTACCTGAATGAGCAGATGAAGGCCATTCAGAAAGAAATGGGCGAGATGGATGATGTTCCTAACGAAGCTGAGGAACTGAAGCAGAAAATCGAAGAAGCTGGCATGCCAAAAGAGGCTAAAGAAAAGGCTAGTTCCGAATTGAGCAAGCTTAAATTGATGTCTCCGATGTCATCGGAGGCCTCCGTTGTAAGGACCTATCTCGACTGGATGATCAGCATTCCCTGGAAGAAGCGCAGCAAAGTGCGACTCGACCTGGCCAAAGCGGAAGAAATTCTCGAGAGTGATCATTACGGGCTAAAAGAAGTTAAAGAACGAATTCTGGAATATCTCGCCGTTCAAAAGCGAGTAAAGAAGCTTAAGGGACCTATTCTTTGTCTGGTAGGCCCTCCTGGTGTGGGTAAAACCTCTCTCGGCGAGTCTATTGCCCGAGCCACCAATCGAAAATACGTCAGAATGGCCCTCGGTGGAGTTCGCGACGAGGCGGAGATTCGAGGCCATCGAAGAACTTATATCGGCTCTCTGCCGGGCAAGCTGCTTCAAAAACTGTCTAAGATCGGAGTTAAGAACCCTCTGTTTCTATTAGATGAAATAGACAAAATGGGCATGGATAATCGTGGTGATCCTGCATCAGCTCTGCTTGAGGTTCTAGATCCTGAGCAAAACAACAGCTTTAACGACCACTATCTCGAAGTGGATTATGATTTATCTGAGGTAATGTTCGTTTGTACCTCCAATAGCATGAATATTCCCGGTCCTTTACTGGATCGAATGGAAGTCATTCGAATTCCTGGATACACAGAAGACGAGAAGCTTAATATCGCGCAGCGTTATCTGGTTCCCAAGCAAAAGAAGAATAATGGTGTCGCTGACGAAGAGCTGCAATTTAGTGAGCAGTCCATCAGGGACATGATTCGTTATTACACTCGAGAAGCGGGTGTTCGAGGTTTGGAACGAGAAATTGCCAAAGTTTGCCGAAAGGTTGTGAAGGTAAACTCCCTGAAAAAGAAACACGATCATGTGGATCTGGACAGCGATATGCTTGAGGAATATTCCGGTGTACGCAAATACGACTACGGCAAGGCTGAAGAAGAAAACAGATTGGGTCAGGTTAATGGACTTGCCTGGACGTCAGTGGGTGGAGAACTTCTCACCATTGAAGCTATCGCAGTGGAAGGCAAGGGCAAAACGATTAAAACCGGTTCTCTTGGTGACGTCATGCAGGAATCAATTCAAGCCGCATTTACTGTGGTAAGAAGCAGGGCAAATTCACTAGGGCTTAAGGCAAACTTCCATGAAAACGTGGACTTACACATTCACGTTCCTGAAGGAGCTACTCCTAAAGATGGTCCAAGTGCAGGAGTTGGAATGTGCACGGCTTTGGTTTCGGTGCTGACTTCCATACCAGTTCGAGCAGATGTTGCCATGACAGGCGAGATAACATTGAGAGGGCAGGTTCTTAAAATTGGCGGATTGAAGGAAAAATTATTGGCCGCACATCGCGGAAATATTAAAACAGTGCTCATTCCGGCCGACAACGAAAGAGACCTTGCTGAAATTCCAGACAATATTAAGGCCGACCTGAAGATCATTCCGGTGACCTGGATTGACGAAGTTTTGGAACATGCACTTCAGCATCAACCTACACCAATTAGTGAAGATGAAAAGTCTTCGACTAAAAAAGAAGCAAAGCAGGAAGATAAAAGTAAAAGTGGTGACGAAAAACACATAAATACCCACTGATACCGCGTGTTTTGTGTTGACATGGCTTTCGAGCTATTGGTATAAAGACTCAGTCATACAGCAGGTATGAAGCGCATTCAGGGAAAAAAATTAAGAAAAAATCAGGGCTTGGAAATTGTGCATTTTGTAGTTGAGGTTTTGCTGTTGTGCACTTCGTTTTTAAGCGTTTATCGATAAGAAACTACACTTTGTTTAAAAAAAGGGGATAACGTGAATAAATCAGAATTAATAGATGCCGTCGCAGCCAGTGCAGACCTTCCTAAAGCAGCCGCTGGTCGTGCCATTGATGCGATGATTGATGCCATTACGGAATCATTGAAGAAAACTGATCCTGTGGTATTGGTTGGATTCGGTACATTTGCTACTAAAGATAGAGCAGCGCGTACTGGACGTAACCCCCAGACTGGTGAGCCAATTCAGATTAAGGCGGCTCGTGTGCCTAGTTTTAAAGCAGGTAAAGCACTGAAGGATTCTGTTAACTCTTTATAAGAGCTAACAGACTGCCGGAGAATTACTGAAACTCAGTTAGCTGAGTTTCAGTTTCTACTCAAAATTTGCTGCAACTAACTGTGGTGAATAGGGTAAGCTTCCCTGGCGGTTATAGTCGTTTTATAGGGCGCATCAATGATGCGCCTTTTTTGGTTTGTGAAAACCGGATATTACATAGATATTTTGATCAGGATCTCCCTAGTCGGCAGGTCGGAAACAGAGCTATTTTTACCTTAAGATAGTCGAGAGAAGCGCGGGAATAATTATGCTGCAAGATATACGAGACAATTCACAGGGCGTTATAGCTAAAGTCATTATCGGCTTGATAGTGGCGGTGTTCGCATTGTTCGGTGTTGAGTCTATCATTGGTGGCTTTGTCACATCGCCTCCTGTTGCCGAGGTTAACGGTGAAGAGATTACCGAGGTCCAATTGCAAACAAGTACGCAAAACCTGTTAGCGTCCCTTGGTGGTGCAGTGGAAAGCCTGGATCAGGACTTGCTGGAGCAGATTGCCCTCTCTCAGATTATTGAAGAAGTGGTAATGAGGCAGTCAGCTGAGAGTTCATCAATGACCATCTCAGACGACAGGTTGGACCGCGCCATTATCCAGAATCCAAATTTCCAGATTAATGGTCAATTTGATTCAGATTTAGCTGTTCGTACAATGGTCAGCCAGGGTTTTACCGTTCCCAATTATCGAGATAGCCTGCGCCAGCAGCTAATACTGTCACAACTTGCAAATGCTTATTCCAGCTCGAATTTCATTACCTCAGATGAGCTAGACAAGATCGCCGAACTGAGCGCTCAGACACGGGATTTCCGCTACATATCAATTCCTCTGGGCACAAGAACCCTGGGTACGGCTATTGCTGACGAGGAAATTCAAAGCTACTACGATAACAATCAAGCAGATTTTGCCGAAGACGAGATGGTCTCGGTGAGCTACGTGCTATTAGATAAAAACGTAATCAGCCAAGAAATAGCTGTTGACGAAGCTGAGCTTCTTGCCTTGTATGAAGATGAGAAGGCAGGTTTCGAAGGCTCTGCTGAGAAGCGAGCATCGCATATTCTTTTCGAAGTAATCGGTAATACAACTGAAGCAGCAGCGTTACAACAAGCAAATGATGCTCTGCAGCGTTTACAGGCTGGAGAAGAATTTGCAGCACTAGCTGCTGAGCTATCCAGCGATACATTTTCTGGTGAGGAAGGCGGTGATATTGGCTATACCAATGGCACGGCGTTTCCTGAGCCCGTTGAAGAAGCGTTGGAGATTCTGGCAGTAAGCGAAGTATCCGATCCAGTAGTAAGCGAATTCGGTGTTCACCTGGTAATGCTCACAGAAGATGCCGAAACACAATTTCAAAGCTTTGAAGAAGTATCGGGTCGCATAGAAAGAGATCTTAAGAGTTCCCAGATTGAGCTGATCTATGCCGAGAGATTGCAGGAACTGTCTAATTTGGCTTTCGAGACAGGTAATCTTGAAACCCTGGCAGAAGAGCTTAATTTAGTAATTTTGCAGAGCCAGCCATTCAGTCGCGCCGGTGCTAGCGGAATTTTCTCCAATCCTTCAGTAGCCACCGCCGCTTTTTCGGATGAAGTACTTCTGGAAGGAAATAACAGTGATGTTATCGAATTGAACGATGCTCAGGCTGCTGTTCTAAGCATGAACGAGCATTTCGAGGCCAGTATCATCCCTCTGAAAGAAGTAGAGCCGGAAATTGCCGTGCTTATACGTACTGATATGGAACGGGAAGCAGTTCAATCACTTGGCGAAGAGTTGCTGGCAAATGTAGGCAATACCCAAGCTATGGAAACTCTGCAGGCAGAAAATGAACTGGAATGGATTAACGAGGAAGCCGCTAGAAGAAATGCTGTCACTGTGAACCAGCAAATTCTAAGCAGCGTATTCGCAATGCCTGCTCCAGAAAGTGATGCAGAAGAAATTTCCAGCCTTACACTGGGTAACGGTACTTTTGTGTTGCTGGGATTGCAGCGTGTAAATACTGGCACGCTTGAAAACATGCCAGCAGAGGAAAGGGACGTGATGACGGGCAACCTTCTAACAGACCTTGGTAATAATGACTTTCAGGCCTTCATGGGCAATCTTCAGGATAATGCTGATATTGAATCCAGAACTCCTGAGGAAGTATTTTAACCCCCGCTAGTTATCAGCCAGGTCGTTTAAAGACCCCATGGCGGTTGTATTGAAGCCGCCATCGACATACAGAATTTCGCCGCTAATGCCTGATGCTAAATCCGAGCATAAAAAGCTCGCGGCATTTCCCACTTCTTCGATAGTTACATTTCTGCGTAACGGAGTCTGTTTCGCATTATGATCCAGCATTGTACGGAAACTCTTTATGCCTGATGCAGCAAGGGTTCGTATCGGTCCTGCTGATATGCCATTAACTCGCGTACCTGACGGTCCAAGACTGGATGCCATATAACGTACATTGGCCTCGAGACTTGCTTTTGCTAGCCCCATAACATTGTAGTTAGGCAGGCTACGCACTGCTCCCAAATAGCTAAGGGTAAGCATCGAGCCATTTCTACCTTCCATGAGCTTCTTCCCGGCCTGAGCCAGAGCTACGAAACTGTAGGAGCTAATCTCATGAGCGGTGAGGAATCCTTCTCGAGTGGTGACATCGACGTAATTACCATCAAGCTCACTGCCTGGAGCAAAGGCTAGGCAGTGGACTATACAGTCAATTCCATCCCATCGTTCGCCCACAGATTCAAACAGCTGAGTGATTTGTTCATCGCTGCTAACGTCGCAGGGATAGACCATGTCCGAATCCCATCCAGCGGCAAATTTAAGAACTCGTTCTTTAAGTTTGTCGGTCTGATAGGTAAATGCCAACTCGGCACCTTCGCGGTGCATAGCTTCTGCAATGCCAGAAGCTATTGATAATTTACTGGCTACGCCGAGAATGAGAACTCGTTTGCCCGTTAGATATCCCATAATGTCATCCTGATTTTTTGCTAAATGGTTTGCTCAATGCTCTGCTACAACTAGCGAGCGTAAACTGTGGTCATTTTACTTCAATTTGTCTCTGATTTCTTGCTGGATGACAGAGCAACAGACCTTCCAATCCAAGACCTGCACAGCCGTCGATTTGTAATTATTTAATTCCGTGCATGAATTTTTTGAGGAATGGCGATATAGCCAAGGCAAACAAACCGACACCGATGCTATATAGACCTGCAGTTTGATAAACTGCCATGTAGCTTTCTAGCGCGGCAGCGGCATCGACAACTTCACCACCCACCGTATCCGATCCTGTCATTGCTGCAATGGTTCCAGAGATATAATTTCCGGCCGCCATTGCCAGAAACCAACAGCCCATCATCATGCCGACTACATTGGGAACGGAAAGCTTTGTAGTCATAGATAAGCCAACCGGCGAGAGGCATAATTCCGCGGTGGTATGGAAGAGGTAAAGCAAGATTAGCCAGACTAAAGCAACTTGAGTCGGGTCTGTGGCGAGTGAAGAGCCATAGACCAGAAAAAGAAATCCGAGACCTAGCTGTATAAGAGAGAGTGCAAATTTTGTTGGAGTGGATGGTTCCCAGCCTTTTCGAGAAAGGTATAGCCAAATCATACTGAACACTGGAGCGAGTGTAATAATGAAGAAGGCGTTAACTGATTGAAAAACAGCAGCGTTAATCTCATATCCAAATACAACGCGATTAACATTTCTATCTGCCATCAGGTTAAGAGAGCTAGCGGTTTGTTCGAATAGAGACCAAAAAATAACTTGATAACTCATAAGGAACAAGCAAACCAGCATCCGGTCTCTGTCCTGGGGGTCGCATTTAAGAAAGGAATAGATCACTACAGTAAGAATCATTACTACCAGTGAGCTGCCAACTATACCGCCAACCACAACAGGATTTTGCATTAGCTGCCAGAACACAAACACACCAGCAACTGTTAGTAAGTAAATTAGTACTTCGCGACTAATTCCTGGCACGACTTTCTGTTGGAGTAATTCTGGTCGGCTAGGATTTCCGGCCTCACCGAATAGATGTTTGCCTCTAACGAAAATCAATAGCCCAGAGAGCATGCCAATTCCCGCGGCGCCGAACCCCCAGCTGAACCCTTTGTACTGGAGAAGGAGGCCGCAAATAATGGCACCCAGAAATGAACCAAGGTTGATGCCCATATAGAAGAGGGTGAAGCCAGCGTCGCGGCGGGGGTCTTGCCGCTCATACATCGAGCCAACAAGTGTTGAGATGTTTGACTTTAGAAAGCCAACTCCCATGATTATTAGTGCCAGGGAAAAATAAAATATTTGCAGATAGAAAGGGTCGCGTTGAACTTGTAACTCGCCGCCGATATTTACTTCGACAGCTTGAGCTCCTTCGATGGCCATGCCCATATGGCCGCAAACTAAAAGTACTGCGCCAAGTATCACGGCTTTGCTTGGTCCGAGATAGCGGTCAGCAACTATTCCCCCTATCACGGGAGTGACATACACCAGAGATAAATAGGCGGCATAGATGCTGAAGGCTGACTGGTCGGAAAAAAGGAAGTGTTGCGTGAGATAAAAAATTAGCAGGGCGCGCATGCCGTAGTAGCTGAACCGTTCCCACATCTCGGTGAGAAAACAGATTACTAAACCACGAGGGTGTCCGAGGAAATCGGTGGCGGCGGGGCTACTTACGGTTTGCTCATTCATCTGTAGCTAACTCTTTTTACAGAGCCTTCGGTTGAGCTAATTATTAGCTAACGGGGCTCTTAGTTAACGAGGCTCCCAGTTAAAGGAGCTGGCGTTGCCGGAGCTCTCAGTTTACAAAAGATCTAGTTAACAGAGCTCTGATCAGTGTTTACGCGAATAGACTGACCAGGATGGATTAGGTCATTACTGCTTATGCTGTTGAGCATTAGCAATTCGTCCAAGCCCATGGCAAACCGCTCTGCAATCTTTGCCATGCTGTCACCGGATCTAACCCTATAGTACTGTGGGCTCTGCATGACCTGATCATTAGCTTCTGTAGTGGAATCTGCGAGTGCATAACTAAGGTCCAGGATCTGTCCGGGTCTCAGTAGCTGGTCAAGGCTCAAGGTGTTCCGCGAAGCTATTTCAGCAGATCGCAAATCAAACTTCCGAGCAATTGACCAGAGGTTATCACCTCGGCGAATTGTATAGCTAGCAGGCACACTAATTGCGGGTCGCGCTCTGCTCATTAGGGCTGGTTGGGCGGCAATTAATTGAGAATCAGCCGATCTTGGGATCAATAAGGAGTTGCCGGCAATGATCTGGCTTCCTCTCAAGCTGTTAACAGTCTGCAGGATGTCTACTCTGGTACTTAGTTTTCTGGCAATGCCGCCTAGAGTATCTCCGGATCGAATTTCATATCGGTCCCAACTCAGGAGTAGCTCTGTATCAATTTCCTGCAAGCCAATAGTAAGTTTGCGGGCATTTTCTGTTGGCAGCAGAAGTCTCTGTGGCCGGTCGGGGTGAGTAGCCCATTGCAGGTAACCAGGGTTCAAGTTTCGTAACTGTTGATAGTCGATATCCGCTAACTCTGCAGCTCTTGCGATATCAATCTGAGCGTTGACCTCTACATTTTGCACAGTCAGCTGATTTGGTATTTCAGTCAGGCTAATGCCGTTCAATTCACTGTCGGAGACTATTTTAGCTATCGCCAAAATTCTTGGAATGTGGTTTCGGGTTTCCCCTGGAAGTCGAAGATCCCAAAAAGAAGCTTCTTCCTTGCTTACTCCGGCTCTGCGGATGGCCCTTCTAACGTTTCCTTCGCCAGTGTTATAAGCAGCAAGGGCAAGCAGCCAGTCTTGATCAAACTGTTTATAGAGATCCTCAAGATAATCCAGGGCAGCAACAGTAGAAGCTTGGGGGTCTCTTCTTCCGTCATACCACCAGTCTTGTTGTATTCCGAAGCTTCGTGCGGTTGCGCCAACGAATTGCCAGAGGCCTACTGCGTGTTCGCGGGAATATGCGTTGGGGTTGAAAGTGCTCTCGACGATAGGGATCAGCACTAGCTCCATCGGGAGATTTCGGCGGTCTATTTCTTCAACCATAGAGTAAAGAAATGGGGATGCTCTCTCAGTAATCAGATCAAAATAGCGTTGATTCGCCGTGTAGTTGCTGAGTTGCTGCATTACATCCGGATGGTCGTAATATTCCTGCAAACCAAAACCAAACTCTATCCTGTTCCATAGATTGGTGAACTCAGGGTTTCCATCAGGGATGTTGTCCTCAGTGGATATCTGAACAGGAACTTCAGGCTTCTCGATTATTTGCGGTTCAGAAATTCCTGTTTGGCCTGCATTAGAGTCGGTCAACGCAGGGACGCTAGTTTGACAAGCGGCGAGAATCAATAAAATTGAGGATAACAGGCATGACCGCAAGGTGATGTTGAAATTTTTCGTTCTGCTAAATAAAAAAGTTAATAAGACCATATACTATTTGATAGATACCATTGTTATTAATTGGGTAATTGTTTAGATGGATTAGAAGTCTTAGAAATTATCTTTCCAGGAACGTAATGCAGAAAAAACTTCCACTTCGTCTGAGGTGTTGTTTCCCAGAAATCCTTCTGCTGTTTTTATTACGTCTTTTTCGCGACAACGAAGAAATGGATTTGTTTGCAGTTCAAGCTCTATAGATGAAGGAAGTGTTGGGTAATTTTTATCTCTCTTCGCTTGCTCATTTTTTACTCGGCTCAGGAGAATCTGATTCTGCGGTTCCGCAGCAACAGCGAACGCCAAATTAGCCATGGTGTATTCGTGAGTGCAATAGACCTGAGCGTTGGAATCCAGCGAGCCAAGCCTTGATAAGGATTTATGCATATCCGCAGCCGTTCCTTCAAACAGCCTGCCGCAACCTGCTGCGAAGAGGGTGTCTCCGCAGAACAAAATCGGTTTCTGTGTTTCGTCGCCCTGATTATAGAAAGCAATGTGGTCTAGAGTGTGGCCAGGCACCTCAATAACTAAGAATTCATGACCGAACATTGATATTTGATCACCATCATCAACAATTTCGGTAAGACCAGCGATGTTTGATGGGCGAGGGCCGATGATTCTGGGAGAGTACTTCGCGCTAAGCTCTCGAATCCCACCTGTATGGTCGGGATGGTGGTGGGTGATGAGAATATCACTTAGCACCAGGCCATTGTCTTCGAGATAGCCGATCACAGCATTTGCGTCGCCGGGGTCTACGACGCAAACCTTATTGCTATCTGAATCCGACAGAGCCCAAATGTAATTATCTGAGAAAGCGGGAATTGGATGTATAGAAGTAATCATAGAACAGCTGATATTCGGCAAAACGCCATGATATAAGGATATTAGCTGAATACAAGTAAATCAGTCGGAATTAGCGAATTTCTTAGCAGAAACTACTTAATATTCAAACGATTAAGGATTAAACTGTTGGCCATCAAGCACTCTCGCTGATGCGAATCAAACTATGAACCTTCACTCCAAGCATGAAACACGACGGCGATTAATCCGCGGCATGCCCGAATCTGACATGCTGCACAATTTAGTTGCCCAGTGGTATCGATCTCCCCAGGGCAGAGAAGTGTTACATGCAGAGCGGGAGGTCATAAAACCTCTGCTGGAAAAACTATTTGGCTACCATATCTTGCAAGTTGGCTTTAGTGAGGAGCATTCCCTTATAGAAAGTAGTCCAGTCGGACATAAAGTAATTTTTGCACCTAGTTACCGTGAAGGCTCTAAAACTCCTGTTGCTGAAAATGAAGAATTGCCCCTGGGAAATGACAGTATAGATGTGGTGCTTGTTCATCATGCCCTGGATTTTACTGACAACAGTCATCGGCTGCTTAGGGAAATGACTCGAGTACTGAGGCCCGGTGGGCATATGATCATTGTCGGATTTAATCCCTATAGTAGTTGGGGATTGTGGAAATTGTTTAAGCGCAGAACCAATGTGCCATGGCGGGGCAGGTTTATTTCTAAAGGAAGAGTAGCAGATTGGTTAAAATTACTGGATCTTGAAATTGACTCTGTGAGCTACGGGCTTCACTTCTTGCCGTCGAGTTTCTCTCGCTTGCTCAAGTCCGCAAAAAGGCTTGAGGCATTTGGTCGAAAGATTCACAGCCCTATTGGAGGCGCCTACTACATTCATTGTGTTAACCAACACGCGCCGATTACTCCCATATTGCCCCGTTGGAACCCCTTACCAGCGAGAGCCGCATCTCTACCCGCTGCAGAAAATGTCAGCACCAAGATTCATTAAGCCGTGTTTAAAAACCACCAATAAGTATTACTGGAAACAGCAGGAGCTAGACTGTGGAGCAGGTAGTAGAAATGTTTACCGATGGAGCATGCCGAGGTAACCCTGGGAAGGGTGGTTGGGGAGTATTAATGCGCTATGGTGACACTGAGAAGTCTCTCTATGGTGGCGATCCTATGACAACTAATAATCGCATGGAGCTAATGGCTGTTATAAAAGGACTGGAAGCTCTCACTAAACCCTGTAAAGTCAAAATAACAAGCGACTCCAAATACGTGCTGACCGGTATTACCGACTGGATAAACAACTGGAAAGCTCGCAACTGGAAAACGGCTAATAAGAAGCCAGTGCAGAATGTGGAATTATGGAAGCAACTGGATGAATTGGCTGCTCTACACGACATCGAGTGGGGTTGGGTTAAGGGTCACAGCGGTCATCGAGAAAATGAAATTGCTGATGACTTGGCTAATTTGGGAATTGATGAGCTGTGAGCCGCAAGAAAAGAGGCATTAATTAGTGAGACAGATAGTTCTCGATACAGAAACTACTGGACTAGACCCTGCCCAGGGGCATCGGGTTATTGAAATTGGCTGTGTCGAGCTAGAGGATCGTAAGCTCACGGGCAATCGTTTTCAGTGCTATCTAAACCCTGATAGAGAAATCGACGCGGCAGCCATTGAAGTCCACGGAATTACTCCTCAATTTCTCGCCGATAAGCCTCGCTTTGCTCAAATCGAAAAAGAATTCCTCGAATTTGTTAACGGTGCCGAATTGGTTATCCACAATGCCCCATTTGACCTTGGCTTCCTGAATCATGAGCTCCGCAAGTCGGCGCTGCAGGACAAGTCCATGGGAGATATGTGTTCGGTCCTGGATAGCTTGTTGCTCGCACGGGAGAAGCACCCCGGTCAGAGGAACAGCCTCGATGCATTGTGTAAGCGCTATGATGTAGATAATACCCAGCGTCAGCTCCACGGAGCCTTGCTCGATGCCGAAATCCTGGCTGATGTCTATCTGGCAATGACCAGCGGCCAGACCTCCATGCTGCTTCACGAAGAGCATAACGAGGAATCAATTAGCCGGAGAAGAGCAAAGTCCTCTAGTGATGACCGGCCCTCCCTGGTAGTAAAGAAAGCCACCGATGAAGAACTTCTAGCCCATAAAGAACGCCTTAAGGAGATTTCTGAGGAGAGTGAACAGGGTTGTTTGTGGCTAAATTTGGAAAACCCGCAATAACACCAAAAAAGCCTCCGATTCCAGCGTCCTGTGGACGGTATTTCTTGAATACACTACCCGAAAGCTATAGTATTTAGCCGTTTTGCGCCCTTTGAATTTATTAGAATAATGGTGCCAATAAAAGGGCTAAAAAGGGCCATGGGATTTAGGGATTCTGCAAGGAATTGCTGTCTCCGGACAAACTTATAACTAGAAGCTATATAGCTCTGCGCACAATACTCGACGAGGAAGAACATATATGGAAACGTTGGAATGGAATAATGACATGATGGTATCAGCCATAGTGCTGGCTCTTACTTTCATCGCTATTTTTACAGAAGAAATTCACAAGATTCATCGAGTTAAATGTGCAATGGCTGGCGCCGCCACGATGATCGTGGTGGGTCAGATAATGGGGTTTTACAACCCAGACGATGCGGTCCATGCAATCGACTGGAACGTTGTTTTCCTTCTCGGCGGCATGATGACTATTGTTGCCATTATGATTCCAACCGGTGGTTTTCAGCAGATGGCTTACTGGATAGCCGATTTCAGTAAGGGCAGGTTATTTCTCCTGCTGGCTCTGATGGGCTCACTAGTTACAGGTCTTTCCTTGCTTCTGGATAATGTGACTACGGTTGTTATCTTCGGGCCACTGATTATCCTGATTTGTCAGTCACTTCGCGTTAACGCCATACCTTTCTTACTCGCCGCCGCCTTGCTTTCAGATACAGGTGGTGTGGCTACATTGGTGGGTGATCCACCTAACCTGATGATTGGTTCCGCCTTTGGAATTGACTTCAATACATTCGTCTTTCACATGGGTGGCATGGTACTCGTAGCCTGGTTGATAGTTCTGGTGATGTTGCGATTCTTGTTTAAGAAAGAGTTATCAGTAACTCCAGCGCCACTTGATCTCAATGATCGTGAGCCTTTGGCCGACCCCAAGACCTGGTACGGTGCTCTGGGTGTGCTAGGAATCATGGTAATCGGTTTTATCATGCACAACGCTTTGCATTGGGAACCGTGGTTTGTAACGGCTCTTGGTCTAACTGCTCTTGCATTTATCGGCAAAGATATCGACATGGAAGAGGCCTTCGCTCATACCGAACTGGCTCTGCTGATGTTCTTTATCTCTCTGTTCATCATCGTCGGTGGCGTAGAGCACAGCCAATTTCTCGAATACTTAGGCACGTTTATTATTCCTTTCGCTCAGGAAGACCTGCTTACATCAACCTTGATATTACTTTGGGTAGCGGCTTTCCTCTCAGCGGCTATCGACAATATTCCGTTTACGGCAGCGATGATTCCAATTATCGCCGGCATGGAAGCGCAGGGTATTAATGTGACTCCTCTATTCTGGGGACTGGCTGCAGGTGTTGGTTTGGGCGGTAATGGTACCCATATTGGTTCTACAGCGAACGTTTTCATCGTGACTATTTCGGAAAAGATGGCCAAAGATGCAGGCGACCCTAGTCTGGCAATTACTCCGGGCATGTGGATGAGAAAAGGACTACCAGTCATGCTGGTTACGCTAGTGGCATGTACGATTATTATGTGGACTTTCTGGGATTTCTTTTCAAACCCGCTAGTTCGCTAAAGAGTCTAAGCTCAAAGAAGGCGCTGTATTTCGATGCAGCGCCTTTTTCATTTTAAGGACTGTTGATATCTCAATTGATATTTTGTGTGGTATTTCTCTCGATAGTCCAATCAAGCTATTTCGGTGTTCTGTTTCTATTGGCAAAGGTTAACTATGTCTTCAAGAAATCATTTTCTACAAGTACACGAACTTCTTGAATCCGATCGATTCGTGCTTTCTCATAAATCAGATATTGTGGTTCAGGGCGACAAGTTTGTCTGGCGCTATCATGAGCTAGCTTTAGAAGAGTTGGTCGAAGCTGAATTCATTTTGCTGGAGCAAGATGCTGAATTCGACCTTATCGCGGTAGAGATATCTGAAGATTCTAGCTCTTCCTTACTGTCAGAAAGCAAAAACCTGTGGTCACTGCTGTTCATGGACGGCGAAGACCCTTTTTCCGTTGCCGGCAAGGCGCGACAATTGCTTGACTGGTACAAGACTCATCGCTTTTGTGGTGAGTGTGGAAGCAAAACCATTCATCACGGCTCGGAGAGGGCTCTGGTCTGTGAGCCTTGCAATAAACACTATTTTCCCCGCATCAATCCCTGCGCGATAATGCTGGTCCACAGAGGGCCGCAGATGTTGCTGGCGCAAAGTTCGAGGATAAAGACCGGTTTTTATAGTTGCCTGGCGGGTTTCGTAGAGATCGGAGAAACGCCTGAGGAAACAGTTAAAAGAGAAGTCATGGAGGAAGTAGGTATAGAGGTTCATAATATTCGCTACTTTAAAAGCCAGTCCTGGCCATTTCCTTCCCAACTCATGCTGGCGTATTTCGCGGAGTATAAGAGTGGTGATATCACGCCAGACCCTTCGGAAATAGAAGACGCGGCATGGTTTGATATCGACAATTTACCAAAAATGCCTGGCGCTAATGTAAGCGTAGCCGGTGAGCTGATTCATCATTTCATAGAAAGCGTGAAGCAAGAGAACTTTGAATAACACTTAAATAGCAGGCAAAATGCGCGTTCAGCATTGCATCTCAGAAGAGATTTGCAGCCGATCAGGAGTAATAGTTTGGAATACCTAATTCAATACGGAATGTTTCTTGCCAAGGTGGCTACATTAGTTGTGGCGGTAGTTATCTTGCTTGGCGCGATAGTGTCAGCAGGAAGCCGTGGCAAGAAGATGCCGCGAAAGGGCTCAATACGTGTAACCCCCCTCAATGACCATATAGACGAGATGAAAGACTCATTGCGTCATTCGGTACTCGATAAGGAAGAACTAAAACTGATTCATAAGGCTGAAAAGAAGTCAGCTAAGCTCGAGCATAAAGAAAAAGCCAAACAGCTTAAGGAAGAAAAGAAAGCAAAAGATGGCGATGCCGCCGAAGGAAGTTTGGAAGATCGAAAGAAGAGAGTCTATGTTCTAAATTTTGATGGTGACATTGCAGCAGAAGGAGTGAGTTCTCTAAGAGAAGAGATAACAGCCGTTCTGTCTCTAGCTACAGAAAAAGACGAAGTGGTACTTAATCTCGAGAGCCCAGGGGGTATGGTTCACGCATACGGCTTGGCTTCTTCTCAATTACTTAGAATCAAGAATCAGAGTATTCCGCTTACAATCTGTGTGGATAAAGTGGCTGCTAGCGGTGGTTATATGATGGCTTGTCTGGCGGACAGATTGATTGCAGCACCATTTGCGATTATAGGCTCAATTGGGGTTCTGGTTCAGCTACCTAATTTTCATCGCATTTTGAAGAAGCATGATGTTGACTACGAAATAATCAGCGCAGGTGAGTTCAAACGTACACTTTCTACTTTCGGAGAAATCACCAAGAAAGGCAAAGATAAAGTTCAGGAAGATGTGGAAAACATCCATGATATTTTTAAAACATGGGTAAAAGAACATCGTCCCAGTGTTGAGATTGACAAAATTGCCACCGGCGAAACCTGGGTAGGCATGCAGGCCAAGGAACGTTATATGGTGGATGAGATTAAGACCAGTGACGAGTACATTGTTGCCAGTTGCGCATCAGCTGATGTTTTCGAAGTTGAATTTGAAATTCCGCGGTCGATTCAGGATAAATTAGGTTCCGCTTTTCAGGGGAGCGTACAGAAAATATTTAGCACTCTATTCGAGAAATCAACAACGAATAAGTATCAGTAAACCCACAAAAACCTTATTAGTGAATGGAAAAATACGTGAGCACATATAAAGCCTATAGAGTTAGCGAAGTTGAAGAAAAGAAATTCAGCGGCGAAGTTGTCGATCTGAATATTGAAGACCTGCCGGAAGGCGAGGTTCTGATAGATGTCCACTATTCTTCCTTGAATTTCAAAGACGCGTTGTCTGCCAGTGGCAACAAGAGCGTCACTCGTGAGTATCCCCATACACCTGGAATCGATGCTTCTGGCGTCGTGGTTTCGTCCAGCGATGCAAGTTTTTCAGAAGGCGATGAAGTTATTGTCTGTGGCTATGACCTCGGCATGAATACCTCTGGGGGCTTCGGTCAATATATTAAGGTGCCTGCTGGCTGGGTTGTAAAATGTCCCGAAGGTTTGTCTCTGAAGGCAAGCATGACTCTGGGTACTGCCGGATTTACTGCTGCGCTATGTGTGGAGAAGCTAATTCAGAATGGCGTTTCGCCAGAAAGCGGTGACATCCTTGTTACCGGTGCAACTGGTGGTGTTGGCATAGTTGCTGTAGCCATTCTAAGCAAGCTTGGGTATCGAGTTATCGCCAGCACCGGCAAAGCGGAAGCTGAGGCTTTACTGAAGCAAATGGGCGCGGCAGATGTAATCGATAGAGCCGTGTTAAGCGAAGAGAATTCCAGACCTATGCTTAAAGAGCAATGGGCAGGCGCAGTGGATGTAGTTGGCGGAGACACATTGTTCAATGTGGTTAAATCCTTAAACTACGGAGGTAGTGTGGCCTGTTGTGGGCTGGTTCAGTCTCCAATGTTTAAAGCGTCGGTACTTCCCTTCATTTTGCGAGGGGTAAATCTCTTGGGAGTCGATTCAGTTCAGTTGCCATTACAAACAAAATCCAGAGTTTGGTCCAAGCTGGCATCAGATTGGAAATTGGATGGCCTCGATGAAATTTGTACGGAGATTGAGTTCGATCAGCTGGAGGCTAGCCTGACTTCGGTTCTTCAAGGCGGCGCTACCGGACGCTTCGTTTTGAATCTAAAAAGCTAAACCTTCGCAGTTAGGTCAATCTCGACGCAGTTTGGGGTTGATTGCAATTGGTGTCGGGCAGTAAAGAACCACAATGTATGACGACACCAGAAATGTAATAATTGCAGCCGCTTGAATGGTTAGAGACGCTGTCTCACTAATAACCCCGGACTGCGTTGCAACAAACGCAATCAGCAATGAAAATTCACTTATTTGCCCTAATCGTAACCCCGCGTCCCACGCCAACCTATTTCGCTCACTGAGGCGATGTAGCAAATATCTGAAACAAACGGGTTTTACTATCAACGCGACTGCCGCCAGTGTGATTGCAGGTAAGGCAATTGTTGATAGAAGGGAGATATTAAATTGAGCTCCCAGTGAAAAGAAGAAAAGGATAAGAAAAAAGTCTCTTAAGGGCTTTAAGCGGTCGGCTATGTAGAGTGATATAGGGCTGGTAGCAAGAGCAACTCCGGCGACAAAAGCACCAATTTCCGCTGACAATCCCATAGCCACTGCCAACTCCGCAAGACCAAGACACCAGCCGATAGCCAATAGAAATATATATTCCTTAAAGTGGTCGAACTTCCCTATCAGTCTAACCAATACATACTTGGTGGCGAGATAGGCGAAAAGCAGCAAAAGAGGAAATGCTAACAAGACTCGAAGTGCTGACGATTGACCAATATTTCCCGAGTCGAGAAAAGCCAAAAGGAAGATGGCAATAAAATCCTGCATCAGCAAGATTCCAACCATTAGTTCGCCCATATGTTTCTGATGCAAGACTGTAGTGGGGAGCAGCTTAATTCCGATAATCGTGCTTGAGAATATCAGGCTAAAACCTATAACCAGGCTTTCTGTAAGCGAGTACTCAAACAACAAGCCGGTACCGAATCCCAAAATCACAAAGATAAAAGAGCTGGCGAGGGTGACTAAGAAAGTTTTTTTCAGGGTGACGAGTAATTTCCCGGGCTGCATGTCCAGGCCTAATAGGAATAGAAGGAAAATTATTCCAAATTCGGAAATATCGGTAAGAAGTGTGGGGTCAGAAATATAGCCAAGGCCAAACGGCCCGAGAATTACTCCTATTGCAATGTAGGCTACCAATAGAGGTTGTCTGAAGTACAACGCTAGGGTCGATACAATTGCCGCACCGGTGAATATCAAAAAAAACGAAAATATGAGTGATTCAGATTCCATAGTGCAGATTACTGTACCGGTGTGGCTAACTTTTTAGTGTGAGGGCAATCGACTATAGCGATTCAACGGCGCCTGAACAAGGGAAGCGGTTCTGCAACACTTGACTGATATCCGGTTTTAAAATCCTTGAATGCAGCCAAGCATGCCTCCGGATCCTGATCATGCCGTAAAGCAAAGGAGTCAAAACCGCATCGAGACATATAGTAAATTTGATCTCGCAGGACATCGCCAATGGCACGTATTTCGCCTTCGTAATTGAGCGATTCACGCAATTCTCTGGCGCTTGTATAGGATCTTCCATCCGAGAATGCTGGAAAGTTAAGCGCTATTAAGGGAAGAGTGTGTAGATCAGGGCCGATTCTGTCCACTGTCTCATTTGAGTCCAGCCATATTGCTATGCTGCCAGTATATTCCTCGACCTCTTCTCGAAAGTCTTTCCATAACTGAAGTGGAATAATCATCGCTTTACCGGGAGCGGCCTGTAGCACTTCTGGGCCAGAAGCTACTTTGAGAACGGTCCAGTTATCGTTGCTGACAACTCCGTTTTTAATCAGCTTTTGCATATACCTTTTCCTTGAAAGGGGCTATTCCCAGTCGCCGGTAAGTATCAATAAAGTCTTCTCCGGTTTCTCTATTGCTCTTGTAGACTCCTACAATAGTCTCGATAACGTCTGGAATTTCCTCTTGAGCAAACGCCGGCCCGATAATCTTTCCAAGACTCGCTTCATTACTTGATGAGCCTCCCATGGAAACCTGATAGAACTCTTCACCTTTCTTGTCGACTCCAAGAATTCCTATATTTCCAACATGATGATGACCGCAGGCGTTCATGCAGCCAGAAATATTGAGGCTGAGCTTTCCTATGTTTTTCAATTCGTCAAAGTCGTCGAACTTTCGCTGAATCGATTCGGCAATGGGGATAGATTTGGCATTTGCCAGCGCACAAAAATCTCCGCCTGGACAACAAATCAAATCGCTCATCAAGCCCAGATTCTGGCTTGCCATGGCCTTAGATTGTAGTTCTTGCCAAAGTGAATGCAATTCCTGCTGTTGAACATCTGCCAGCACAACGTTCTGATCGTGGGTAACCCTGACTTCGCCAAAGCTGTATTTGTCAGCCAGATCAGCGAGGGCATTTAGTTGTATGTCGCTAACATCACCCGGTGCTACACCTGTTGCCTTGAAACAGACAGTAACGATTGAATATCCAGCCTTCTTATGAGGGTTTACATTTTGTTCATACCAATTAGTGAACAAAATATTTTCGCTTAACTGTTGTTTTAAAGTATCAGGCTGGTCTTCCAATTGTTGGTATGCCGGATCAGAGAAAAATGACCCGCATCGGGATATTTCTTCTTCTGTTAACTGCAGAGAAGAATCCTTGATTAATTCCCATTCAAGATTGACCTTCCTCTTGAACTCTTCCAATCCGGTTTCTTTTACGAGTATTTTAATTCTTGCCTTGTACTTATTATCTCGTCTTCCTTCACGGTTGTAGACTCGCAAGATAGCGTCGAGGGCAGTGAGCAGGTGTTTCTTCTCTACAAACTCGAAAACTTCCTTGCCTAAAATAGGAGTGCGTCCGAGTCCACCTCCTACCAAAATGCGGAAACCAACTTCACCATCGGCTCCTGTAATCAGATAGATGCCAATATCGTGAACCTGAGTCGCTGCCTGATCGATTTTAGTTCCGCACACAGCAATCTTGAACTTGCGAGGAAGAAAGGCGAATTCAGGGTGGAAGCTGGACCATTGTCGAATGATTTCGCAATAGCTTCGACTGTCTTCCAGTTCGTCTGGGGCCACTCCGGCAAATTGATCGGTTGTAGTATTTCGAATGCAATTACCACTGGTTTGAATTGCGTGCATCTCGACTTCCGCCAGATCTGCTAACAGATCGGGAAGGTCTTCCAGCGCCGGCCAGTTGAATTGGATGTTTTGTCGAGTTGTGAAATGTCCGTAGCCCTTGTCGTAATGGTTTGCAATATAGGCGAGTTTTCGGAGCTGTATAGAAGATAGCATTCCATAGGGCACTGCAATACGCAGCATAGGAGCGAGGCGCTGTATATAGAGTCCATTTTGCAAACGAAGGGGCAGGAATTCAGACTCGCTGAGTTTGCCTTCGAGATAGCGTGCTGTCTGGTCTCGAAACTGAGCGACTCTGTCCCTCAGCATCTGATGATCATAGTTGTCGTATTGGTACATTTTTACGCATGCTCGCTATAAAAAAGGCTTTGTGGACAGAGAGGCGAGTTTATCACAGGATGTTAGGACCTAGCAGGCGAGTGAGAACATCGAGCTCCTCATCTTTTCTTTGAGCCAAATTTTCAACTTGGTCTCCGTTTATTTTGCCAACCGGGAAGTAACGAGACTCGGGATGGGAAAAATAATAACCGCTTACACTGGCGGCGGGGCTCATTGCAAAACTCTCGGTAAGTTCTATGCCAGTTTGCTCAGTAGCATTAAGCAGAGAGAACAAGGTTTCCTTTTCCGAATGATCTGGGCAGGCAGGGTAGCCAGGAGCGGGTCTTATTCCACGATAGGTTTCCCGAATCAATTCCTCGTTGGAAAGGTTCTCCTCAGGGTCGTATGCCCAGAATTCTTTGCGTACTCGCTCATGTAAATGCTCGGCAAAAGCTTCTGCCAGACGATCAGCCAGAGCCTTAACCAGCAAGGCACTGTAATCATTATTCTCAGCTTCGTATTTTGACGCTAACTCATCAGCGCCGATACCTGCTGTTAAAGCGAATCCGCCGATATAGTCTTGTTTGCCGGAAGAAGCAGGAGCGACAAAATCAGACAGACACAAATTGTCCAGACTCTCGTCCTTTGGCATCTGCTGACGGAGAAAATATAATGTCTCGAATGAATCTTTATCGCCGGTTTGCTGAAACAAATCGACATCGTTCTTTGAATTACTTGATGCAGGCCAGAACCCAATCACAGCCTTGGCTCTGAGTAATTTCTTTTCGATAATATCATCAAGCATTTCTTTGGCGTCGGCGAATAAGTCTCTGGCCGCCTCGCCAACCTTTTTATCCTGCAGTATCGCGGGATATTTTCCTGCAAGGCTCCAGGTTATAAAGAATGGAGTCCAGTCGATGTAATCAACCAGAGTTTCGAGTGGATAATCTTCGAGAAGCTGTGTGCCAGTAAATTTAGGCTCCACCGGTTGGTAAGACTCCCAGTCAAATTCAGGTTTATTTTCATTTGCGGCATCGAAGCTCAGCAGGGTGCGTTTACCTTTTCTATTGGCAACGCGTTCTCTAATCTCCTCGTATTCGCTTTGAATTACCTCGGTATATTCCTGTTTGTTCTTCTCGTTCAATAGATTGCTGACCACGGTGACGCTTCTCGACGCGTCAGGAACATAGATCGTGCTGTCGTTCTGATAATTCTGTTCAATCTTAACGGCCGTGTGCGCCTTGGAAGTGGTGGCACCTCCAATAAGCAATGGTATTTTGAAATCGAGACGCTGCATTTCTGAAGCGACATGAACCATCTCATCCAGAGAGGGTGTGATTAGACCGCTGAGTCCGATAACATCCACGTTCTCCTCTTTGGCTACTTGCAGAATTTTTTCACAGGGAACCATCACTCCAAGATCGATAACATCGTAGTTATTGCAACCCAGAACTACGCCCACAATATTTTTTCCAATATCGTGTACGTCTCCTTTAACAGTCGCCATAAGAATCTTGCCTTTGGTCTGTATCGCGGCGCCTTCTTTCTCTGCTTCGATGTAAGGAAGTAAATAGGACACGGCTTGCTTCATTACCCTGGCGCTTTTAACCACCTGGGGTAGGAACATCTTGCCGCTGCCAAACAGGTCGCCAACCTCATTCATACCTTTCATCAGAGGTCCTTCAATAACCTGAATAGGAGAGCTCGCTTGCGTTCGAGCTTCCTCGGTATCTTCCTCGATGAATTTGGTTATGCCTTTTACAAGTGCATAGGACAGGCGTTTCTCGACATCCTGGTCTCGCCATTCTAAATTTTCTGTCTTTTCTTTAGTGCCGCCCCCAGTGATGGATTGGGCGACTTCCATAAGCCGGTCTGTAGCTCCATCATCTTTATTCAGTATTACATCTTCCACTGCGGCTTTGAGATTTGCCGGAATGTCATCGTAAACAGCGAGTTGGCCGGCATTGACGATACCCATAGTGAGTCCAGCCCGAATAGCATGAAACAGAAACACTGAATGAATGGCTTCACGAACGGCGTTATTGCCGCGGAATGAAAAGGATACATTGCTAATTCCTCCGGAAATAAGTGCTCCCGGAAGATTTTCTTTGATGTAGCGACAGCTGTCGATAAAGTCCACAGCATAATTGTTATGGTCCTCGATGCCTGTAGCTACTGCAAACACATTAGGGTCGAAAATAATATCTTCGGGAGCGAATCCGACTCGCTCAGTAAGAATGTCATAGCTACGTTTGCAGATAGAGTTTTTCTTCTCAAGATTGTCGGCCTGGCCATTTTCATCAAATGCCATCACGATAACAGCCGCGCCATATTTCAGGCATAGCTCAGCCTTGGAGACGAATTCTTCCTCGCCTTCTTTTAGGCTGATTGAATTTACTATTGGCTTGCCCTGACTGCACTTTAGGCCTGTTTCGATGATTTCCCATTTAGAGGAATCTATCATTAGAGGCACTCTGCTGATGTCGGGTTCAGAGGCGATCAATTTCAAAAACTTTTCCATCGCCGCCTGGGAATCAAGCATGCCCTCATCCATATTTATATCGATAATTTGGGCGCCGGACTCAACCTGCTGCCTTGCAACTTCCAAGGCTTCGTCGTAATTTTCCTCGATAATGAGGCGTGAGAACTTAGCTGAGCCGGTTACATTCGTTCTTTCTCCAACGTTTACGAATAGAGAATTCTCATCGATATTGAATGGCTCGAGCCCGCTCAGCCTGCAAGCTGGTTTGATTTTTGGAATTTTCCTCGGAGCTATGTTGGCAACCGCTTCAGCAATTGCTGCAATATGCTCGGGGGTTGTTCCACAACAGCCACCAACGATATTGAGGAATCCGCTACTGGCAAATTCTTCTATGATTGCCGCCATCTCTTCAGGAGTCTGATCGTATTCGCCGAATTCATTCGGAAGGCCTGCATTAGGATAAGAGCAGGCAAAGCAATCAATCAGATTGGATGATTCTTCTACGTGGGGACGAAGTTGTTCCGCTCCGAGCGCGCAATTGAATCCTACGGACAATGGCTTTGCATGTACCACTGAGTTACAAAACGCAGCAACTGTTTGTCCTGAAAGAGTTCGCCCGCTTGCATCGGTTATGGTGCCGGAAATCATCAGCGGCAGAGAAACGTCAAGCTCCTCGAAACAGCTGTGTATGGCAAATATGGCTGCCTTGGCATTAAGTGTGTCGAATGAGGTTTCAACCAGGATGATGTCTACGCCACCTTTAATGAGGCCGCGTATTGAATTGCAATAATCATCAGCTAGCTGGTCAAAGCTAGTGTTACGGAATCCCGGATCATTTACATCGGGAGACAAGGAAGCTGTCTTACTCGTAGGGCCAACAGCGCCTGCCACGAAACGTGGTTTATCTGGATTTTGGGCTGTCACTCGGTCCGCCACTTCGCGAGCGATGAGTGCCGCTTGTAAGTTCAGTTCATAGCTTATTTCTTCAAGCTTATAGTCTGACTGGGAGCTTCGGGTAGAATTGAAGGTATTTGTTGCAATGATATCCGCACCTGCCTCAAGAAAGGCTAGATGAATACCCTTGATGATTTCTGGCTGAGTAATACTGAGCAAGTCATTATTGCCCGCCAGAAACTGTTCACAATCCTTGAACCGTTCACCCCTGAATTGTGCTTCCGAGAGTTTGTGATTTTGAACCATCGTGCCCATAGCGCCATCGAGAATCAGGATTCGTTGACTCAATAGTTCGCGTATTTGCTGTTCTGCTTGTGTAATTTTCACGTGTATTTCTTCAATATTTAGTGTTAGTTATGCTTCTAAAGGGGTGGTTCACACTCCAAAAAGCAGCCAATTCTATCAGTGTCAGAGCATCGATGCTAAAACCAAGTAATACACTCAAGTATTTAACTAATTTGGGGAATAGAGTACTATTAACCCATCAATTTATACGTATAAGAGATCAGCATGATTAGCATTACTGAATCAGCACAGGAATACCTAATAGAGCTTCTTGCCAAGCAAGATTGCGAAGGTATTGCAGTGCGAATTTTTATCCTGGATGCGGGTTCGCCAAAGGCAGAAACCTGCATTTCATTTTGTCGGCCGGGAGAAGAAAAAGAGGACGACGAAGTGAAAAAATATGAAGGATTTCAAGCCTTCATGGACCGGCATAGTATACCTTTTCTCGAAGATGCGGAAGTGGATTTTGCCAAAGACTCTATGGGTGGGCAGCTCACCATCAAGGCGCCGAACTCAAGAATGCCGAAAATTTCAGATGACAGCCCTATCGAAGACAGGGTGAATTACGTTTTATACAACGAAATCAATCCAGGCTTGGCATCCCATGGCGGTCATGTGTCCCTCGAAGAGATCTTTGAGGAGAATATCGCGATATTAAGATTTGGTGGCGGATGCCAGGGTTGCGGTATGGTTGATGTGACTCTCAAGGATGGAGTGGAAAAGACTCTGCTTGAGCATATTCCACATTTAAAAGAAGTGCGGGACGTTACTGATCATACCATCACTGAAAATGCCTATTATAAGTAGGGTCAGTAAGCAGTAATAGTTAGCTGGGATAATGAGAGGACAGGGATTCATAGAGCCTGTCTTTAAAAGATTCATCTAAAGGATCAAGCTGTTCCATAATATCCACTAAGTACTCGTTGTCCTCACGGCCATTCCACATCTTCTGATATGTGCCTTCCTTGTAGCCATGGTCCTGGCGGAAAAAGTTTAGAACGTTCTTCCCCACATACTGGCAATAGAGCTCAGTCCAGTTCATCCCACAGTCAATCATTAGCGCCGAGAATAGAGATAGGTCGATTCGTCTAGCCGCGGCAAGAGCGATAAGCAGCTCTAGCTTGCTGATAAGGTCCAGCTGGTCGATTTCATAAACCTTGTCGTCAAATTTGATCGAGCTAGCGGAGTACTCGAGTAATTCCATGAGATAGAGATGGGAGATTTCCTCTGAACCGTCTCGTTCCAGCAGGATTTCAGATAGCAGGAAATGCCAGATGTCGATAAGCTCCATTTGGAGCTGTGCCAGATCTTTATCCTGCTTTTTCCACCATTTCCAGCCATGGTGCTCGATGGCCTCGGCGCCCTCGATAACTACAGCGCGTAGATAGGGGTATTTGGCAGACACCCAATTAGGGTCTACCTTACTGTTCATTGCTGCCTGAAGAGAAAGCATGGTTCGTGCTTGTTGACTGGATAACATATTTTGCGCTTGATCGGTGGAGGAGGGCTGACGGCCTGAATTGGCTTTATCCGCTGAAGCTTACTGAGACTCGGCTTGTTTAGCCAGAGAGTTAAGCATTTCTTTTCGGCTACGCAACATATCGCTATAGGATTTGCGCGCGGCCAGCACCTCGGAGTCATCTTTTCCAGACGCCTCGAGCTCTCCCAACCAGGACTCTAGCACTTCGATCTCGCTATTCAATTGAGCAGTGCCTTCTTCGATCAGCTTCTGATCAATGGAGATGGAGCTTGTTTGCTGTTTCTTACTCATGTTCTAGTTCCCCGGTATGATCTTTGCTCTTTGTCGGAGTTCTTATTATTTTTGGCTCGTATATTCGAGCTTTTATTGGAGCATATACAGCTCACTTAGGCTGTATCGGCTGAGCTGGCAAAGTCTCAAATTGTACTGCTGAACTTAATATGAAGCCCGGTAGTGAAGCTTGAGTACCTGCTACTTCCACAAGTGATAAGCCTGATTTATTTCCTGAGATTCAGGATGGCATAGTCCATTTCAACGGTCAAGATTCAGCCCGTTGAGAGTTTGAACTGCCCAGTTATGCTGTTTAAATGGAAAATTGAAGAAAATGCTTGTTTATTAGAGCATTGCACTTGACTGTATGGGCGAAGCTACTTAGAATCCCCGCGTCCTGAATTAGCTACTTCAGTAATTCATTGTCCCCATCGTCTAGAGGCCTAGGACACCTGGTTTTCATCCAGGCAACAGGGGTTCGAAACCCCTTGGGGACGCCATATAAAAGAGCCCGGCTTATGCCGGGCTTTTTTATGCCCGGAGAAAGCTTGGTGGGCGCCGCTGACAATGAAATAGGCTATTGCTTCTCAACTAAACAATGGCGATACTCCTGCTGCTCATTTACTACTGCTGTCCAAACTATGACCGTCGCAATATCCATAAAAGATCTATCGAAAACCTATGCCAACGGCTTCCAGGCCCTCAAAGGAATTTCCCTCGAAGTTGAGCAGGGCGACTTTTTTGCACTGCTCGGGCCCAATGGCGCAGGCAAATCCACCACAATTGGTATTATTTCCACGTTGGTAAACAAAACTGCCGGCTCTGTCGAAGTTTTCGGGCGTAATGTTGATACCCATGTCTATGAAACTAAGTTAGACCTTGGGGTTGTTCCTCAAGAGGTCAATTTCAGCCAATTCGAGAAAGTAAGAGATATCGTAATGACCCAGGCTGGTTATTATGGACTGCCTCGTAAACTGGCTGCCGAACGCTGCGAAAAATATCTTAAGAAGCTCGGCCTTTGGGAGAAGCGTGATGAGCGATCACGTTCGCTATCCGGAGGAATGAAGAGACGTTTGATGATTGCTCGCGCACTGGTGCACGAACCCAGGCTGCTAATTCTCGATGAGCCAACCGCCGGGGTCGACATTGAGTTGCGCCGATCGATGTGGGAATTTCTTACCGACATTAATAAGAATGGCACAACAATTATTCTAACTACTCATTATCTCGAAGAAGCAGAACAGCTTTGTCGAAACATTGCCATCATCGACGAAGGCAAAATTATTGAAAATACAAATATGCGCGAGTTGCTTGCCCAGTTGGATACACAGGTTTATATCCTTGATACCGATGGCGACGCGCCGGATAATTTTGATCTGAACCTCGAAAATGCATCCTCAGAGAAAACTGATGAACACTGTCTGGAAGTTACAGTTTCCAGCGGTACTCACATAAACGACGTGTTTGCTTGTTTTGATAAAGCAGGAATAAAGATCAAGAGTATGCGTAGTAAATCAAATCGCCTCGAGCAATTGTTTATGTCTCGTCTGAAAGAAAGCCAGGGTTAAGCTATGTTTTCTAATCATAAATTTATTGCATTCGAAACTATAGTTGTTAGGGAGATTCGGCGGTTTACTCGCATCTGGTTACAAACTATTGTGCCGCCGGCAATTACCATCGGGCTCTATTTTGTGATCTTTGGAAATTTGGTAGGGCGTCGCATTGGAGAGATGGGCGGATACCAATATATGGATTTCATCATTCCCGGATTGATAATGATGGCAGTGATACAAAATTCATACTCAAATGTTGTCTCGTCTTTTTTTAGCCACAAATTTCAAAAAAGTATTGAAGAAGTGTTGGTCTCGCCGGTTCCAAATTACGTGATATTGTCAGGGTTTATTGTCGGAGGTATGGCGCGAGGGTTGGCCGTAGGTGCAATCGTAACAGTGATGGCGATTATTTTTTCTGACATGGAAATACAGTATCCACTGATTACGATTTCCGTTGTACTTATGACATCAATTGTCTTCTCGCTGGCTGGATTTATTAACGCTTTGTTTGCCAATAGCTTTGATGATATTTCCATCATTCCAACTTTTGTTTTGACGCCGCTTATATACCTCGGTGGAGTATTCTACTCATCTCAATTACTGCCGCAGTTCTGGCAGGTAGTGTCCAAGATGAATCCGATCTTTTATATGGTGAATACATTTCGCTACGGAATTTTGGGTACCTCCGATGTAGATATTACCTGGGCATTCATGATGCTTGGGGTTTTCATTGTAATTCTGTATAGCTCATGTATTTTCCTATTGCGAAAAGGAACCGGGCTCCGTAGCTAGTTTCATAACTAAATTCGGAGATCATTTAATGGCAGAGAATCCTCTAGGCGCTCAGTCTCAAAATCCGACTACTTACAGTCCGGATATTCTTTATCCTATACCCCGTTGGGCGGCCCGTTCATTGCTGGACATAGATAAGAAAATATTGATGTACGGCATTGATCACTGGCAAGCCTATGAGCTTTCCTGGCTCGATCTAAATGGAAAGCCACAGGTTGCTATCGGGGAGTTTTTCTTTAATTCAGATTCCGAAAACCTGGTTGAGTCCAAATCATTGAAGCTGTATCTCAATTCCATGAATCAGGAGCGGTATAAGGATGCGAGAAAGGTTCAGGAAGTAATCCGTGGAGATTTGTCAGCTCTCAGTAAATCTGAAGTTAAGGTTGAGTTGTTCTCACTGGATGACTGCGAGATAGGGTCTCTGTCCAGAGCCGGAAGATGTATTGATCACCATAGCCCTGAATCCTATGCTGAAACACCAGATCAGCAGATTCTAAAAATGAGTTCCGACCTTGTCGATGACGAACAGCTGTACTCAGATTTATTCCGCTCTAATTGTCCAGTCACTGGTCAGCCCGATTGGGCAAGTTTTGAAATCAGATACACCGGTCCGAAAATTGACGAGTCTTCTTTGTTAGCTTATTTGTGCTCTTTTCGGCAGCATCAGGGTTATCACGAAGAATGCGCAGAAAGGATTTTCAGAGATATTACTCAGGCCTGTAAACCTCAAGAGCTAAGGATAGCGATGAATTTTCTGAGAAGAGGGGGCTTGGATATTAATGTCTATAGATCCACGGTTCCGGTAACTTCGGATTCAGTGAACAGTCGTTTAGTTCGACAGTAGCTCTCTATACCTCTTATTTCTTATTCCGCAATCTTTCAAGCTTCAGTTCGCTAAGCTGTAACTTTCTAATCTCTCCTACGTCTTCATTAAGTCTCGATTCAGCTTTTAGCAGATATTATCTAGCCTCTTGTTTATTTAATTTGGCGATCTGTTTATTTTTATCTATCTAGGGAGTGGTTTAATCAATGAAAACAAAAATACTATTAGTAGGATGTGCTCTTGTTTGTATATCGATGCCGGTTTTGGCTCAGCAAGATCAAAGTGTGGATCAAGATCAAGATGTACAAGCATCCGAAGAGGATAGCAATCGAGAAAGAAGTGAGAATCGCGGCCGCGAAAGGCATGATCATCGCGATCGTCACGATGAGAACTTTAACTATTCTTATCTAGAGCTTTCCAGTTTGGGATATGACATGGATGTGGGTGGTATCGATATTGAACCCGATGGCTACAAGCTCAAACTTTCTCTGTCTCTAGGTGATAGTTTGTTTGGCGTTGTTGATCGAAGACGAACTGACGGCAAACTGGCCGGCGCTAATTATGAATTCGATACTGAGGGCTATGGTTTCGGATTACGAGGCGACTCATGGTTTGCTAGTTATACCTATAACACTTGGGATGTAGGTAATGCTGAATTTGATGTAGATACTATAAGACTTGGATTTCGCAATAACTGGACGGATCGCCTTGAGTTTAATGCGTCGTATTCATGGAACAATATTGAAGATGCGGACAATGATGATGGCTTTCAGGCGGGGTTTGCCTATGAGTTGTTTGATGGTGTGGAGCTGATTGCTGAGTATGAAACGATTGGCGGGCATTTGGATATTGATTATTTTAGTGCTGGGGTTCGGTTGAATTTTTGAAGATGGATTGTACTTGCTTGGGGGAAATGAGATTTGGTTTTTCTTTGGGAGGCTGTTGTTTGAGTTTTGATGTAGGTTCTTAGGGTGGGATTCATTCAGGATTTAGCTTAGCTAAATCCTTCACCCCTTCGGGGCGGCTTTCAGCCGTGTGCGCCGCTGTCGCGGCTGTCGAACCGCGTGGGTTCTCATACCACCCTCACTCGCTGGAATTAGATAACTGTGGTCAGTCTGAATTCAATGCTGGCGTGGGGAGATGTATATAAATTGGCGGTGAGGGTGGGATTCGAACCCACGAAGGCTTACGCCTTACACGCTTTCCAAGCGTGCTCCTTCGGCCACTCGGACACCTCACCGTTTTCTTTTGAGCTTCAGCTGTACGCTCTGTTTGAGCATCAACTATACGCTCTGTTTGAACTTGCTTCGAAGGTTTCTAGACCTTTGATTCGATCTTTGGCTAAGCCAAATAGCTCACCCCTTCGGGGCGGCTTGCAGCCGTCTGCGGAGCTGACGCTCCTTTGATTCGCGGCTTGGCTACTTTTTCCAAATCAAGTAGGTATTTTACTTCCTACTCGAGCTTGTAGCAAAAACCGCAGCTCAAGGTAGCTTATGGTCAAAAAGCGGCGTAACTCTAGCTCAGAGGCCTGTGGAATTCAAGTTACTATTGCTTTTGGGGTTTAACTCTCAGCTGCCGTTTTACCTATCTCCTTCTTCATGTAGTATCAGCTGCAAACCAGATAATCTCAGGGGGCAACATGATTACACGAATTCCTCATAAGTTAGCGATTCTCGCCTTTTTTCTCATTGGCTCCATTTCAGTTCAGGCTCAGGATCAAGATTGGCCGAGTTATGGTGGGGACAATGGTTCACGCAAGTATTCACCACTGGATCAGATCAATGCCGATAATGTTGATCAATTAGAAGCCGCTTGGACATGGACGAGTGTCGATAACGCAACGGTTGCGCAGAATATTGCTGACGAGAACTTCCGCGCTATGCCGGCTGGTTTCAAGGCCACTCCCATTGTTGTGGATGGCGTGATGTACATCCCCACATCTTACGGTCGAATTGCTGCAATTGATGCGGCTACAGGCGAAGAGAAATGGGTTTTTGATACCACTGCCTGGGAAACCGGCAGACCACCAAATTTGGGTTATAACTCAAGAGGTGTTGGATATTGGGAGAAGGGAAACAAGAAACGTGTCTTCTTCGCTACCAACGATGCCGTGCTTTGGTCAATTGATGTGACTACTGGCCAGCCTGATGCTGACTTTGGTGAAGGTGGTCGAGTCGACCTGACTCAGGGTTTGGGTAGAGAAATAGACAGGCGCCAATATGGCGTGGTGTCACCGCCTCTGGTTACTAATGACATCGTGGTTGTGAACTCCATAATTAACGATGGACCCACTACTAAAGAAATGCCTCCAGGGCACGTTCGCGGGTTTAACCCCGACACAGGAGCTGTTGAATGGATGTTTCATACCATTCCCCAGGCTGGCGAATTTGGTAATGAAACCTGGGAGGATGGTTCCTGGGAGTACACCGGTAACACAAATTCCTGGACGATAATGAGCGCCGATGATGAATTGGGGATTGTCTATCTTCCAATCGGAACACCAACTAACGATTGGTATGGTGGCTTGCGCAAGGGCGACAATCTGTTCGCCGAAAGTTTGGTAGCCGTAGAGGCCAAGACCGGTAAGTATATTTGGCATTTTCAGATGGTTCATCATGGAGTCTGGGATTATGATTTGCCCGCCGCGCCAGCACTTGTTGATATCGTTGTAGATGGACGACCGATAAAAGCGGTAGCTCAGATTTCAAAGCAAGGCCATACCTATGTGTTCGACCGGGTCACAGGTGAGCCGGTATGGCCAATTGAAGAACGTGCTGTTGCCCAAAGTTCTGTTCCGGGCGAACGTCTTTCACCGACTCAGCCGTTTCCAACCAAGCCGCCGCCGTTTTCCGTGCAAGGCATAACAGATGCAACCCTTATTAATTTCACTCCAGAATTGCGAAATGAAGCTCTGCAAATCATCGAACGGTTCGACTATGGTCCCTTGTTCACACCTCCCTCACTTAGAGGCACTATCAATATGCCCGGTTGGGGTGGTGGTGGCTGGTGGACTGGTTCCTCGTTCGATCCGGACACCGGTCTTTTCTACGTTCCGTCAGCATCTATACCCATCGTGGTGCAGCTAGTGGAAGCCGATCCTGAGCAGTCGAATCTTCAGTATGTACGTGGAGGTGCCCAGAACGTTGGTGGCCCACAGGGCCTGCCTCTCACGAAGCCTCCCTATGGACGGATCACGGCGATAAACCTTAACAGGGGCGATCATGAATGGATGGTTCCTCATGGCGAAGGTATGCGTCAGCAGATCATCGACATGGGTATTCTGGACCCGGGTCCGGTGGGTGGTCCTAGTCGTACTGGGCCAGTCTTGACCAAAACCCTGCTGTTTATTGCGCAGACAGACGTTGGTCGAAACTTACTGCGGGCATATGACAAGGCGACTGGTAATGTGGTTCATGAGATTGAGTTACCTCTGCCGCCTCAGGCAACACCAATGAGCTATTCGGTTAACGGAAAACAGTATATTTCGATTGCTCTTGGCGGCGGTCCTGACTCGAGGGTTTATACCCTGGCACTGCCTTAAGTACGATCTCGAGAAGTGTGTTGTATCAGCAAATCTGCTGATATGGCCGCTTGATTCACAGGCATAATTTACCCATAATCCGCGCCAGCATCGTCGCGTCCTTCGTGGCGTCTATGCTATTATGTTTTATGGTGACTCTTGTCGGTCCCCGCGCAATGATAGGTTATAAACTCCGCCAGGCCCGGAAGGGAGCAACGGTAGTAATCGACTCATGTGCCGTGGTGTGGCTGGCAAGGGCTGCCACCTAATCAACAGGCACTACATCTAACGGATTAAGTAGCAGACTGGCGGCGTAGAATATAAATGAGCTATCAAGTACTTGCCAGAAAATGGCGGCCGAGTAACTTCTCTCAGGTAGCTGGTCAGGCTCACGTTCTCCGATCGCTAATAAACGCTCTCGATAATCAGCGACTGCATCACGCTTACCTCTTTACCGGTACCCGGGGAGTGGGCAAGACCACACTAGCTAGAATCCTCGCCAAATGTTTGAACTGCGAAGAGGGTGTCACTTCAACACCTTGTGAATCCTGTGATGCCTGCCGAGAAATCAATGAAGGTCGTTTTATCGACCTTATCGAAGTGGATGCCGCCTCGAATACCAAGGTGGAAGATACTCGGGAGTTATTGGAAAACGTTCAGTACCTACCCAGCAGCGGGCGCTATAAGGTTTATCTTATTGACGAAGTTCACATGCTGTCGAACCACAGTTTTAATGCCTTACTAAAAACACTGGAAGAACCACCTCCACATGTAAAATTTCTTTTTGCGACAACGGATCCGCAAAAACTACCTATCACAATTCTCTCCCGGTGCTTGCAGTTCAATCTTAAGAATCTGAACCCTCAGATCATTGTTGAATATTTACAGACAGTGCTCGGCGAAGAAAAAATTGAATTCGAAGAAGAGGCTCTTTGGCAGATTGCTTCCGCTGCATCTGGAAGTATGCGTGATGCCTTAACATTGGTGGATCAGGCTATATCCTATTGTCAGGGCAAGGTGCTGGCGGCAGGGGTGGTTGAAATGCTTGGCATCCCACCCCAGCAGCAGGTCTATGAAATACTGAACGGAATGGCAAGCAAAGACATTCCTCGGGTCTTGTCGCTGATAAATGAAGTTTCAGAACAAGTTCCTGACTACATTCATACTCTGGATAATTTACTCTCGTCTTTACATCGTATTGCTATAGCGCAATTGGAGCCAGCTGCTGTTGATAATAGTTTTGGTGATCGCGATAGCATAGTTGAACTTGCCGAAAAATTTTCGGCAGAGGATGTTCAGCTTTTCTATCAAATGGGGTTAAAGGGAAGAGAAGACCTCAGGATGTCTGGAGAAGTTAGAATTGCGTTTGAAATGCTATTGATACGCATGCTGGCTTTTTCTCCAGACTTTGTTTCTCCAAAAAATGTTTCTCCAGACGCTGTGCAAAATGATAGCTCTGCTAAAGCAACTGTCGATTCCGAAAAAAAAAAGAATAGCGAGTCAGCAATTGAGCTAGTCAAAACTAGGGAAGAAGCACAGCCCGTTGGAAAATTGCAGCCTTCCAATTCTATATCTCCTGCGAATGATGAATTTGAGTCATTCGATCTCAATCCTACTAAGACCCCAGTTCAAGTTGAAGCAGCTGAGGAGTGTGTTGAGGAAGTTGATCAGAACGCCGAGTCGTCGACTGCCGAAGAGCAATCTACCGACTTAGAATCTATTGCCGATCAGCCTGGTGATGAGCGGACTATCCCCGAACAATCTAATTTAGAACAGCCTGTTCAAAGTCTCGGTAATGCAGAGCACTCTGCGTTAGATCAAGCTTCCTCAACACCGGTGGTCAGCAATCAGACAGAGCTGTCCAGCGAATCATGGCTAAGTGTTTTTCCCCAATTAACTATCACCGGCATTGCTTCGAATATTTTGGCAAATTCAATGTTTAAATCCAGAGACGGAAACAAATTGTGCTTCACCCTGGATAAAGCCCAAAGCGCGGTATACAGCGATGATATTCTTCCAAAAATCACTCAGGCCTTTGTAAGTTTTTACGATGAAGAGCTTTCCGTTGAGATTGAAATTGCGGATGTCGAGGCGGAAACTCCAGCACGTTTAGCGCAGCGCCTTCGCGATGAGCAACACGCTGGCATGGTAAAAAACTTCGAAGAGGATGGAAATGTGCAAGAGCTGCTGCAAAAATTTTCAGGAACCCTGGTGAATGAATCAATATCAGAAGCAAGTGAAAGAGGTGGCAATGACCGACTTTAACGAAATTTTAAATCAAGCCAAACAGATGCAGGCTAAGTTTCAGGAAGCCCAACAAGAGATGTTGAAGCTAGTGATCGATGGCGAGTCTGGTGCCGGTCTTGTGCGAGTAAGCATGAACGGTAAGCACGATGTGACTAATGTGCACATCGATGGCAGTTTGATGACAGAAGACAAGGCTGTAGTCGAAGATCTCATCGCTGCGGCGATAAACGATGCTGTTAGAAAGATCGAAGAAAAAAATAAGGAAGCCCTCGGCGGCATGGCCGGCGGAATGAATATGCCTGAAGGTTTTAAATTTCCATTCTAGGATGATGTTGTGAACTCTAGCCCTTTAATTGATCAATTAATCGAAGCCTTTCGCTGCTTGCCTGGAGTAGGCCCGAAGTCCGCCCAGCGCATGACACTCCACCTGCTGGAAAGAAATCGCAATGGAGGAAGGAACCTATCCGCATCTCTAAGCGAGGCTTTGGAGAAGGTAGGCAACTGCCCCCGCTGCAGAACACTCACCGAAGAGCCATTGTGTCGAATTTGCTCAAGCTCATCGCGCAACTCTAAGATTTGCTGTGTTGTGGAGTCTCCGGCAGATGTTTTCGCTATTGAGCAAGCAGGCACATTCAGGGGTATTTATTTTGTGCTAATGGGCCACCTCTCTCCCATAGATGGTATTGGGCCGGAACAGCTTGGAGTCGGAAAACTGCTAGACAAAGTTAAGAGTGAAGAAATAGAAGAAGTAATTATTGCCTGCAACCCAACGGTCGAAGGTGACGCAACTGCTTATTACCTAGCTGAACAGTTAAAGGTGAACAATGTATTGGTTTCAAGAATAGCCCATGGAGTGCCTATCGGTGGTGAATTGGAATTTGTCGATGGCGGGACATTAAGTCATGCATTCGCAGGCAGAACTCGAATGGATAACTCCTAAATGATGGATTGCGAAGGAATGCCAATTCAATATGTCGATGATGAAAATGTTTTCATTAGCTTATGTGAGTCATGGGGTTCTCAAAAACTTTTAGCCATTGATACGGAGTTCATGAGAACCAATACCTTTTACGCCCGTATTGGCCTATTGCAAGTAGCTGACGATAAAAAATGCTATCTAATTGACCCGCTAAAAATCTCAGACTGGACTTGCTTCAAATTATTATTAAGCGAAAGTGCTTGCGAGTTTATAATTCACTCTTGCAGTGAAGACCTTAATCTATTGCAAACATTTCTTGGTGTGATTCCAGGCAAAATATTTGACACTCAAATTGCTGCAGCCTTTCTTGGTCTGGGGTTCAGTATTAGCTACCAGGGATTGGCAAGGGAGCTGTTAAATATTGAAGTAGAGAAGGGGGAGACCCGCTCTGATTGGTTAAAGCGGCCACTATCGGATAGTCAAATTTTTTATGCGGCCGCAGATGTCCGTTACCTTATTCAAATCAGAGAACTCTTAGCTGCGCAACTCGAATTACAGTCAATGACAGCCTGGTTTGAAGCTGAATGTGTTCAGCTTTTGGAGAACAGTCACGCCGCTGAGAACAATGCTAATTGGAAGGAAATTTATTCTGCTATAAGTAATGCATGGCGCTTAAGCGATTCTGGTTTACTGGTATTACAGAAGTTATGTTACTGGCGTGAACAGACAGCCCGGAGCAGAAACAAGCCTAAAAGCTGGATCGTTAAGGATGTAGATATTTTCACTATGGCGAAATCACTGGCTGAAGTATCGGGTTTCACAAGTGATGATGTTAGAGCTATCGACGAAGTTGATAGCAGGTTTCTTTCAAGATATAGCCGCGAGATAGCATCTGTGCTCAACCAAGGTTCTGCTGATCTGCCTCCTATAGACAGAAATATACTTAACCCACCTCTTGATGCAAGCGGTAGGAAGCGATTAAAACTTTTACAAAAAATAGTTCAGGAGCGGGCGGATGAGCTGAATATGGCGCCGGAGTTACTCGGTCGCAAGAAGCAGTTGCTCGAACTGCTTAGGGACTATGGCCGGACTAAGGAATTTAGCTGGCAGTCTGCAAGCTTGGCGTGGAGAAAACCGTTACTAGAAGATCGCTTTAAGGAAATTATGAGTCCCGGAGATGGAAGTCGTGGCTGATCAGGGCCAGAAATTCTGGGAAAAGCCCCTGTCGGAATTAAACAACGATGAGTGGGAGAAGCTCTGCGATGGCTGTGGCCGCTGCTGCCTAAAAAAGGTTGTAGACGAAGAGTCAGAAGCCATTAATTACACCAGAGTAGTGTGTAAGTATTTTCTAGAGGAGTCGTCCAGCTGCCAGTGCTATAAGGATCGCAGTGAATTGGTGCCTGATTGTCTTAATGTTAAAACCATGGACTTGGCAGCAACTAATTGGATGCCGAGTACCTGTGCCTACAGACTTCGTTTTGATAACCAGCCCTTATTCGACTGGCATCCCCTAATAGCGGGGTCTAGAGAGCAGATGGACGAGCAGGGCATAAGCATCAAAGGGCGGGCTGTTTCAGAGGAGTACGTCCACCCCGAGGGATTAGACGAGCATATTATTCAGTGGGTAGAATCCTGATGGGCTGTAGTTTAGATACATTAGACGAATCACATAAGACGAATTGCCTATAATGAATTACATGAAACGAATCGCATAAAATGAATTACATATTGTATTGGTTGGCCTATCTGGCAGCATCAGCGGTGTTTTACGTGATTTTCTGGAAGCTCAGCTATACCAGAAAGCCAGCCTTTCTGGCCTATATGCTCAGGGGTCTCTTATTGGCGTTAATGATCACTCCCTGGTACAGCAATTCCCAGAACGACCAGTTTGCGCCAGCGTTGATGATAGCTGCTCTGGATACCATCACTCTGGGTGCATCATCTGCACTAAGAGCCCTGATTCCCTTGATGCTGAGCCTCATTCTAGCCTTGATCATTTCCATTATTTTGTATTACAAAAACAGGAAAAAATACATAAATAACAAAACGTTAGTTACTATTATTAATGTTAAAGATCAAGTTAAAACTAATGAATCAGAGTTGCAAAACTAGCGAACTCACAACTGTATTAAATACTGCGCGGTGTTTACAATACGCGCTCTCAAAAAACACGACTGGAAGCGGATAGATGAACTTTACTGGAACTGACGAATATGTAGCTACCGATGAGCTGCAAATGGCCGTTAATGCTGCGATTCAGCTGCAGAAGCCTTTGTTGATCAAGGGCGAACCTGGAACTGGAAAAACCATGCTGGCTGAGCAGATATCCAAGGCTCTGGACCTGCCTCTGATTCAATGGCATATAAAATCCACTACCAAGGCTCAGCAGGGCCTATATGAGTACGATGCTGTGTCCAGGCTTCGGGACTCCCAGCTGGGTGATGACAAGGTTCACGATATATCCAATTACATCGTGCAAGGAAAGATCTGGGAAGCCTTTGCGTCTGAGCAACAGACTGTTCTATTGATTGACGAAATAGATAAAGCTGATATCGAATTTCCAAACGATCTTTTGCTCGAGCTGGATAAGATGGAATTTTTTGTCTACGAGACGAAAGAGATCATCAAGGCAACAACCCGGCCTATAGTAATTATTACCAGTAACAATGAAAAAGAACTTCCGGATGCATTCCTGCGTCGCTGTTTCTTTCACTACATAGCATTTCCCGACACATTGACCATGGAAAAAATTGTCGATGTTCACTATCCAAACATTAAGAAGGATTTGGTGCGTGAGGCAATGGATGTATTTTTTGGCGTAAGAAAAATTCCAGGTCTGAAAAAGAAGCCATCCACGTCTGAATTGATTGATTGGCTTAAGCTGCTAATGGCTGACGATATTCCAGAAGATGTCTTGAAAAATCACGACGCAAAGAATGCAATTCCACCGCTATATGGAGCGCTGCTCAAGAATGAGCAAGATGTGCATCTATTGGAAAAACTCGCTTTCATGCATCGAGCTAAAAGCTAATACATGCTCATTAATTTTTTCATGCAACTCAGGGAGGAGCGTTTACCCGTTTCCTTCACTGAGCTCTTCACTTTATTGGAGTGTCTCAAGAGGAATGTGATCTTCGGTGATGTCGATGATTTCTATTATCTCTCTCGTATGTGCTTTGTAAAAGATGAGAAAAATTTCGATAAATTCGACAGGGCTTTTTCCAAATACTTTGAAAATGTTGAATTCCTGGACGACCTGACTGCTTATGAGATTCCGGATGACTGGCTGAGGAAAGAGCTTGAGTCTATGCTTTCTGAAGAAGAGAAAGCTCAGATAGAAGCGCTGGGTGGTTTGGATAAACTCATGGAAGAGTTTAAGAAGCGCATGGAAGAACAAGAGAAGCGACATCAGGGCGGGAATAAATGGATCGGTACAGGAGGAACATCTCCCTTCGGTGCGTATGGCTATAACCCCCAAGGGATTCGGATAGGCCAGCAAGAAGGGCGAAATCAAAAAGCTCTGAAGGTTTGGGATAAGAGAAATTATCGAGACCTTGATGACTCGGTGGAGATCGGTACGCGCAACATAAAGATGGCGTTACGTCGCCTGCGAAAATTTGCTCGAACCGGTGCTGAAGAAGAGCTCGATATCGATGACACCATCTCGTCCACCGCCAGAAATGCCGGTTTGCTTGATATTAAGATGGTTCCAGAGCGACACAATTCAGTAAAGGTTTTGATTTTCTTTGATGTGGGTGGATCGATGGATCCTCACGTTAAACTCTGTGAAGAATTGTTTTCCGCTGCTCGTACTGAGTTTAAGCATTTGAAGTATTACTATTTTCATAATTTTTTGTATGAATCAGTCTGGACCAAGAGTGTACGAAGACACGCAGAAACCACTTCGACTTTTGACATAATTCACAAATTTTCAAAAGACTACAAGGTTATTTTTGTGGGTGATGCCACTATGGCTCCTTATGAAATTACTCACGTTGGCGGAAGTATTGAGCATTACAATGAAGAGGCTGGTGCGGCGTGGATGCGCAGGGTAACTGAACATTTCGAAAACCTGGTATGGATTAACCCTACTCCTAAAGACTACTGGGAGCATAGTTACTCCATAGAGATTGCAAAGGAACTTGTGGAGGACAGGATGTTTCCACTCTCAGTGAAGGGCCTCGAAGAGGCCATGGCGCTGTTAACTAAATAAACAACCAATTAACAAGACAAAAGCAGATAATGGAACAACTCGCGCCCGAACTAGACCCCAAGAAATACTCTTCTCTGGGAGAAGTGATTAATTTTTTCCTTAGTGAGCATGCTGACTTGCCTGCATTTTCATGTTTTGGGAAGACCATTAGCTATGGGGAGGTTGATGATTTAAGCAGAAGGTTTGCGGATTATCTTCTTACTGAAACAAGCTTGCAGCCTGGTGATCGGATAGCTATTCAATTACCCAATATTTTGCAATTTCCAATTGTGTTTTTCGGTGCGACTCGGGCCGGTCTTGTCGTTGTTAACACCAATCCTCTATACACCAAGAATGAGATGCTGCATCAATTCAAGGATTCTGGTGTTAAGGGAATCGTGATACTCGAGAACTTTTGCGACAAGCTGGAACATATTATCGATGAGACAGAAATTGAATCTGTAGTAGTCTGTCGCCTTGGAGATTTACAAAGCCCGACAAAGGGTTTTCTAATAAATGCGGGAGCCAAATATGTAAGAAAAATGGTGCCAGCATATAATCTTCCAGCTGCCGTATATTTTTCGAAAACTATTAAGAGCCCACCGCTTTCAGCTGACTATCCAGGCTCTGGCAGTTCCAACGATGTCGCATTGATTCTATACACCGGCGGAACTACCGGTTTCGCGAAAGGGGCGATGCTCAGTCACAATAATTTAATTGCCAATATGATGCAGCTTAGGGCTCGTTGTTTGTTGGTGATTGAGGACAGGAAAGAGAACATCCTGGCGCCGCTTCCCTTGTATCATAGCTATGCCTTCTTGCTGCATTGTCTGGCCATGCCTCTCGCAGGAAACCATAATATCCTGGTTACTAACCCCAGAGACATTGCCGGTTTGATCAAACTATGGAAGGGTCAGCCTATCTCAGGGTTTGTCGGAATCAATACCTTGTATTTGGCACTGCTTCGCCATAAAGCCTTTTCGGCTTTGGATTTTAGCTCAATGAAATTTTGTGGAGCTGGCGGAATGGCGATGACTACATCGGTAGCGGAAGAGTGGCATGAAACTACAGGATGCGAAATTTTCGAAGGATATGGCCTTACCGAATGTTCGCCAGTCGTGTCGGTCAATATACCGGGGCAAGTAAAACTGGGTACCGCTGGTCCACCTGTTCCAGAGACAGAGCTAAAAGTTGTTGATGAGAACGGAGTTGAAGTGGCTCAAGGTGAGAGGGGGGAGCTCTGGGTTCGAGGTCCTCAGGTTATGTTGGGCTATTGGGAGCAGAAAGAAGCCAGCGCTGAAGTTATTACGGCAGATGGCTGGTTTAAGACGGGTGATTACGTTGAAATAGCTGAGGACAACTACGTACGAATCGTTGATAGGAAGAAAGACATGATTCTGGTGTCCGGTTTTAATGTGTTCCCTAATGAAGTTGAAGACTGGGTGAACGGGCATTCGGATATTCTTGAAAGTGCTGCTATCGGTGTTCCAAATGAAAGAACCGGTGAATCAGTCAAGCTATTTGTAGTTAGCGAGGGAGCAAAGCTATCCGATGAGGATATTATCGCTCACTGTAAGGAGGGTCTGACTGCTTATAAGATACCAAGAGAAATTGTGCATGTTGACGATTTGCCAAAATCAAATATTGGAAAAATTCTCAGGCGAGAACTACGCTAAACGACAGTCCTCGGTGAGGAAAACCACATACCTTGCGTCATCCGTCGGATAAGTTATTGTGACTGACTCTCTAAAAGCCCAACTACAGCAATGTCAGTTAAGCGATCAATTTCGTATCGGCCGCAGTATCAGCCGTCTCGAAAAAATATCCCCTAATTCTTCTGATTATAAGAATCTTCTCCAAGAAATTGAGTCGAAGTTGTCTCGATCTCAGGCAGCTTGTAAGAAGCGTATATCTGCCATTCCCTCTACTTTATCTTATCCCAGTGAATTGCCCGTTAGCGCCCACGCTGACGAACTGGTTCAATTGCTCAAAGAAAATCAGGTACTTGTTGTCGCTGGTGATACCGGCTCCGGTAAGACGACACAGCTGCCCAAGGTTTGCTTGCAAGCTGGATTTGGCCGCCTTGGCCTGATCGGTCACACCCAGCCCAGACGCCTCGCCGCGGTATCGGTGGCTGATCGAATTGCCAGTGAACTGGGGGCGAAAGTCGGAGAAGGGGTTGGCTTCCAAATTCGTTTTGATGACAAGAGTAGTGAGAGCAGTTATTTAAAATTGATGACTGATGGAATCCTGTTGGCTGAGATTCAACAGGACAGATACCTGAATAAGTATGAAGTACTTATTATCGACGAGGCTCACGAACGATCTCTCAATATAGATTTCTTATTGGGCTATCTTAAAACCTTATTGAAGAAGAGACCCGAACTTAAACTCATCATTACTTCGGCGACCATAGATGTCGAAAAGTTTTCAGCCCATTTTAACCAGGCGCCCGTTGTTTCAGTAGTCGGGAGAACCTACCCGGTAGAGACTCGATATGCACCTTTACCCCAGCAGAGTGATTCGCAATTTGATGATGATCTGCAAATAAATGGCATTATCGATGCGGTGAAAGAAATTGATCGTATCGATGGCAGGCATAAGAAGCTTAGTGGAGATGTCTTGATTTTCTTCGCCAGCGAAAGAGAAATTCGTGAGACGGCGTTAAAACTGCGTAAACAAAAATTTCCCAACACCGACATATTGCCCTTGTATGGACGTCTAAAGCATTCCGAGCAAGTGAAAATTTTCAGCCCCCACAAGGGGAGAAGATTGGTGCTGGCGACCAACGTCGCGGAAACGTCAATCACCGTGCCGGGCATTCGCTATGTTATAGACACTGGCCTGGCCAGGATTAGTCGCTATAGCCTGCAAAGCAAAGTGCAGCGACTGCCAATAGAGGAGATATCCCAAGCCAGTGCGAACCAGCGGAAGGGGCGTTGCGGTCGAGTTGAAGAGGGCGTTTGTATTCGCCTTTACTCGGAAGAAAATTTCGATAAGCGACCACTGTTCACTGACCCTGAAATTATTCGAACCAATTTGGCCGCTGTTATTCTTCGCATGCATTATCTCGGGCTCGGAGAAGTAGAAAATTTTCCTTTTCTCGAGCCTCCTGAGCAAAAAGCCGTAAACGAAGGCATAAAACTCCTTATTGAACTCAATGCGCTGACTCCGAAGCATCAGCTTACTGATATTGGCAGGTCAATGGCGCAACTTCCTGTTGATCCAAAATACGGAAGAATGCTAATTGTTGCTCATGAGCAATCCTGTCTACGGGAAATGCTAATAATAGTTAGCGCGCTTAGCATTCAGGATCCAAGAGAAATCTCCTCTGAGAACAGGCAGCAAGCGAAGGAGGTCTTGGCGGAGTTTAGTCATGAAGACTCCGACTTTCTCGGCTTTGTAAAACTTTGGGATCACTATGAAAAATTGCGTCAGGATTCCAATCAGGGTCAGCTTAAGCGCTATTGCAAGTCGCACTTCTTGTCCTATATGAGGATGCGGGAATGGAGGGAGGTTCATCGACAGCTGTTATTGAGTTGTCAGCACATGGGGTTCAGACCAAACCGAGAGAGTGCTAGCTACGCAGCTGTTCACAAAAGCATTATAAGTGGCTCGCTTAATCAAATTGCTCAGAAGCAGGATGCCAGGAATTATCTTGGTAACCGGAACAAAAAATTCTCACTGTTCTCCTCTTCGGTTTTGGCAAATTCAAAAGCCAAATGGATCGTCAGTGGGGAATTAATCGAGACATCGCAAACATTCGCAACCATGGCGGCAAAGATTCAAGCTCAGTGGGTTGTAGATATGGCGCTGCACTTGGTAAAAAGGAATTACTTTGAACCTCACTGGAGTGCAAAGCGTCAGGAAACCGTTGTCTACGAGAGGGTGACGCTCTACGGTCTTGCCATAATCGAGAAGAACCTTGTTAGCTTTGAAGAAATCGACCCTGAAGGCTCAAGAGAGATTTTCATAAGGGAAGCGCTTACCGGAAACCAGCTGGCTAATGAGTTTGGGTTTCTGCAGAGGAACGTTAGCTTGTTGCAAAATCTTGAAAAGCAGGAAGATAAGCTCAGGCGTCCGGATATTATTGTCAGTGAAAAAGACATTCGATCTTTTTATGATCAACAAATTCCGAAGGATATCCACTCCAGCCGAGGGCTCAAAGAGTGGCTGAAAAAAGCCGGGGGAAAGGCTGGGAAGTCCTTGGAGATGAGCAAGGAAAAGCTTATCAAGTCTCAATCTGCCCTGGATAAAATTGCGGAGTTCCCAGATGCCGCGGCAATACAACAAAACAAGCTCAGCATCGACTACGTTTTCGATCCCGGTAGTAAAAGTGATGGGGCCAGTATTGATATTCCGCTGATAATGCTTAGTCAGTTAACTCAGGCAGATGTTGACTGGTCTGTTCCAGGTATTATTAGAGATCGTTGCATAGCCTTGTTAAAAAGCCTTCACAAGGCTCAGCGGAAGAACTTCATACCGGTAAGTGGCTTTGTGGATGAAGCGCTTCTTCAAATGAATAAAATGGATGGTGATTTAATTGATTCGCTTCTGGCGCAGATACGTAATCACAAAAAGATAAGTCTGAGCAAAGCGGATTTTAATACCGACGATCTGCCAGAGCATCTACAGGTCAAAATCCGTGTTCTTGATGACAAGAATAATGAAGTGGCCTATGGCAAAAATCTCTCCAGCCTGAAGAAGGAATTAGGAGCAGGATCTGCCGATGGTTTGAAACAAGCTGAACAGCAGGTAGTTAGTCACGAGATGGAATGCGCCGGCTTGACTGACTGGAGTTTTGATATGCTACCTCAAAGTATTGAGATCAAAGCAGCGTTGACGCTAACCCGTTATCCTGCGCTTATTGATAGAGGTGAGACTGTGGACCTGGTTCTGTTGGCTGATCAACAGAGTGCGCTGGAGCGCAGCAGAGAGGGTGTTGCCAGGCTCTGCATGTTGAGGAGCGTGCAACAGAAAAATATGCTGCATAAGAAGTTCAAACGATTGCAGCAAGACCTGGCTTTGTATCTGCCGGGTAACTTGTCTTCTTTTGAGAAGGATGCAACGAGGCTTTGTTATTTCTCTGCCTTTGAATTGGAAGATAAAATTCCCAGAAGTCAGCAGGAATTCGAACAGCTACTCGTGGAAGGGAAGCCAAGGATCCTGAGTTTCGCTGACAAAATTGAAAAACTTTTGGAATTGACTCTGAGATCACGAAGAGAGCTGGCAGTTCAGATAGAAAACCTAAATGGTGCTGCAGTTAAATATGCCAAAGATGATCTGGAAACTCAGCTAAACGGGCTAGTGCATGAAAATTTTCTTTCGAAAACTGGACTGCTATGGTTTACTGAATACCCAAGGTATTTCGAAGCGGTAAAAGCCCGTCTTTCGAGAGCTCCGCACTTGGGAGAGAAAGATCAGTCTAATTCGGAAACAATAGCCAAGTACTGGAATAGATATCTGAGTTTGCTGGAACAAATGGAAGAGTCACAGCCTGATAATTTGAAGTATCTTCGATGGATGATAGAGGAGCTCAGGGTCTCGCTATTTGCTCAGAATCTGGGTACTCGAATGCCGGTATCGCCCCGTCGTATCGAAAAGCATATTGAAAAAATATTATCAGCCTCCAGTTAGTATGAAATGAGAAGCGAAACCATACAATCTATACTCATCAAATCAGTAACAGCCATGTTGCTGAGTGCTGGTCTATGTGTATCTACAGTTCAGGCACAGACAGATGATCCATGGAGAAACACGAACGAAAATATTTTTCAGCTGAACGACTATTTCGATCAGCTGGTGGTTAGGCCCGTGGCTAGTACCTATACCTTGTTCATGCCCAGAATTGTACGCCAGGGCGTCGGTAATTTTTTTAGTAATATTGATGATATCAATGTGTTTGCAAATGACTTACTGCAAATGAAATTCGACGATGCATTGTCTGATTCCAGTCGATTTTTTATTAACTCGACTGTGGGTATCGGTGGCGTCTTGGATGTTGCCAGTAGCTTCGGGTTTCAAAAACATGAAGAAGATTTTGGTCAGACTCTCGGGTACTGGGGCGTAGGAACTGGGCCTTATGTAATGCTTCCGGTATTTGGCGCTAGCAATCTTCGGGACTCAGTAGGCTTAGTTCTGGATACGTTGTTTAATCCCATTCAGTACCATGATGATGCCTCTGTGCGGCTTCCGCTTTATCTCTTAGAAGAGACTGATTCCCGTTCCGGTTTGCTCGCTCTTGATGAGTTAATATCCGGCGATCGCTATCTGTTTGTGCGTGAAGCTTATATGCAGCGAAGAAACTATCTGGTTAAAGATGGAATGATTGAAGACGAGTTTGGTGCCTTTTAATTTAGTTGCTGAGCCGTTTTTGTGTTTTCGTCTTACTAACAACTGTTCTAGTCGTTATTTTTCACTTTCAATTTTGTTCGTATAAAATCGCTGTGAGAGACATAAATAAGCTCTGAAACTTTGCGTATGAGATGGTCTTCATACCTGTCCAGCTTTTCATCCGAGAATGCTATCCTCCACATATTCTCAATCAGACCCACTTTTTGCTCGTATTCATAATCGGCATTAATAAGGCTGGTGAATTCATAAAGCGACGTCGCTTGATGAGCTTCCTCTTTGGCGAGTTCGCTAATCTCATGAAGATCCTCTTCACTAATCTGATACTGCTGCTGTAATACTCGAAGAAACTCTTCATTCTCTCGTTCGTCCAGCTGATGATCGGAATTCATCACCTCAATCATTAGCGCAGCGCAAATCAGATCCGTCTTACCGATAGCTGCCGATGGAGCAGCGGGCTCATCTTTATCATTAGCCAATTTGTTTTCGAAAAATTGTTTTATAGTTTTAATCATTTTATTCATGCTACCAATTTCATTGCGTCCAGAATTACGTCCAAGCCGGCATCTTTTAGATGACTGTTTTCACTGATGTGGCGTCGATACTGCTTGCCGCCTTTCTCGCCCTTAAATAGCCCAAGAATATGTCTGCTCATATGCTGTAAGGGCAGGCCTTGTTTTAGTTGCCCTTCGATATAGGGTAAGTAGGCTTCCAGATAATTTAATCTGGACCTGTTGTCGATCTCTTGACCAAACAACGCGCTATCCACTTCATGCATTATGAATGGATTCTGGTAGGCCTCTCTACCTAACATAACTCCATCTACCCGTGATAAGTGCTGCTTTGTCTCCTCGAGAGTGGTGATACCGCCATTGATAATTATCTCAAGATTAGGAAAAGCTTGTTTAACTCTGTAAACCCGATCGTAATTGAGCGGGGGGACCTGTCGGTTTTCTTTTGGGCTAAGCCCGGAAAGAATCGCCTTCCTTGCATGTACTATGAATAATGAGCAACCGGCGCTGGCAACAGTACCGACAAAATCAAGCAGCTCTTCTTCACTGTCCCTGTCATCAATACCTATTCTGCATTTTACAGTTACAGGAATGGAGACAGCGGATGTCATGGCTGAAATGCATCTAGCCACTAGGTCCGGTTCGGCCATCAAGCAGGCGCCGAATGAGCCTGATTGAACTCGATCACTGGGGCAGCCTACATTTAGATTAATTTCATCGTATCCTGCTTTTTCACCAAGAGCGGAAGCTTCTGCCAATTCGGCTGGATTGCTACCACCCAGTTGTAATGCTACGGGGTGTTCTTCAACATTGTAATTAAGCAGGTAAGCAGCATCACCGTGCCTCAGTGCGGCACTGGTGACCATCTCTGTGTAGAGCAGGGAATGCTTGGAAAACTGGCGTAGAAATACCCTGTCATGGCGGTCAGTCCAATCCATCATGGGGGCAACGCAAAATTTGTGGGAAATACTCATAATCTCAATTCAGCATTCAGGCGAGGCTTTTTATCCAATGGCATGGCTTAAGTCAAGGAATTGAGATTGCTCAATTCTATCTAAACCAAGCTCGCAGCTTGGTTCATATACTACTCCAGGCGCCAGATTGGATGGGATTTAGCCTCTATTAGCGTATAATCCCTCGCTTAGATTTCCGACAACAAACACAGGAATAGCCTAAGTTTCATGAAGCAAGTAAGAACTAGAATAGCACCTTCCCCCACAGGCGATCCCCATGTCGGAACCGCATATATAGCTTTATTCAATCGATGCTTTGCCCATCAACATGGCGGCGAATTTGTCTTACGCATCGAAGATACAGATCAGCAGAGAAGCACGGACAAATCTGAGGCTGATATTTTGCAATCGCTCAAATGGTTAGGGCTGGATTGGGATGAAGGACCAGGTTGTGAAGGCGAAGCTGGTCCTTATAGGCAGAGCGAGCGATCAGGCATCTATTCAGAGCATATTGAAAAATTGCTTGAGAATGGCACTGCTTTTCATTGTTTTTGCTCCAGCCAACGTCTGGATGAGTTACGTAAGCTGCAAATGGAGAACAAGCAACAATTAGGTTACGACGGATGCTGCAAGGACCTATCTGAAGGCGAGGTGCGTAAGAAAGTAGCAGCGAAGGAAGAATTCGTAATTCGCATGAATATCCCTGAGCAGGGTGATTGCGAATTTGAAGACCTATTGCGAGGCACTGTGAGTATTAGCTGGTCTCAAGTCGATATGCAGGTTCTCATTAAATCCGACGGCATGCCTACTTATCACTTCGCCAATGTTGTTGATGATCACTTAATGGAGATCAGCCACGTGATCAGGGGAGAAGAATGGATTAATTCCACTCCCAAGCACGTTCTGCTCTATGAGTACTTCGGTTGGGATCAGCCGGTTTTTTGCCACATGCCCTTATTGCGAAACCCCGATAAAAGTAAATTGAGCAAACGTAAGAATCCCACCAGCATCGGCTACTACAAAGATATGGGCTATTTGCCTCAGGCCTTATTGAATTACCTCGGCATGATGGGCTGGACTATGCCCGACGCAAGAGAGAAATTCAGTCAGCAAGATATGATCGACAATTTCGATATCTCGAGGGTTTCATTAGGTGGACCTATCTTCGATATCGAGAAGCTGGACTGGTTAAGCGGCAAATACATCAGGGAAGATCTTGATGACGAGGCATTTCTAGAGCAATTCGCTGAATGGGCATTTAAAAAAGAAAAGCTCATGCAAGTAGCGCCTCTTCTGAAGCAGCGAGTAGAAAGGTTTAGTGACGTTGCCAGCCTTGGCTCATTCTTTTTTAGTGGCTTACTGGAAGTTAATGAGACTTCTTTTCAGCACAAAAATTTGTCGGCCGCAGATCAGGCAAAGATTCTGCAATTTAGTCTTTGGCGATTGGAGCAGCTGGGAGATTGGCAGCGAGATTCAATTGAAGCGGCATTGCAATCTCTGGCCGAGTGCTTGGAGCTTAAGATTAGAGATTTTCTGTTCCCGCTGTTTGTTGCGATGAGTGGAAAAGCGGTATCGACTTCGGTAATCGAATCCTTATCCATTATCGGGCTGGATATAAGCCGCGCTAGAATTCGTCATGGCATTGAAGTGCTGGGGGGAATTTCCAAGAAGCAAACTAAGAATCTCGAGAAAGAATATCGCGGATTGTCGTTAGAGTAGCCTTTCTACTCATTCGCAAAACAGCGTAGAAACAAGAACGGGAGCCCGATCTGGATTGACAGGGTGGGTTGCTGTGCTTAGAATGCGCCTTCTTTCGAGTAGCGTCATGCTACTTCGCGACTAAAAATGGGGCCTTAGCTCAGCTGGGAGAGCGCAACGCTGGCAGCGTTGAGGTCAACGGTTCGATCCCGTTAGGCTCCACCACATACCAGTCTTAGTAAATCCAATATAATCCACAAAGCCCTGCATTACAGGGGACTTCCGTTTATACTATGTCCAACCTAGTCCAAAGAGATGCCCCCATATCCGGGCAACTTAGGGGGCACTAACGGGGGCATTAATTAAGTATTCAATGTGTCCTAGATTTTGTGCCCCCAATCTAAATCAGAGGAGGGCGCATGGCATTAACAGATCCCAAGATTAAACAAGCAATGTCGAAGACGAAGCCTTACCGGCTGAGCGATGCGCGGGGCTTGTATGTAGAAGTTCAGCCGAATGGCTCTAAGTACTGGCGGCTAAAGTACCGCATAGCTGGCAGAGAAAAGCGGTTAGCCTTGGGTGTATACCCCAAAGTTACTCTCAAACAAGCTCGTAAAGCCTGTGGTATAGCGAAGGACCAGTTAGAGGAGGGCATTGACCCCTCGCAAGCAAAGAAAGCTCGAAAGGTTGAGTTGGCGCAAGCACAGGCCAGTCATTTTGAGGCTATTGCCCGTGAATGGCAGTTACAGCAAGCCCAAAAGTGGTCAGTAAGTTATGGCACTAAAGTCTTACGCTCAATTGAACGTGATCTATTTCCTCATATTGGGACATTGCCACTAGATCAAATTAGCCCACCGCTATTATTGGCCGTTTTTCGCCGTGTTGAAGCTCGTGGAGCGACTGAGAGTGCGCACCGGCTGAAACAAACTACTGGTCAAATCTTTCGCTATGCCGTTGCCACGGGCCGCGCTCAAAGGGATATAACTCCCGACCTTAAAGGCGCACTGGCATCGCCTAAAAGAAGTCATTTCTCCGCGATTACTGAGCCTGCCAAGGTAGGCCGCTTGCTCAATATGCTGGACGCTTACGAAGGTACTGCAACTGTCCGGGCGGCCCTGAAGTTGGCCCCATTGGTGTTTGTGCGCCCCAAAGAGCTTCGCCAAGCTGAATGGCAAGAGATGGACCTCGAAACGGCTGAATGGCGGATTCCAGCGAAGAAAATGAAAATGGGTGTAGATCATATCGTACCGCTTAGCCTTCAAGCTGTTGATGTGCTGGAACAGCAAAAGCTGTTAACTGGCAATTGGAAGTATGTTTTCCCCTCGGCCAGAAGCCCTCGTCGACCTATGAGTGATAACGCCATTTTGTCTGCCTTCAGGAATATGGGCATAAGCAAAGAAGAGATGACAGGGCACGGCTTCAGAGCAATGGCTCGCACTATCTTGGATGAAGTATTGAGTGAACGGGTAGAGTTAATTGAGCACCAGCTCGCCCATACCGTGAAAGATAGTTTGGGGAGGGCTTACAACAGAACTAGCCATATGCCTCAACGCAAGGCAATGATGCAACGCTGGGCTGATTATCTGGATCAATTACGAGTGGTCGCAGACTCCAATACAGTTTTTGTTGGGAAGTTCCGTGCCTCCTGATAACAAGGGAGTAATTGTTGAGATTGATAATCTAAATCCCGGCCCCCCAGCAGCCGCCCTCCTTAAAAGAGCGAAGGAAGCCGGAGAGCTTGTCGACATTAACTGGCTGGATGGAAAAAGATATAAATACCCAAGTACTGTACCTGCCGTCAAAGCAGCACAGGCAATCCTTTCAAATTGGACAAATCGGCAGATATTAGATGTTTGGTTGAGGGTTGAAACAATCTGCGAGGATTGGCGGGCCTTGAACAATATGACAATTGTCGAAGGACAGAAGGGACTGCCTATGCAATTTATACCCACTAAAACTGACCTGCATCTATACAGGCTTTCAAGAGATGCGGAATGCTTTTCCTATATGACCGTCAGGCGAGAAAAAGCTGCCCTAGCATTCTTTGAAGAGATTGATTTTCGTGATTTCCTTGCTGTCATGATTCTTTATGAAAATCACTTTGGTTTTACAGAAGATGCTCACGGAAGTTTTTCTCAGCTGCAAGAGCATGAAAAACAGGAAATGGAGCCTGATGCAGCACGAGGAAGAAAAGTAATTGACGGTGCCAGCGAGGGTCATGAAATTCAATTTGGTACAGAGAAAGGTAGAATAGCCAAGAGCCAGTTAATGCAGGAGTATGTCGATGAGCTATTTTTGAAAAATCCCAGCCTGAGTTACTCCGATATGAAGAGAAAGGCCGCTTCTAAATTTGATGTATCTACAAAAACGGTTCAGAGAAATACTCAAAACCCTAAGAAAAATAAAGTTAGGACAGAGGGGCCAATGTCCTAATAGTCCAATGCCATGATAGTCCCATGAAATCTAACGACACCCGAAGGAGTGTATTTCATGGAAACGACTGGGACTGGTTCAACTAAAACACTCGAAACTGGCTTTTTACGCCTCCCCGAAGTTTTACAATATATCCCCGTAGGAAAAAGCACTTGGTGGGCAGGAATTCAGTCTGGCCACTTCCCGAAAGGCATAAAACTCACTCAACACACAACGGCCTGGAGAGTTGAAGACATCTTGCGCTTAATCGAAGACTTGTCAGCGCAAGAGCAAGAGCAAGGAAATGAGGAAGTTAGGTCCCTCGCGTTACGGCCTGGGGACGCTGAAGTATCACATGAAAGCGCCAGTTCGAGCAAACAGAATCCATGTGCAGTGAGTAATGCAATAAGGTCAAATTGTACTGATGGAGATACGAAATGAATCGGCCTCTGCGCGAACCAATCATCAGTGAGATTTTGGACGATGGCGCACTAATTGTTCAGCCTAACAGTTCTTCGGATACAAAAATATTAGAATACTATTGCACCCAATGCCCTTGGAAGGGCGCTGTAACTCGAACAGTGACTTTGATGCATGGAAATCTGATTGCATTACTTCTAAACCGATGTTTCTCATGTGGGCAGAGGTGCGAGAGGTGAACGAGTTCTTAAATGTCATCCGAGATGCCGGCCTTAATCCACCTGACTACATAGAGCCGGGTAGGCTTCATAGATTCCCCGGAAGGGAAAAAGGAAACAGCAATCGCGCTGGGTGGTGCTGGTTGGCAGAAGATCAAAAAGGAGGTGCTTTTGGAGATTGGTGCACGGACAGTAAGCAAACATGGCATGCAAAAAATGGGAAGGCTTTATCACCAATCGAGAGGAAATGGCAGCGAGATAATATAGCGCAGGCAATAGCTCAAGCCGATGCTGAGCGCGCGAAAATTCAAACTGATGCTGCTGGAAAGGCTGTTGAAATTTGGCGTGATGCAAAGCCAGTTTCTCTAGACCACGAATACTTAATTAGTAAGGGCATCAAGCCGCATGGGGCGCGTCTGAGGGGAAAAAGCCTTTTGCTTCCATTGCGTGAAGGAGAAAAAATTCATTCCCTCCAGTTTGTTTCGCCAAACGGTGACAAAAGATTCCTATCTGGCGGGCGCGTAAAGGGTTGTTATTTCAGCATCGGTAAGCCTGGCGATACATTATTGATAACCGAAGGGTTTGCCACTGGTGCAAGTTGTCATGCGGTCACCGGGTTTGCGGTAGCGGTAGCCTTTAACTCAGGAAATCTAAAAGCAGTTGCCGAGGCATTGAGAGAAAAGCTGCCTGAAGCCCGAATCGTTATATGCGCTGATAACGACACAGAAACTAAAGGAAACCCTGGTGTAACCAAAGCAACCGAAGCGGCTATAGCGGTTGGTGGCTATATAGCTATACCTTCACAGCATGGGGATTTTAATGATCTGGCGAGATTGTATGGTTCCGATGCCGTACATAAATCAATTCAGTCAGCTAAAGCCATGACTGGTGAGCAGCATGTTAGAGACGCAGTCAACGAAAAATTCGCTGAATCAGATTTATCACACGATGCACTAGCACTGAAACTTTCTAGCTCAGGTTGGTCGGGAACAGCGCGGTATGTTCATAATTGGAGCAAGTGGGTGTTCTGGAATGGGCAACGATGGGAGCTGGATGAACAATTATCTCACTATACAAAAATAAGAAAGTTTTTAAGGGGGATTGCATCAGATATTACAAATGAAGCTACGTCAAAAGAAGAGGGGTCCGGTGATACTAATGCCAATAAATCGGTGCAGGCATGTGCTAGAAGTCTCCGCAGGAAAGAAACCATTACCAGCGTTGAGTCGCTGGCAAGATCAAATGCAGACTTGGTTGCTAAACCTACACAGTTTGATAGCAATCCCATGCTTATCGGCACTTCTGGAGGCACTGTAGACCTAACTACGGGCGGTCTATCGGAAGCGAAGCCGTCAGATTGGATTACTAGGCTTTGCGCCACAACGCCGACTGAGGCAGGCACGAAAGCGCCGCTTTGGCAGACATTCCTTGATCGCACCTTTGACGGAAATCGGGAAATAATTAGCTTTATGCAAAGAGCTGTAGGTTACGCCCTTACTGGCCACACACGAGAACACAAATTATTTTTCTTGTACGGCACGGGGCGCAATGGGAAGTCAGTTTTTCTCGACACTATTTTTCAAATCATGGGCGATTATTCTAAGCGTTCTGCATCACAAACCTTCCTCGATAACAAGAACGAATCACATCCTACGGCATTGGCCGGGCTTATGGGGGCGAGGCTTGTAGCAGGCAGTGAGCTACCTGCAGGTAAAGCATGGAATGAGTCTGTGATTAAGGACTTGACCGGTGGTGATGTTATTTCCGCAAGGTTCATGCGCCAGGATTATTTTGACTACATGCCGCAGTTCACGCTGTTTATTGCAGGTAATCACCAGCCTGCTTTCAGGGGAATTGACGAGGCCATCAGAGCACGTGTTGTTCTAGTTCCATTCACTCAAACCATCCCCGAATCCGAACGCGACCCTAAGTTATCAGAAAAGCTCAAGCAGGAATGGCCGGCGATATTCCGCTGGATGATAGAGGGTGCGGTTGAGTGGAATGCCAATGGTCTACAAGTACCTGAGGCTATCAAGGCTGCAAGTGCAGAATATCTAGATGCTGAGGACACTCTAGGGGAGTTTCTAGATGAGCATGTGGAATACGCACGTGAAGGTAAAGTGACGGTTGCTGAAGTGTATGAGCGATTTACAGGATGGCAAGAGGCAATTGGCACTAGGCCATGGTCAACAATAGCCATGAGCAAAGCCTTGAAGGAAAGAGGGATTGAGCACATAAAGATGGCACAAGGTGTAAGAGGTTTTGGAGGAATAGTTTTAAGGCCAACAAGCAAGTATGTGAACAAATGGAAAGATGACTAACCAAGGTGGCAGAAGGTGGCACATTTTTCTCTATCCACCGTATATATATTTTAATCAAATTAGAGTGCTTTTAACTCTATACGGTAGATAAGGGAAAAAGCGCCACCATCTGCCACCTTTGAAATATTTGTTACTAAATATCTTTGGAGTTGAGGATAGTACATTGAGCAAACGAAATGCCGAGAAAAAACCAACGAAGCGCAAGAGCAAATTCACTGACGAGCAAATTAAATCTGCCTACTCTTCAACGAGCCTGGTTCCTAGTGATAATGCTGCAAGATCTATTGCGAGCTTATATGCAGAAATCAAGTTGGGTAATACCGGTATCGTCGGATACGATGAGAAAACAATCAGGGATTTGTTGCGTATTGAAAATGAGGCTCTCATTGCGGGTGATATGAGTCGTGTTGAGTGCATGTTACTGGATCAAGCCCATACTCTTCAGGCATTAATGACCAATTACATCTCAAGATTACCAAATACTGAATATCTGGTTCAAGCCGAAGCCTACGCAAGAATCGCGCTGAAAGCCCAAAACCAGTGCCGCCAGACCTTAGCCACACTGGGTGAATTAAAGAACCCAAAGCGAGTCAACTTTATTCGACAACAGAACAACGCTGTCAATCAGCAGATCAATCAGGATGGATTGAAGCAAACAAAAAACTCAAAAAAACCAGACAATTCTGCAAACAAACTTTTGGAGGAAGAGCCTAATGAACGGATGGACATTAGAACGCCGCAGGAAGCAGTCAGAGGCAATCAGGAAGTGGAAGCCATGGCAGCGATCAACAGGTCCGAAAACAGTCGAAGGGAAGAGCAGGGTTAGCCTGAATGCCTTCAAGCACGGGATGCGAAGTGCAGAGATAAGGCAAATTGAGGCGGTATTGGCTGAGCAGGCGAGGACAGAGCGAGAATTGAGGAGAATGGTTTGTTAAATGCTGTGGTGTAGGCACGCTGATGACGGTGCGGCTATGGCGCAAATATTTCTGTTTCCCCCCAGTAGGTGATATTTCCAGTAAAATTTCGGATGTGCTCCTTGTACTCTAATCCAGCGCCGTCTCGTAAGGATTCAGGCAAGTTAAAAATAGTTATATACCCACCACCCATAACCTCCATAAAAATATGAAATGCACCACTAATTCTGTATGTCAGCTCTCTATCCTCTCTGCTGCTCCAATAGTAACGGCCATCTCTTTTAGTGATTGTAAGCCTATATTCTTCTTTTTTTTCAGGGCCAAGCATATCTCTTCTTGTATTTTCGCTACCGCTGTAGACAACTGAATTTGGTAAGGCATCGATGACGGTATTGTTCGCCCCAAGACTAGCAGAAGAGAGAAATACTAATAAGGTTGGAATAAATATTTTCACGATCATTCCTTTTTCGCATTCAAAGTGCTGATTGTAGTGGTCAAGTAATATTGGCCACCAGTTTGTGGTTAATCCAGTATTTTTGCTCTGACTCGTTTGGCGATAATCC
>ENA-OREN01000441-OREN01000441.1-marine-metagenome-genome-assembly--contig:-NODE-441-length-61892-cov-3.554995_pt1 | contig 61892 bp, 68 predicted proteins | sample MGYA00248624_ERZ508555 | MGnify/ENA primary metagenome ERZ508555 (study PRJEB26222, sample SAMN06267773) | marine metagenome | isolation source: Saanich Inlet, British Columbia, Canada | place...
GGGCCCGGGAGGACTCGAACCTCCGACCAATGGATTATGAGTCCACTGCTCTAACCAACTGAGCTACAGGCCCAAAAGAAGTAGCTATGATATCTTAAAAATAAGTCAGTAATTATATAAGAATTAAATATTTAAGTAAGTATTGATGATGTGGTAATTTTGAACCTAAGGTATTATTTACGCATGCTTAATTTAAATGAAGAAGCTTCATTTGCCGAAGGTGGAAATAGAAAATGCTTCATCAGTCCTCATGATCCTGATCGATGTCTCAAAGTGATTCATAAGAGTTTACAAGAGGATTTAAAAAAAAGAGTTCCCTGGTACAAGAAATTTAAATCTGATAATTACTTTGATGACAATTTACGTGAAGAAAGAGCATATGGTCAGAAAGCTTTAAATGATTGTAATGATTCATCTGTATGGGAACACTTGGCTAGGTGGTACGGAATGGTAGAAACAAATCTAGGGCCAGCCTCAGAAACTGAATTAATTCGAAATAATAGTGAGATCGCTGAAACATTGGAGAGCTATCTTTTTAGAGAAGGTCTGACTGTTGAAATCACTCAAGCTATTCAAACCTTTGAAACCTGGCTAAGAAAGCATTTAGTTCTTACAAAGAATATCATTCCTCACAATATCGTTTTGAGTAAAGAGAATGAAATTTTTACCCTTAAAATTATAGATGGACTGGGCTGCAAAGCTTTGGTGCCTTTACCTGAATACAGCAAGTTCTTTGCACGGATTTATGTTGAGCGACGAATTAAGCTCATGTGGAGTCGGATCCACTGGGATCTTAGTGGCAGAAAAGGTAGCTGGAAATAATACTGCTACTCATCCAAGAAGTTTTTCAGGTGGCTTGATCTTGATGGATGTCTAAGCTTTCTTAATGCTTTGGCTTCTATCTGACGTATTCTTTCTCTGGTTACATCAAACTGTTTTCCAACTTCTTCAAGTGTGTGGTCTGTGTTCATGCCAATACCAAAACGCATTCTTAAGACTTTTGCCTCTCTTGCGGTTAACGATGATAAAACATCGTCGGTTGCAAAGTGGAGACTGTCTTCGGTAGCATTTTTAAGCGGCGAATGAATTACAGTATCTTCAATAAAATCACCTAAATTAGAATCTTCATCGTCCCCTATTGGAGTCTCCATGGAGATTGGCTCTTTAGCAATCTTCAGAACTTTTCTTACCTTATCCTCAGGCATATCTAGTTCTTTGCTTAGTTCTTCAGGCGTAGGTTCTCTTCCCATATCCTGCATCATCTGACGTGAAACCCTATTAAGTTTATTAATGGTTTCAATCATGTGTACTGGAATTCTAATAGTTCTTGCTTGGTCAGCAATAGATCTAGTAATAGCCTGTCTAATCCACCAGGTCGCATAGGTAGAAAATTTGTACCCTCTTCTGTATTCAAACTTATCCACTGCCTTCATCAGACCAATGTTGCCTTCTTGAATAAGATCCAAAAATTGAAGTCCTCGGTTTGTGTATTTTTTAGCAATCGATATTACCAATCGCAAGTTGGCTTCGACCATATCTTTTTTAGCGCGACGCATTTTTGTTCCGCCCATGGACATTGCTCGGTTAATCTCTCTAATGTCTTTAATATTAAGACCCACTCGATCTTCCATCGCTTTGATAGATTTCTGTGCAATTACTACGTCTGGTTTAATGTGCTCTAAAGATTTCTTAGAATACTTTTTGTTGGTCATCAGTGAATCAATCCATTTCACTTTAGTCACATTGTCATGAAACATACCGATAAAGTCTTTTCTAGGAATTTTTGCTGATTTAACACAAAGATATTGAATTCTTTTCTCATGCAATCGAAGTTCCGCAAGATCTTTGCGAGCAATAAATGCTAAATCTTCGAACATTTTTGGTGAGAATTTTAAAAATTTAAATATCAGGCCTAATTTTAAAAATTCTGCTTTTGCTTCTTTTGAATGTCTACCTTTGGATTCGACAACCTTATGAGTTTTGTTAAATTGACGCTTCAGGTTAGTCATTCGTTTCTTGACTTCAACTAGATCTGGTCCGTTATCTACTTCTTCATCACTCTCTTCTAGTTGCTTGGCTTTCTCACTTCCGGGTCCAGCTGATGGGACTTCTTCCATTTCTTCCAAGAATCCAGTTAAAAGCTCACTTAACTTTTTCTCTTCTAGCTTTACAAGTTCGTAGAAATCAATGATGTGCTCAACAATGCCTGGATAATTTACACTGGCATCTAAAAGATCTCTCATTCCCTCTTCGATTCTCTTGGCAATTTCAATCTCGCCTTCCCTTGTTAGCAAATCCACGGTACCCATTTCTCGCATGTACATGCGAACTGGATCTGTTGTTCTGCCTGTTTCATTTTCTACAGCAGCCAATGCCTCGGCAGCTTGCTCAAGTGCTATTTCGTCCTGATCATCATCTGAAGAATTTTCAGACAACATCAAAGTATCAGCATCAGGCGCAGTTTCATGAACTTGAAGGCCCAAATCATTAATCATGCCAATAATTTCATCTACCTGGTCGGGATCAGAGATATCCTCAGGCAAATGATCGTTTACATCTGCATAGGTGAGATAGCCCTGCTCTCGGCCTTTCTCAATTAATTCTGCGATTCTAGAACCTTGTTTTTTTAACTTATCCACTCAATGCCTCTTTAAATACGTTCCTTCTATGTGATGTCAAACTTGAGTTTTTCAATCCTGATTTGAACTTAATTTTTTTAACCAATCTCGATCATCATCTGATATTTCTTCTTTATTTAAGATGATTTTTTGTAAATCTCTTCTTTCTACCTTGGTGATCGAGGTGACATTATACTTGTCTTTAAGAATTTGCTCTCTATCTTTTTGATTTTTTAGCAATACGTTGATGCAATCCTCAATTAGTTTTAGGGCGTTTTCCTCAGATAAATCAAGCTCTGCAATGACTGCTTGCGAGAAATATCCCTGAATTTGTGATGATTCTAGGCTTTCTAGGACTCTTGAAGGTTTAATATCTGGAGATTGCTGATAAAGAGCAATAACATCAAATAAAAAAGCAAATTTAACGTCCTGCTTTAAACCTTTAAATATTTCTTCCTGTGCTAGAGCAGGATGCTTCAATAATGCACTAAAAATATTAATTAATGCTTTAACTCTTACTGGAATAACTGGATTGACTGGGTTTTGATTAGCATTTTGATTCGTTTTATATGAATCTTTGGGCATATGCATAGTTTTTACATCCATGCCGCAAAGTTGCGATACCTCGTTTGCATATATTTCTTTGATAACGGCGTTATTAATTTTATGAATTACAGGAATTGCGAATGCTGCAGCCTGAGATCTTCCTTCTAAAGTCTCTAAATTAAAATCTTTGATCTTAGATAAAAAATATTCTGATAATGAGATGGATTCATCCAGCAGTTTTTGAAAAGCTTTCAGTCCATACTCATTGATAAATGAATCTGGATCATGATCTGCTTCAAAAAAAACAAAATGAATATTTACATCTTCTCTGATGATTGGAAAAGTATTTTCCACAGCCTTCCAAGCAGCCTTGCCGCCAGCTAGATCGCCATCAAAAGCAAAGAATATTTTATTGGTGTAACGCATGATTTTAGCTACATGGTTTGGAGTCACAGCTGTTCCAAGAGTTGCAACAGCATTTTTAATGCCATGCTGATACAAACCAATAACATCCATGTAACCTTCTACAACTATTAAAGAAGCTATTTTCTTTTCAGCCTCTTTGACTTCGAATAGCCCAAACAATTCATTGGATTTATTAAAAAATGCCGTTTCTGGGGAATTAAGATACTTGGGCTCTCCCTCATCAATAATTCTTCCTCCCATAGCAATAAATTCACCTTTGATATTTCTGATTGGGAAAATAATTCTCCCTCTGAATCTGTCATAGAATTTATTATCTTTATGGCTGAAAAGGCCTGAAGCTTCAAGCTCATTTACCGGTATATCTTTGCCAAGATGATTGGACAATGCATCCCATTTATCTTCAGCAAAACCTATATTAAATTTCTTAGCTGTCTCGCCTGTAATGCCTCTGTCTTTAAGGTATTGAATAGCCTTTTCTGCGATTTGGTTATTAAGATTTTTTTGATAAAACCTCACAGCTTGCTCAACTAAACCGCTTGGTTTAATTTTATCCTGCTTGCCATTTTCATAAGGAACAGTTAAGCCCAACGAACTGGCCAGTGTTTCAATGGCATCCACAAAATCTAAATTTTCATATTGCCTTAAAAAATGGATTGCATTGCCAGACTCTTGGCAAACAAAGCAATAAAAAAACTGCTTATCCTGATTCACTGCCATGGATGGATTTGAGTCGTCATGAAATGGGCATAGACACCAGAAATTTGATCCTTTTTTGTTAAGCTGTAGCCTCCTGCCAACCACCTCAACAATATCTGCTTGATCAATTAGCTGATCAATAAAACTGCTAGGAATTGACATGATGCTCCATCCAATTATCAAGAAATATTTTTGCTGCTAGATCATCAATCCGCACTGATTTTGAATCTGATTCAGTCAGCTGTTTTGCTTCAAATGAAGTTAATCTCTCATCCACGAGCTCGCATTCAATCTGAGTTTCTTTTTGCAGCCTTACGTAAAACTTATTCACCTGTTTCATCATATCGCTTGGCGTTCCATCCATATTTAACGGCTGTCCTACAAGCAATCTATCAGGCTTCCACTCCTCAACCAATGCACAAATAGTCTGCCAAATATCTGGGCCTTCTTGTTTAACATTTAAGATCATGAGGGGCGAAGAAGTCTTAGTAATAGTTTGACCAACAGCAATACCAATATGCTTGGTTCCATAATCAAAGGCAAGGATTTGCATGATCAGGAGCTCGTAAAATTCCAGTCTCTTACAATTTCAAGCTGAGAATAACGCGCAAGCATATCCCGAGGAAACGGCTGAAAGGGTGAAGAGTTTCTTAGGATTCTGAGCGCCATGGCATCCACAGCAGAGTTCCCAGAAGATTGTAAAATCTCAGCAGCCAAAAGATTCCCCTGAGCATCAATAACAGATTTAAGCTGCACTCTAAAACTTCCTTGAATAATCTTGGAGTCTGCAATCTCATAATACCCTGCTGTTTCAATCTTCCTTTGCCAGGCATTGAGATAAACAGCTTCAAAGCTTTCTAGCGATGAATTTGACTCCAAGCGCCTCACACTGAACTGAGAATCATTTTGCAGCGTTACATCTTGCGTAACCAAAGCGCCAGGTTTCATGTTTCGCTCAGATATCACCTCATCACCAAAAGACTGTCCTTTCATATCAAATGCTGCATTTGCAAACTTCACATTCACAATTGTTTCTTCTTGAAACTGCCATGGCTGTTGAATCACCGCAAAGCTAATGCCAAATAAAATAAAACAATGAAATCCAACAGATACGAAGAAGGATTTACGGAATCCCCATCGTTGCATTCGTTGTTTGTAAATTAAGGGCTGCATAGCTAAAAAGATTCTAAGAGTGCCTGTATTGGATTTTGCTGTGTTTGTTCTAAAATTTCTCGGGCTCCAGTTGGACTTGTAACGTTAATTTCAGTCAAGTAATCGCCAATCATATCGATTCCAGCAAAAGTAATGCCCTCTGCCAAAAGTAAATCCCCAATTGCTTCGCCTACTTCTTGCTGCTTAGGGTTCAGCGGTCTTGCTTCGCCTTTTCCACCTGCCGCAAGATTGCCTTTAAAGTTATTGCCCTGAGGGATTCTGGCTAAAGTCATAGGGAAAGGCTTGCCATTGATAATTAAAATTCTGTAATCGCCTTCATAAATCTCAGGTAAAAAATTCTGCACCATAACCATGGTTTGGTAGTTGTTGGTAAGATCTTTAAATATCTTTGAATGCTCAGCAGTCATTTCTTCAAATTTATATATCGACTCTCCGCCCATGCCATCCAGAGGTTTCAAAATAATTGTTTGGTATTTATTTTTAAAGTTCAGTAAATCATCTTCCCTGCAAATCACTTGAGTATCTGGCATCCACTGACTAAACCTTAGAGCAAATACTTTTTCATTAAATATTTTTAATGCATCGGGATCATTCATCACCTTGGCTCCCTCATGCTTTGCCTGAGACAAAAGATGAAGTGCATTCATGTAATTTTCATCCACAGGCGGATCTTTTCTCATAAACACAAAATTAAATTCATTTAAAGGAATTAATCCATCAGATGCATTGGCTGTTTGTGGCTGAGAGAGAGCATTCGGAATTTCACATGACATAGCTTGAGTAAGACCATCGCTATAAATTAAGTCGCTCATCTCACATTGAAAAACCTGACCTCCTTGAGCAGAAATTTCTTGCATCCACAAGATTGTTGTATCTTTCTTTGGATTCAAATCATGCAATGGATCTGTAATAAATAATGATGTGGTGTTATTCATGCATTTTCACCATTCAATGTATGCAGTTTGGATAGTGTGACTAAGGGGGCAGTTTCTGCTCGCAAAATATAATGGCCCAAGCGATAGTTTGATATTTTTTTTTGCGCCATCAGCGCTCTCTCATTGTTTGAGAAGCCTGATTCTGGTCCGGTAATAAAGCTGATCATTTTCGCGTTAGATTTAAGGAGATCTCCTGATAATTTATCAGCAATTGTATCAAGTACAAATATATCTTCGGATTCAGTCTCTGTTGTTGCATGCTGGAGAGCATCATCTAAACCCTTAAAATATTTCACCGTAGGCATAAAGTTACAACCCGATTGCTCGCATGCATGAATAATAGCCTCTTCAATTTTTTCATTTAACTTACTCATATCTTTTTTAACCAAAGATTGATCCATATGATCTGGTTTAAAAATTATCAGTGAGTTAACTCCGATTTCTGTTAATTTTTGAATTAGAAAAATTAAATTGTCTTTTTTAATGTATGGAAAAATTGCCTGATAATTCATTCGGTATGGATTTTTCTCTGCATACACTTCATCAATTAAAAAGTGAATAGACTGTTTTGATAGCTCATTAATTTTTGCAGCAGCAACGTTACCTTTGCCATCAAATAACTGAACTGAGTCCCCAGGCTTTACTCTTAGAACCTTGGCAAGGTGATGAATTTGTTTTATGTTTGTGTACTGAATAGATGGAGAGCTAAGTTCTTCACATAAAATTCTAGGTGTTCTCATACTTTAATTATAATCGGTATTTTTTCATATGACTCAAACTCACATAATATTGGTTCGTCATGGGGAGGCAGCCTCCTCTTGGTCCCAGCATCCTGATCCAGGTCTAAGCTCAGATGGAGCTATTCAAGCCAAAAATGTCAGCGAGGAATTTACAGAAAAATTTTCTTCTTATGAATTATTATCCAGCCCAAAAAGGAGAGCTATTGAGACTATGGAACCAATTGCACTCAAGCAAAAAAGAGATTTTGCTATCAATAATAATTTTATTGAAATTCCCTCTGCTGATATTGAAAGCAAGAAAAAGCAGGCTTGGCTAAAGCAAGTCTTTGAAGCGCCTCTTGACGAGTTGCCTGACGCAGTGAAAACTTGGCGTCATAATTTAATTCATTGGCTTGAAGGCTACAAAGGCAATGCCATTGTGACAACTCACTTTATGGTGATCAATGTTCTAGCCTCATATCTCACCAAACAAAATACTATTGCGTATTTTCATCCAGGATACACATCAAGAACTGAAATATGGCTCGAAAATGGCTCTTTAGTTAAATTGATGCTTGGCGATGATAAAAAAACTGTAATTAATCTATAAATACAGTTGAGCAATTTTTAATCAGATGTAAACTTTAGACTTTGCGCAGTAACTTCATCGAATGGTTAATAAGACAGATAATAAAAGTTCAAAGTCCAAGACTCTAAGCGAGCAAGTCAAAAAAGCCATGAATAAATATTTTAAGGCTCTGGGTGATGTTGAGCCAGCAAATGTTTATGAGATGGTCATGGCTGAGGTTGAACCAGAATTATTAATAGCGGTCATGCGATTTACCAACCACAATCAATCAAAGGCTGCGGCAATCCTTGGTCTTAATCGTGCAACTTTAAGAAAAAAATTAAATCAATATAAAATTATGGAAAAATTATGAATCTTATTAGGCCAAAAACAGCTTTAATCAGTCTGTCTGATAAAACGAATCTGGAAGAGCTTATAAGTTTTTTGCTCTCTCAAAATGTAAAAATGATTTCCACAGGTGGTACATACCAAGCCATTAAGAAGATTACAGATGAGGTCATTGAAGTCTCTGACTTTACTGGTTTTGAAGAAATGATGGATGGAAGAGTCAAGACTCTTCATCCTAAAATTCATGCAGGTATTTTAGCAAGAAGGGATCAAGACATGGGAGTTCTTGAAGAGAGAGGTTATGAGGTTATAGATCTAGTAATAGTCAATCTGTACCCATTTAAAGAAACTATAGCCTCAGATTGTTCTTTTGAAGATGCCATCGAAAAGATTGATATTGGCGGACCTACGATGATCCGCTCAGCTGCAAAAAACTTTAAGGATGTTGCTGTAATTACTAATCCACAAGATTATTCTAACCTAATGTCTGAATGGTCAGAGCAAGGCGGTATCTCCTATGAGTTTCGCAAGCAACTATCTCAAAAAGTCTTTGCTCTGATGGCAGATTACAACTTAGCAATTTCTGAGTATCTTGCAGATGAAACGGCTGGGTTGCCTAATTATAGTTTTAAAAAATCTAGCACTTTGAGATACGGAGAAAACCCTCATCAGTCTGCGCAGATGCTAACTTTTTCTGGATTGAAACATCGCAACATTGCCAACGCTGATATTATTCAGGGCAAAGAGCTTTCCTATAATAATATTGTGGATGCTGATGCAGCATGGGAGTGTGTTAGAGAGTTTTCAGGACCAGCATGTGTGATTGTTAAGCATGCTAATCCTTGTGGAGTAGCTGAAGCTAGCTCTGCATTTGAGGCTTATGATTTAGCATTTAAAACAGACCCCACTTCAGCGTTTGGAGGCATCATTGCCTTTAACCAACCTGTGGATGATCAGACAGCTGAAGAAATTAATTCCCGACAGTTTGTCGAGGTAGTTTTAGCTCCTAGTTTTTCTGAAGGTGCGCTTGCTGCATTTGCTGGGAAAAAAAATATGCGAGTTCTTTGCGTGGACCTAGAGCAAGACAATCCTTACCCCGGGATGATTAAAAAAGTCTCAGGTGGAATATTAATTCAAAGTGACGATGCTTTTTTAGTGCCCGAGCAAGATCTTAAATGTGTGACTAAAAGGCAACCCTCACCTGCTGAACTTCAAGATTTAATGTTTGCATGGACGGTTGCAAAATTTGTTAAATCAAACGCAATTGTATACGTTAAGAACAAACAAACTATTGGCATAGGTGCTGGGCAAATGAGTCGAGTGATAAGTGCTGATATTGCAAACCTCAAGGCAAAAAATGAAGGTTTAATAGTTAAGGGAGCTGTCATGTCTTCAGATGCATTTTTTCCATTTAGAGATGGAATTGATAAAGCGGCTGAAAGTGGCATAGCTGCAATTATCCAACCAGGTGGCTCAATTAGAGATGAGGAAGTAATTGCAGCAGCTGATGAAAATAATATTGCAATGGTATTTACTGCTACTCGTCACTTTCGACATTAGATACTGTTATGCAAGTTCTTGTAATTGGATCTGGCGGAAGAGAACATGCATTGGCATGGAAAGCAGCTCAAGATAACGATGTAGAAAATGTATATGTATCTCCCGGCAATGCAGGAACTGCCTTAGAAGAGAAAGTACAAAATATTGAAATAGACATAAATGATTTTGCTGCAATAGAAAATTTTTGTGTCACAAAAAAAATTGGATTGGTAATCATTGGTCCAGAAAAACCATTGGTAGATGGTTTATCAGATTTTTTGCAAAGCAAAGGAATTAAAACTTTCGGGCCATCTCAGGCCGCTGCTCAACTTGAGGGTTCAAAAACCTTCTCTAAAGATTTTTTTATAAAATACGGAATACCCACCGCTGGTTACTCTTCCTTTGATGACTTTGAAACAGCAAAAGCACATCTTGAAGTTGTTGATTACCCAACAGTGGTTAAGGCAGACGGACTGGCTGCAGGCAAAGGCGTCATTATTTGCGGCAATAAAGATGAAGCCTCCGAGGCTCTAAAAAATATCTTTCAAGATCAGGCATTTGGAGAAGCGGGTAATCGAGTGGTGATTGAGGATTTTCTGCAAGGAGAAGAGGCAAGTTTTATTGCCGTTGTGAGCAAAGATAAAATTGTCCCGCTTGCAACAAGTCAAGATCATAAAGCTGTTGGCGAAGGTGATGTTGGCCTAAATACTGGTGGAATGGGAGCCTACTCTCCCGCTCCAATTGTTGACGCACGCATGCATCAAAAGATTCTTGATGAGGTCATGGAACCAACCATGAAGGGTTTGATCAATGAAGGTTCACCTTATCTAGGATTTCTTTATGCAGGAGTCATGATTCATAACGGGGAGCTAAAAGTTCTTGAGTTTAATTGCAGGTTTGGCGATCCAGAAACTCAGCCAATTCTACTCAGATTAAAGTCCAGTCTCGTCCAGCTTTGCTTGAATGCCATTGACGATAAGTTAGAACTTTATGAGTCTGAATGGGATAAGAGGCATTCATGCGGAGTCGTCATAGCCTCCGAAGGTTACCCTGAAAAATATTTATCCAACCAAGAGGTTGAGTTTCAAGAGTTACATTCAGATACGATGAAATTATTTCATGCGGGCACAACTCTAGAAAATAATAAAGTTATGACTTCAGGTGGTAGAGTATTTTGTGCGACTGCTCTTGGGGCGAATTTAAAAGAAGCTCAAACTTCAGCATATAATTTGGTAAACTCCGTATCGTTTAACGGTGCTTTTTGCAGAACAGACATTGGGTATAAGGGAATTAAATGAGTCTAATTGATAATTTTATTAACGAATGTGACATCGCATTAAAAACGCTGTCGTATAAAAAAAGTGGTACGGGAAGATCTTATCCTGGTGAAAAAGGCACTGAAAGTCTCTCAAAGAAAGAGAAGAATCTATCTGCTCAGCTCATGCGTGTAAATCTAGCTGGAGAAGTAGCAGCTCAAGCTCTTTATAGGGGCCAAGCAATGGTCTGCAGAGATCCAGAAATCAAAGAACACTTAATTCAGGCCGGAGAAGAAGAAACAGATCATTTGATTTGGTGTAAAAAACGCTTAAAAGATCTGAATGGGAAACCTTCTATCTTTAATCCTATCTGGTATGCAGGTTCATTCACAATAGGGGCAATTTTTGGGAGTTTGGGAGAAAAAACAAGCTTGGGCTTTGTTGAGGAAACTGAGAAACAGGTTGTTAAGCATCTAGAAAAACATTTAGATCAAATCTCAAAAAATGATCAAGAGACCATCGATATTTTAAAAACAATGAGAGCTGATGAAGATGAGCATGCAAAAGAGGCATCAGCCAGTGGAGCAGAATCTTTGCCAACTCCCGCAAAAAAAATCATGGGTTTTACTGCGAAAGTAATGACTACTTCAAGTTCTTATATCTAAAAAGAATCCCTCATTAAGCTTTCGCCAATCAAAAAAGCATGAATTTGATGTGACTTAAGATAGTCAATATCGTCCTGATTTTTAATACCGGACTCTGCTATAAAAATATTACTATGCTCAAACTTATGTTTTAGTCGAACAGAGTTATCTAAATCAACAGTGAAGGTTTTTAAGTCTCTATTGTTAACACCAATCATTGCATCCTTAAAATGCTCTACCCTGCTTAGTTCAGCCTCATCATGAACCTCAATAAGATAATCAAGCTCTAGCTCTTCAGCGAGAGTAACAAAGGCAGTTATTTGAACATCAGAAAGAATGCTAGCAATCAATAAAATGCAATCTGCTCCCATTAATTTTGCTTCGTATATTTGATACTCATCGACCATAAAATCCTTTCTAAGAATTGGAAGTGATGTGATGGCTTTAACTTCTTTTAGATATTCAATGCTGCCCAAGAAAAAATCTTCCTCTGTCAATATAGATAATGCTGCGGCCCCAAATGCTTCATAATCTTTTGCTTTTTGAATTGGATCAAAGTCCTCTGAGATGATGCCTGCGCTTGGTGAGGCTTTTTTTATCTCAGCAATAATCGCTTGATCTTTGTTGAGGAGATTTGCCTTGAATGCTCCTTTGGGAAGGTTTAACCTTGCAAGCTCAGACTTGATCTCTGCGAGCGGAGTTGCCAGTTTCTTTTCGGCAAGCTTCAGTGTTGTGTTTTTGACGATCTCTTCAAGAATACTCATGAGTTATTTGAAATCCTTACATAAGCAGCTAGTTTATCTGCAGCCATGCCGTTATTCATGAGTGTAAATGAAAGCTCAACACCATCAGCAATGGAGCTTACGCTCCCAGCTAAATACAAAGCAGCTCCAGCATTTAAAGCTATCATGTCCTGAACGGCAGATTGCTCTCCTGCAAATGCCTCTCTCACCAATAAGAGGCTGTCATCAGCAGATTGAGCTGATATCTCAGAAATATTTGCCAGGGATAGCCCAAAATCTTTCGGAGAAATTTCATAGTGTGTAATTTCTTTGTTTTTAAGTTCTGCGATGTAAGTTGAATCTGTAATAGTGATTTCGTCCAGGCCATCAAAACCATGAACGATTAAGGCATGCTCCATTGATAGTTTGTTAGCAACAGAAGCAAACGTTGTTAAAAGATCTTTGTGATAAACACCTAAAATTTGTCGCTTTGCCCCGCAAGGATTAGTGTGCGGGCCCAGTAAATTAAAAATTGTTTTTTTGCCTATTCTTTGTCTTGCAGGCATGACATATTTCATTGATTCGTGATGGAGAGGCGCAAACAGAAAAATAAACCCTACCCTATTAAAAATACTTTCAAGTTTATTTCTATCATGTCCAATATCTGCTCCTGCAGCCATCAAAAAATCTGCGCTTCCTGATTTGCTGGATACCGCTTTATTTCCATGTTTGGTCACTGATGCTCCACCAGCTGCGGCAACAAATGAAGAGGCAGTAGAGCAATTGAAAGTATGAATGCCGGTGCCACCAGTGCCACAGGTATCGATGTGTGATCCATCGCCAATCTTAAAAGTTAAGGATTTTTCTTTCATGACACTCGCAGCTGCAGTAATCTCAATTTCCTTAACACCTTTCTCATTTAAACCTATGAGAAATGCTTCAATTAAAAGATCATCTACTTCCCCGGACATAATGGCCTCTAGGGTTGATTTCATAGCAAGAAAATCTAAATCTTCTTTAGCATTAAGTTGCTGTATAACTTCTTCAATCATAGTGTTAAAAAATTATTAATTAGCTGCATGCCATGATCAGTTTCAATTGATTCTGGATGAAACTGAACTCCAAAAATTGGCTTAGAAATATGCTCAATGCCCATAATAATGCTTGGATTATCTTGAACAGTGCAGGTAACCTTTAGCTCATCCGGAAGGGTCTGAGGATCAATAATTAGGCTGTGGTATCTCACCACTGAATATGGATTGGTGATCCCGTTAAATATTCTTTCGCCAGAATGTGCTACTTGAGAAATTTTGCCATGAAAGATCTGAGGAGCTTTAATAATTTTGGCTCCAAATGCAGAGCCGATTGATTGATGGCCTAAACATACACCCAACAAAGGCACTGGTGTATTTTTAACTAGCTCAACTGAAATCCCTGCTTCATTAGGAGTACAGGGTCCTGGAGAAATAATAATTTTGTCAGGATTAAGTTTTTCAATCTCTTCCAATGTAACCTCATCGTTTCTTTTAACCACGACCTCTTCACCGCATGCACCAACATAATGGACGAGGTTATAGGTAAAAGAATCGTAATTATCTATGACTAAAATCATGAAATCATCTCAATTGCATCCACAAAGACTTTGGCTTTTTGTTTGCACTCTAGCCATTCATTTTCAGGAATTGAATCTGCAACAATACCCGCACCCGCGCCCACATGAATCACTTGGTCTTTAATAACAGCCGTTCTAATTGCAATGGCTGTATCAATGCCTCCATTCCAAGAAATATATCCAATGGCGCCGCCGTATATCCCTCTAGAACTAGGCTCAAGCTCATTGATAATTTCCATAGCTCTAATTTTAGGTGCTCCAGATAGTGTGCCAGCAGGCAAAGTAGCCTTCAAAACATCCATGCAATCTAAATCATTAGAAATACTGCCTGTAACATTAGAGACAATGTGCATAACATGAGAATACTTCTCAATGGCCATTTTTTGGGTTACTTGCACTGAACCAATTTTTGAAACTCGCCCCACATCATTACGACCCAAATCAATCAACATCAAATGTTCCGCAATCTCTTTTGGATCAGCAAGCAACTCTTTGGCATTGCGCTCATCTTCCTCTGGTGTCATCCCTCTCTTTCTTGTGCCCGCAAGCGGTCGCAAGGTAACTTCATCATCATCTAATCTCACCAATATCTCAGGAGAGGCTCCGACTACAATGCATTCCTCAAAATTTAAAAAATACATGTAGGGCGATGGATTGAGCTTTCTAATAGCTCTGTATAGATCAAAAGAATCTCCAGTAAAGCTTGCAGAAAAATCTTGCGCTAACACAACCTGCATAACATCGCCTTCTTTGATGTAATCCTTTGCAAGATGAACAGCATCCAAATATTCAGCTTTAGAAAAATTGGAATTAAATTCCATGGTGCTTGTTGGGATAGAAAATTTTTCTTCAGGCACAAGAATGTCTTTTTGAATTAACCTTTCCATTGCATCTAGTTCATTTTGTGCATCTTCATAGGTTAGATTGATGGGGTTAGCATTAAATATAATTTTCGTTGTCTGATTAAGATTATCAAATACTATTAATTTTTCTGCCTTCACCAGGAGTATGTCAGGCATGTGCTCTGCAAATTTAGACTTCTTTCCAGGCAGGTTAGCAATCTTAGTCTCTGCGTATTGAGCACTTTCATAGGCAAAAAAACCAACATAGCCTCCGTAGAATCTTGGAAGCCCTGATATCTCTGGTACAGAATGTTGGTCAATAATCTCTTGGATGCTATTTAAGGGATTATCAGAATCAAAAATTTCTTTTTTTCTGCCAATACTTTGCTCAACGGTATTTCCTGAGATTTTAATTGAATCAATGCAGTCAAAACCAATAATGGAATATTGTGCCCACTTCTCTCCCCCCTCTACAGACTCTAGCAAGAATGTATTTTTCTGATTTGCTACCTTCAAGTACAAAGAGATTGGGGTATCGCCCCTAGCCTCCAACTCTCTGACCAGCGGAATTATAGAGAAGCCTGCGTCTGTGTAGTTTGCGTAAATTGTTTTATCAATCATGAAATCTCTAAACTAAAAATCTAATTTATCTCCAACAGTAATACCATTTTCTTTAAACCATCCAGCATTAACCTCTAAGGCAATGCGAGTGCTATTGGCCGAGCAAACCGAATCCTCAGAAAAAGGAACCATATTATATATTTCTTGAATGACTCCGTCGTTAGAAAGGTAGGCAACGCTCAAAGGCAAAGAAGTATTTTTCATCCACATACATCTTGTATTACTTTGTGGCCAGAGAAACAACATTCCGTGATCTTTAGCTAAGTCTTTTCTGTGCATTAATCCTTGCCTCCTTTTGGCATCTGAATTTGCAACCTCAACATCAAGTGATTTTGAGGCACTCTTAAAATAGACCTCTAAAGCAACAGCGGATTGACTGAAGATTAAAATGAGGAATAGATTAAGAAATCTTTTGACGAAAATCTTGAATAGTTTCTGCATAATCTGCTGATCCAAAAATTGCCGACCCAGCAACAAAAACATTTGCACCCGCGGCCGCAACCTTGCCAATAGTTTCGTGATTAATGCCGCCATCAACTTCTAAAAAAATATGATGGCTTTGAGTCTCAATAAGTTTTTTTGCATCTTGAATCTTCTCAATCGTGGTTTCGATAAATTTTTGGCCGCCAAATCCAGGATACACACTCATTAATAAAATTAAATCTATGTCTTGAATGATATCTTCAAGAACGGACAAAGTTGTGTCTGGATTGATTGCAATGCCAACCTTGCATCCATGGCTTTTAATTAATTCTATGGTTTCATTGATATTATCGACCGCTTCTGGGTGAAAACTGATTAAATCAGCGCCAGCTTCAGCAAAACTTTTTGCTAGATCATTAACGGGCTGAATCATTAAATGCACATCAATAAAGTCCTTAATTCCATCGTCTCTAAGTGACTTGCAGACCATTGGGCCAATAGTTAAGTTAGGGACATAATGATTGTCCATGACATCAAAATGGATCCAATCTGCTCCAGCTGTCATTGCAGAATTAATTTCTTCCCCCAATCTAGCAAAGTTTGCAGAAAGTATAGAGGGGGCAATAATTGCTTTAGAGTTCATGATGGCTAATTTTCATCTTTTAATCTTTCCCTTGCAAGTTTCAGTCTATCGATCGTACCCACATCTATCCAAAAGGAATCGTCAACATGTGCTGTAACCTCTGATTCATTGATCAGTGGCATTAAAATAGTGTTCCATAGATCAAAAGGATAGGCATTGCCCTCATGTACTTTTAATATCGATGGATTGATAAGTGATAGGCCAGACCAAGTACATTCATTCATTTCATCTTTAATCACCACTGTTTCTTGTGCTAAAGAGAAATCTCCTTGTAGATTATGATCTGGATTTTTAATTCCTACTAGGTGAGCAGATGAAGTGAATTTGGGAAGTCTTGTTAAGTCACTTTCCGAAATAATATCAGCATTACATAAAATAAAAGGCTCATCGCCCAAAACACTCATTGCATTAACTAAAGCTCCACCCGTACCATATGGAAAAGGTTCGTCTAAAAATTGTATGTTTGTATCCTGATGAAAATACTCCAGCTTGTTTTTTATCTGCTCTGATAAATAGGAGACATTAATAATTAGCTCATCTACCCCGTGCTTAATTAGTTTATTGATCACAAGCTCAATTAGAGTGTATTGACCAACAGATAATAGTGGCTTGGGAGTATCTTTGGTTAATGGACGGAGGCGCTTGCCCAACCCTGCAGCTAGAATCATTGCTTTCATAAAGACTCCAATTTCTTATTAAGCTCTGGTACCACCTTGTCCTGAAGAAAGACAGCCAATGGTTTTTGATTCAATGCTAAGGATAAGGTAATGGTGTTCGCTAATATTTGTGGGAGATCTTTCAGCCTAAATGGTCGATCAAACTTTAAGTACAGATTTGCAAGTGTACCCATAATCCTAAGATTTCGTTGCAGCCCTCCCCAGCAAGTGGCGCGATATACATCATTAGCAGAAAGACCATAGCAAGAGATCTCTGCAAAAGTGCTGCAATGGCTTCTTAGAATTTCAAGATCACAGTCAATGTAATGATCCAAGAGAATGCCAGCCAAATCTATCCCGATCGGCCCAAAGCATAAATCTTGAAAATCCAATAAAACTAATTCTCCATTGGTCATTTCATGAATATTTCGGCGCTCAAAGTCAAAATGACAATTTCCCCATTGCTGATTCAGTAATTCTGGTCTCATCTCTTCAAGAAAATCTGTAAATTCATCAAATATCTCTATCTTTAAAAATTCTTTACATAGAATCTTTGAGAATTTCTTGGTATGCGATTCTAGACCAATGGAAAAAGTCGAATCTATACCATTCAGCTCTGCTTTATGCATATCATTCAAGAGTGATAAAGCTTTAAACACAAGAGAAGAATCCTGATAAAAATTCTCTTTAAGAATTAGAGAATTATCTCCAACGTCCTCTTGAATCGTTAAAAAATGTTCAGGTTCATAGCTGAGGATTTGAGGAACCCTAACATTAGAGTGAGCAAGTTTATTCGCTCTATCAACAAAAACTGATTGTCCATTAATAAGAGAGTCGTCATGGCACATCACATATGAATTTGTGGCAGCAAGAGCTCGATAATATCTTCTACCACTAGCCTCTATTTTAAGGGGCTGAATATCTTTAACGCCTGAATCAAAATCTTTTGCAGATTCCAGTAATTGATGTTGTGAAATTTCAGCTATTTTCAATCTCCAGTGGAAGTGGTGTGTCATCTGGAAGGAAAAAATCTAGCGCTAATTGAGCGAAGGGAACATCAGCATACTTAGTAAAGTCTCGAACGCCTTCTTCATATAAAACCAAATCATCTATACAAAAGTTTCCAGTGTATGTTTCAGAATTTTTATTAAAAATTTCATATGCTGCATCTGCCATGATTTCTGGGGTTCTAGAGATACTCATCAACTCTTCTCCGCCTAAAATATTTTTAACGGCTGCAGTAGCTATCGCAGTTCTTGGCCATAAGCCATTGACGGCAATTTTGTCTTGTTTTAATTCCTCAGCCATACCCAAAACACACATGCTCATGGTGTATTTAGCCATGGTGTAGGCTAAATGAGGGCCAAACCATTTTGGCTTCATATCAAGTGGAGGCGCTAGGTTCATAATATGTGCATTGCTAGATTTTCTTAAATGCGGAATACAATATTTACTAACGAGGTAAGTGCCTCGACCATTGATTTGATGCATCAGATCATAACGCTTCATATCCGTGTCAGGAGTATTGGTTAAAGAAATTGCAGAAGCATTATTTACACAAATATCAATGCCGCCAAAAGTAGCAACCGTTTCATCAACAGCAGCCCTAACATTAGATTCATCTCTGACATCTAAAATAATTGGAAGAGCTTCGCCCCCAGCCGCAATGATCTCTTCTGCTGCTGAGTAAATTGTTCCAGCAAGTTTTGGATGAGGTTCTGCAGTTTTAGCAGCCAAAACTACTTTAGCACCATCTTGCGCAGCTCGTTTTCCTATTTCTAGGCCAATGCCTCTGCTGCCACCAGTAATAAATAGGACCTTGCCTTGTAAACTCATACTTTTCTCCTTAAATTTTTCTGTTTTTTTAGCTCAAGCCATGCTTAGTTTCTTAAATACAAGGATGTCTATCTCTAAAACTTTTGCTTAATCTTGTGCTCTTACTTATCTAAACATCAATAATAACTTGTTGTTGCATTTTTGAAATGATTCATGCAAATTTAAATAACAATTATATGCCCTAGGGCAAGAGACAACCATGAATGTAGATTTTATTTTTGATTTTGCAAGTCCAAATGCATACCTATGCCACAAAGCAATTATTCAGTTAGAGAAAAAACATGATATTAAATTTAATTATGTCCCCTGTCTTTTGGGTGGGCTGATGAAGCTATCAAATAACCAGCCTCCCATGATCGCATTTGGTGAGATTCCAAATAAGATGAAGTATGAATTTGATACTGCCTTCAATAGATTTATGCGAGAGTATCAGATTGATAATTTTAAAATGAATGAGCATTTTCCGGTAAATACAATCTCTCTTATAAGAGGAGCAATCGTTGCACAAAAAAATAATTTTTTTGACGATTATGTGGAAATTGTTTTAAGTGGAATGTGGGAGAGTTCTCTTAAATTAGATAGTCCTGAATCCTTGCATCAATTGTTAACTGAACATGAGTGTCATGCAGATTTAGTTATAGAGGAAATTGCAAAAGATGAAACTAAGGCTGAATTGATTGCAAATACAAATAATGCAGTGGAAAAAGGGGCTTTTGGCATTCCAACATTCTTTGTTGAGGATGAGATGTTTTTTGGCAAAGAAAGTTTGCGCGAGATAAGAGATCTGGCATCACAGTAAGCTGAAACTTTTTACGTTTCCTCTTTTCTAAGTTCAAAATAGTACAATTTAGACTCATGAAGAAGATCGTCCATTATTGCGTCATAGGGCTTGCATCAATGCTTGTTGGTCATGCGCATTCTCAAAACAATGATGTTCTAGAAATAAATAATGCTAAAAATAGATTTTTAGGTTGCTCAAATCCACTCTATCCCAAAATAGCTAAAAACTTATTACCCACTAAGATCAGCGCCTCAAAAATGGATGTTCAGTCGAATGGCAGAATATTTTTACGTGATCAGGTTGAGATTCCAATAACGAATGGAAGCATAAAAGCTCTAAGTGCTAACTACGACTCTAACGGCAAGCGCATTGATGAAATCACACAAGGCAATATTTACTATTTAGATTCATATTTCAAGTTTGAAAGCGGCTCATTAAATGAGACATCTAAAGACTTTAGTTTTATTGAGGGTAATACCTACTTAGCCGAAAGAAATTTACTCGTGAACTATAAGTCTTTGAGTGGAGAGCTTGGATCAAGCCTTATATTTAAAGATGCTAATTTAACATCTTGTCTGGATACCTCGGATGGCTGGCAGATCTCTGCTAAAACTATCGCTATTAATGAAAAATCCAAGCGAGGATACATTAAAAATTTAAGCTTAAAAGTAAAAGACAACACTTTGCTGAAACTACCCTATCTTCCTTTTACTGTTTCCACGGAAAGATTAAGTGGTTTTCTTGAGCCAGATATTGGAATAACGAGTGATGGTCTAGATATTTATCTGCCATATTTTTTTATACTTTCTGAACGAAGCGATATTACCATTGCACCAAGGGCTTTAAAAAAAAGAGGTTTGGGTTTAGAAACAAATTATAGATATCTGACGAGTGTCAGTGCAGACAATTATCTTGATCTCATGTTTTTTTCAAGCGACAAAGAAGCTAAGAAAAATTATGCCGTAGATGATTCAAGGTGGGCTTTCAAATGGAGTGATTTAAGAAAGTTTAAAAATTTTGTTGGCAAAATTAATTGGTCAAAATCTTCGGATCCCATGGTGTTGTTGGACTTACCATCCAATCTTACCAATATTGCCACTCAAAGAGATCACTACTTACCCCAATCGATTGAAGTGAGTGGACATATAAAAAATTTCTACATCAGCATTGCTAGGCAAGGCTACCAATCGCTCAATCCATTTATGACAAATGGTTTTATAAAAAAACCTGAGTTAAACCTATCTTATTTAGCCTCTGGGGGACCGCTTACATTTATTGGAAAAATTCAGTACTCGGATTTTAATTTGGAGCACTCAATTAATAATTTACTTATTCCCTCCAGCAACTTTAAGGAGGGATCAAGATCAATTGCAGAAATCGAGCTATCTTCTAAATCAAATATTGGAGTAGTGAATTTTGGAATGCATGGAACCTTAGTATCAAAAAAATATAATCTTGCAAACGCTTCAAGCTCTCAAAACTCTAAAAGTATTCCTTCTTTTGGCATAGAAGCATCAACCACCTTGAGAAGGATCCTACCCTCTGGGCTGTCTCTCATAACCCCATCATTATCATATGAGAAGACTTCTTATGAGGATCAGACATTGGATCCAATATTTGATCTTCATATTAAAAATAGTAATTATCTCCACTCACCTAAACAAGCATTGTTCTTTGGGAGGGATCGAATAGCTGATCAGGAATACTTTTTAGCTAAGATAAAATGGCAGACCCGCTTCCAGGATAAGCAAACAATACTTATGCAACTCTCAAAGAAGCATGAAAAGGAAGCCAGTAAGGTTTTCAATCAAATATTGGGCATTAACCTTGATGCAGATAGACAAAGTGGGGTAAAAGCTCAATGGGATAGCCCTAATTTAAATGCTTTTATGGAGGCAAATTATTCTGATAAAAGAAATGAATTAAATTTTGCCAATACTTCTTTTACACTCAAGTTGCAGGAAACTCAGCTATCTTTCTCAAGAAAATTTAGGCGCCAAGTTCCGCTACTTGGTCCTAGTAATAAATTGGACTATGGGGAGGTGACACTTGATCAAACTCTGGTTGGTGGTTATAAAATTCTTGCTGGAATTAGCAAAGACCTTGCCACCCAAAAAAATCTTGCCAGCTATCTAGGCATAGGATTTGAAAATTGCTGTTTTGCATTTAAATTATTTGCATCAGATAAGAGATTGTCAAAATATGACTTCACAGATGGCCTCGCCCCATATGCAAATAATGCGGCCTGGGAAAATATGATTTCTGTTGAAAACAAAAGTAGAATTAACTTTGAATTTGAGCTCAAGGGAATTACGGGCTCTAAGACTCAGTTAAATAAATTCTTTTCCAATGCCTTTGCAAACTTTTAATTCAGTACAATACTCACTATGAAAAAATATATACATCTAACCTTAGCGATATTAGTAACCTTTCCGTTGAATGCAAAGGTAGAGATTCTTGATCGAGTAGCAATTATTGTGGGTGATGGTGTCGTGCTGGAATCACAGATAAATTCAATGCTCAAAAGCATAGAACAAAGATTTGCAGAGCAAGGAGCAGCTTTACCCCCTGCTGAGTCAATGTTAGAACAAGTGCGCGAAAGATTAATTATTGAAGAGCTTCAATTGCAAATGGCAATAAGAGGTGGCGTTCGTGTTGGCGATGGCGAGTTAAATCAAGCATTTGAAGAGATAGCCAAAAATAATGAAATGACTTTAGAAGCTTTTATCGAGTCACTAGAATCAGAAGGAGCTTCTTACGAAGAGTTGCGCGATCAAGTTCGAAAAGAAATGATTATTCAAAGAGTCCAAAGAGGGAAAGTGGGTAGACAGGTAGATATTACAGAGCAGGAGTTAGATGGCTTCTTAGCCACAGAAGGTTCAGTAAAAGAACTTTCTCCAGAATTATTTGTAAGACAAATTCTTGTTGAAGATAAAATTCAAGCAGAGAAAGTGTTGTCTGACTTAGAGTCAGGAGAAGACTTTCAGGTATTGGCTAAAGAGCGTTCGACCAGTGCTAATGCAGCATCTGGTGGAGAGATGGGATGGAGAAATCTTGCTGATTTACCCAGTCTTTTTGCTGATGCTCTAAAAGGAAAGAAAAAAGGATATGTTAGCCCTCCCCTTGAAAGTGGATCAGGTTTTTTTGTGCTTCAATTAGAAGATAAAAGGGGCAGTCTTGTTCGCTTTGAAGAGCAGTGGAATGCACGCCATATATTGATGATGCCAACCAAACTAAGAGATGAGACGTTTACGAAATCTGAGTTAGAGGCAGTGAGAGATAGGGCGATGGCTGGTGAAGATTTTGCATTACTAGCCAAAGAATTTTCAGAAGACCCAGGATCAGCAAGTAGAGGTGGAGATCTGGAATGGCTTAGCTTAGGTAAAACAGCTCCTGCGTTTGAAAAAATGATGACAACATCGCCCCTTCAAGAGATCTCTCCTGTGTTTGAATCAGAATTTGGCTTTCATTTTCTGCAAGTATTGGGTCAAAGAACAGAAGATCTAACCGAAGAAGTAATCAAAGATAGGGCCTACGGCATAATTTTTGCGCGCAAATATGATGAGGAGCTTGAAAATAGCTTAAGGACAATGCGAGCAGAAGCATTTGTTGAGTTTAAAGAATTAGATTGAAGCAGATACTCTATTCTCACGGAGAGCCGGCTGGAATAGGGGTAGATTTAATTCTTCGGATTGCAAAGTTAAAATTTTGGAGCTCAATCAATATTCCTATCGTAGTTATCTCTGATGGAGCATTACTTAAAGCAAGAGCTGACTTACTAAAGCTTAAAATTGAATTTCATGAGCTTCAGGACCTAAAGAAAGCTAAAAAAAATAAAATTGGCTGCATCCAGTTTCACTGCGTCTCTAAATGCAAAGATACTTCTCCTGGTTCACTTAATCCACAGAATGCTAGTTACGTAATCTCTAATTTAAATTTTGCAATAGATGCAGCAATTGAAAACTCAAAGATTGCAGTTGTTACAGGCCCGATTCAAAAAAGTAATATAGTAGAGGGTGGCTTTAAAACATTTCAAGGGCACACTGAATGGATTCAAAAAAGAACTGGATCAAAAGACGCAGTGATGCTCTTAGCATCTAAGAAGATTAAAGTTGCGCTCGTAACCACCCATATCCCATTGTCAGAAGTACCAAAAAATATTAAGAAGGCTAAATTAATCAACGTCATCACAATTGTTAATAATGGGCTAAAGCAAAAATTTAAAATTAAAAAGCCTAAAATTAGAGTGCTTGGATTAAATCCTCATGCAGGCGAAAGTGGAAAAATAGGAACCGAAGAATTAAAAATTATTACTCCAGCAATTGTTGCCTGTAAAAAATTAGGAATGAATATTGTTGGTCCTCTCTCTGCTGATACAGCGTTTAACAAAGATCTCCTTCAAGATACAGATGCTTATATAGCTATGTTTCATGATCAAGCTTTGCCAGTTTTAAAGGCTCTCAGCTTTGGTGAGGCGATTAATACTACCCTGGGAATCCCTATTATTAGGACCTCTGTAGATCATGGCACTGCTTTAGAATTTGCTGGCAGAAAGAAACCAATGCTGGGCTCTTTGCAAGAAGCAATTATTCAGGCTGCTATCCAGCTCAAATGAACGAAAGAGCTCATCGACGCAAGCTTGGTCAGAACTATCTGATAGATCCTGTGATTCTCTTCGAAATTGAAAGAGCCATTAATCCTCAAAAAAATAATATTTTTTTTGAAATTGGCCCTGGAACAGGCGCATTAACAAAATCATTGATGGGCGAAGATATTAAAATTCTTGCCATGGATCTTGATGAAGAAAATATCAATACTCTGCAAGCAAATTTCTATCATGACAATCATCAATTTATCCATGGAGACATTCTTCATGAATCATTAGATTTCCTTTCTGAATCTGCGCATAGAGTTGTAGGAAATCTTCCCTATAATATTTCTACTCAAATCATTCTAAAATTGATCCTTCACTCACCCAATATCGTTGATATGCACTTTTTAGTTCAAAAAGAAGTTGCGCATAGGGTCTGTTCTTCGCCTGGAAGTAAGGATTGGGGCAGGCTGGCATTAAAAATAGGGGCTTTTTTTCAATCCACAGCATTGTTCAATGTTCCGCCAGAAGCTTTCGACATTAAGCCAAAAGTTCAGTCAACGCTTATGCGATTAATCCCTCGCAAAGATCCACAAATTAGCTTAACTCAGTATCCAGACTTCTCAGCTTTGGTTGATATGGCATTTGCCAACAAGAGAAAGAACATTAAAAACAATCTTAAGAAAACATCCATTGATTTGGTGAAATTAAATATCAACCCATTAGCCCGAGCTGAGGAGCTATCATTGGATGAGTTTGTTGTGATGTTTAAGTCTTCTCTTTTGTAAGATGAGTACTTTTGTTGTTGGTGACGTTCATGGCTGTTTTGCTCAATTTCTAAGGCTTCTTGATAAAATGAACTTTAATCCCAGTGAAGATAAAATTATTCTGACTGGCGACCTAGTAAACAGAGGAGCTGAATCACTGGCGATGATTAACTTCTGCATGGCAAATCCAAATATTCAAACTGTTTTAGGAAATCATGATCTCTACCTTTTGTATTTATTATCTGTAAATAAAGGCAAGGGAAAGTTAAAAACAATAGTAGAAGCAAAAAACAGTAAAAAAATATATAAATGGCTGATTAGCAAGCCTTTATTTATTAAAGAAAGGGATCTGATCTCTGGCAATACATTTTTTATAACTCATGCCGGGATTCCAGAAATTTGGTCACCTAGCAAGGCTCAAAAGTTAGCCAAAGAAGTATCGAATGCTTTAAAAAGTAATCCCGGGAAGTTTCTTTCAACAATGTGGGGGGATCGCCCTAGAACATGGAATGATGGGCTTCAGGGCGAAGATCGCTATCGAATCATTGTTAATTATTTAACTCGGATGCGGTTTGTTAATGAATCAGCAACTCTGGACCTAAAAAGTACTGGTTCTAAAAATATTGATGGGTTCAAGCCCTGGTTTAAATATAATTCGGATAAATATAAAGAGAAAAATTACTATTTTCTTTTTGGTCATTGGGCTGCCTTAAATGGTAAAACTAAAAGCAAACATTTTGTTGGGTTAGATACTGGTTGCGCATGGAAAGGAAAACTTACAGCTATGAGATTAGAAGATTTAAAGAAATTTTCAGTAAAGTATTAATATGAAAGTATTTGAAGTTGGAGGGTGCGTTAGAGATGAGTTGATGGGTGTGAAGCCTGTTGATAGAGATTGGGTGGTTATTAATTCAAGTCCAGCCGAAATGGAGCAGAGTGGGTTTAAACCAATCGGAAAAGATTTCCCTGTATTCCTGCATCAAGAAACTAAAGAAGAATATGCGTTAGCAAGAACTGAAAAAAAATCTGGAAAAGGTTATAAGGATTTTACCTTTTACTTTGATAGCAGTGTCACTCTAGAAGAAGACCTTAAAAGGCGAGATCTTACAATCAATGCTATGTCCAAAGATTCCGATGGAAATATTACTGATCCTTTTGGTGGAAAAGAGGATATCCAAAAGAAGATTTTTCGTCATACGTCTAATGCTTTTGCCGAGGATCCATTGAGGGCACTTAGGCTTGCAAGATTTAAGACTTACGCGCATCTAAAAGACTTTGAGGTAGCCGAAGAAACAAGTGCCCTGCTCAGAGAAATCGCCATTTCTGATGAGCTGTCCTCTCTGTCTGCCGATCGGGTATGGATGGAAACTTTTAAAGCTTTATCCTCTCCCTATACAGAAAATTTTTTTGAGTCTTTGGTTGAGCATGGGCTTCTAAATCCATGGTTTACAGGTCTTGAGAAAATAAGTATTGATGGGATTACTCCTGAGCATAAGTGGATAGAGATGCAAAGAGTAAATCATTTTAATCTCTGCTCAGATCTACCGATTCCTAAGTCATTTCAAAAGGGAATTGAATTATTTAAGTTAATTTTAAGCTTAATCAATTGTTCTGAGGCTCAAGAAAAGATTGTATTGATTGAAAGTATTAACTTTCCTAGAAACCATGGAGAGCTTACGGGATTATTAGAACTTAAAATTTTGCAGCCACATCGCAAAGACCTAGATAAAATAAGTAATGCGGTAATGAGCATCAATTTTTCACAGTTATCAGAATTTGATGGAAATGCAGTATCAGAGAAAAAACAATTCCTTTATCATGAAGCATTAAAATCAATATTATGAATAAAGTTATCTTAGTTACGGGTGCCGCTAAAAGAATTGGCAAGCAGATTGCAAAAGAGTTTTTTGCTATTGATTTTAATATCATCGTTCATTTTAATAGCTCTAGCGAGGATGCTATTAGCCTTTGTAACGAGCTGAATGCAATAAGACCTAATAGCGCGATCTCTATTCAGGCGAACCTAGACCATATGAATGATGTTAAAAATCTTGCAAGCCAAGCGATGTCAGCATTTGGTCGAATTGATGGCTTGATAAATAATGCTTCTACATTCTATCCAACGCCGATGGGAGAATTTTCTGAAAAGGATTGGGATGCTCTGATGGGCAGTAATCTAAAAGCTCCATTGTTTTTGGTTCAAGAACTTCATGAGGAATTAAAGAGACAATCTGGATTTGTCATCAATATTACTGATATTAATATCAAAAGACCGATCAAGAATCATTCAATATATTTAGCAGCAAAATCAGGCCTAGATACTTTGACTAAATCACTCGCAAAGGATTTAGCTCCGGAAATCAGGGTGAATGCCATTGCTCCTGGAGCAATTCTTGAGCCGCCAAATAAAACATGGACTGACGCTGAAAAAAATAATATTTTAAGTGCTGTGCCGCTAAAAAAAATGGGTACCGAAATTGATATTGCTAAAGCCGCAATATTTCTTGCTGAATCTCAATACATTACAGGTCAAACTTTAAATATAGATGGTGGTAAATCGCTCTAATGGATATGAATAACAATGACTTAATCTTTTCAGGCACCAAAGAAGTTGCTGAAAATCTTAAATTTGATGAAGCCCGACTCCAAGAATGGTTTGGAGATCACATTCCTGAAACCGGCAAGATTATTCAAATTGCTCAATTCAAGGGCGGTCAATCAAATCCAACGTATAAAATTTCAACAGAAAAGAAAGTGTTCGTATTACGAAGAAAACCTCCGGGTATATTGCTGCCATCTGCACATGCAGTTGATCGTGAATACAGGGTTATGACTGCTCTCAAAGATACTGAAGTGCCGGTTCCTAATACCTATGGTTTATGCGAGGACAAGGACTTAATAGGTACGGAGTTTTTTGTAATGGATTTTCTTGATGGAAATATATACTGGGATCTATTATTAAAAGATAAATCTCCTGAAGAACGGAAGGCAATATATCTGAGTAAAAATAAAGTGATTGCTGAGCTGCACAAGGTTGATTATGAATCTGTGGGTTTAACTACTTACGGTAAACCTGGAAATTATATAGCTAGGCAGGTCTCTCGCTGGACCAAGCAATATCTTGCCTCTCAAACTGAAGAGATTGATGCTATGAATAAATTAATTGACTGGCTTCCTGGCAATATCCCAGATGAAGATGAAACATGCATTGTTCATGGAGATTACCGTCTAGATAATATGGTCTTTGGCGCTGATAACAAAGTGATGGGTGTTTTAGATTGGGAATTATCAACCCTAGGTCATCCAGTTGCAGATTTTAATTATCACTGCATTAGTTGGAGAAATATTCCTCAACTTGCTGATGAAAAGTTCTGCAAAGAGCAAGGCATTCCGACCGAAAATGAGTATCGAGATATGTACTCAGAGACTACCGGCAAAGATCTTTCAAATAATTGGGAATTCTATTACGTATTCAATATCTTTAAACTTGCAGGAATCTTACAGGGAATAATGGGCAGAGTGAGAGATGGGACCGCAGCTAGCAAACATGCTGAAGATCGAGCCGATCAAGTAAGACCTTTAGCTGAAGCCGCTTGGTCGCTGGTAGAGAAAAACTATAAATAACTTCTATTAAAGTATTTCTTTTAGGGGCTCTGAGACAAATTTATATTGTGTTATTTCTTCGCTTTCATAGATTATTTCATCATCCTCGTCCAGCTGCAGCACAATATCAATATCTAATGTTCTTGCGCTAAACTTAGGTGCATTACGATTTCTGCCTGCCGCATTTTCAATTTCTTTTAACTTCTTGTTCAAAGCGTCAAAGGAAAATTGACATGTGCCAGATATTACAGAATTTAAAAAGTCTTCACCCTCAAAACCCTCAGCTTTAGTTTTATGAATGGAAGAGCTGTTTAAGTCAGAAAATATCTTAGATAGCTCGGACGCAGCAAACTCAATATTCTTTTGTGCATTAATATTACTGCCTAAGGATAAAAAGTATCTCATCACCTATGGATAATGACTCCTACATCATCAGCATGCCTTAAAGCGCCTGGCTTTGAGACTCGAAGCTTTAAAGATTCAACTCCATAGTTTTCTTTAACCAATGCAGCAATTCCCTCTGCCAATGACTCTTGAAGCTGAAAACTCGATGCCTCTACAAATGCAATGACCCCTTTGGTGATTGCTTTGTAATCTAGAGTGCTTTCTATTGAATCAGTTTTAGCCGCCTTTGCACAATCGAAGGAAAGCTCTAAATCAATGCTGACTTCTTGGCGAACTTTTCTCTCCCAACCAAAAATACCAATAATTGTTTGCACCTTGAGGTTATGAATATAAATAGTATCTTTCATAATATTAACTTCCCAGAGGCCATCTTGGTTTCGCATGAGAGGCTAAACTAAAGGTTGCCTCATTCACTTTCATGCTGCCCAAATACGCAATCATGGCAGCATTATCTGTGCAGTGAGAAAGAGGAGGATATAAAACATCAACATTTAATTTAGATTTTAAAAGAGAAATTTTGTTTCTAAGAAGTTTATTGGCTGCAACTCCTCCAGCCAGAACTATAGATTCTCTTCCAGTATCTTCTAATGCTTTAGTAATTTTTTTTATTAATACTTCAGTAGCAGCATGCTGAAATGAAGCAGCAATATCTGCCTGAGTTTGAGAATTGATCTCTCCAATATCTTGCACCGCATATAGAACTGCAGTTTTTAATCCGCTGAAACTAAAATCATAATCTGAGCTATGCAACATAGGTTGAGGAAAATTAAATGCCATAGGATCTCCGTCTTGCGCCACTCTTTCAATCTCTGGTCCGCCTGGATAACCCAAACCAATGAGCTTAGCCACTTTATCAAAAGCTTCTCCCACAGCATCATCTCGCGATTGACCTAAAATTTCATATTGATTTAATCCTTTTACATCAATAATCAAAGAATGGCCGCCTGAAACTAACAAGGTTAAAAATGGAAATCCTACTGTTTCTTCATCTAAAAAAGGTGCCATTAAATGCGCTTCAAGATGGTTTACAGGAATAAGAGGTTTGTTAAGTGACACCGCTAAACCTTGTGCAAAATTTTCTCCAATTAAGAGAGCGCCCAAAAGCCCGGGACCGGCTGTGTAAGCAACATAATCTATTTCACTAGGATCAATTGCACCAAGTGCATGCTTATATATTTGAATAATTTTTTTACAATGATCTCGAGAGGCTAACTCTGGGATGACCCCACCATATTCACTATGAAGATCTATTTGAGAAAAAACAGACTCTCCAATAAGACCTTTATCTGAGTCAAATATGGCTACAGCTGTTTCATCGCAAGATGTTTCTATTCCAAGAGTAATCATAAAAAAAGTTTTTGCATTCGAGTCATAAAAAGAATAAACTACCCAGCAATTATGCCTTCTATAATAATAAAAGAAACTGAATACTTTGACGTAGGATTACGTAAATTTAAACGCGCTTGTGAAAAAGCAGCTATTGTTCCTGAAATCAGAGCAAGAGAATTCTACGAAAAACCTACAGCTGTAAGAAAAAGAAAAATGGCAGCTGCTATTAAGCGAGCTCATAAAACTAATAGAAAATTTAGTTTTCCAAGACAAAGATCTTATCGCTAATTTGTCTCTTCTAGACACCCTCAATCAAGACCTCAAAACTGCGATGATCAGCAAAGATGTTGTTGCGCGCGATACCATCAGAATGATTATTTCAGATATTAAGAAATATGAAATAGATGAAAGATTAGAAGCAGACGATGCGGTTATCTCAACTCTTATTAATAAGACTGTAAAACAACGCCGGGACTCAATAGAACAATTTAAAAATGGTAACAGAGATGATCTTGTTGAAAAAGAACAAGAGCAACTCAATGTTATCCTTCGCTATTTGCCGAAACAGCTTACTGATGAAGAAATAACTACAATGGTGAAAGAAGGAATAGAAAATCTCTCTGCATCATCCATGCAAGACATGGGCAAGTTAATGGGCTATCTCAAGCCCAAGTTAGAGGGTAAGGCTAACATGTCTGTTGTCAGCGTAATTATCAAAGAACTTTTAGCCTAATCTTAGTATTAATGTTTATAAGATGAGGGTTTATCATCCTTATTTGTATATCTCTCTGTAAGTCTGGTAGACCTCGAGCTCAAATCTTGAGATTTTCCTTCTATAAAAACAAACTTTGGAAAGGAAGAAGGCTCTAATGGATCGGCATCCCAAACAACTATATCTGCAATTTTTCCTTCAATAATTGAGCCTCGATTTCCCAATTTAAATGTTTCGGCAACAGTCAATGTCATTCCCCTAATAGCAGATTCATAAGACATACCATGAGCAACAGCGTTACCAGATCCTTGTCTCATCAGATGATAGTTATGGCTTCTTTGTGTGCTGAACATCACTTTAATGCCTGCTTGATCCAGAACTTTACCCAACAATAAGCTAGAACCTAGCTCATCAAATGAATTTGGGATGTTGTCCATTGGGTCAATAATAACTGAGATTCCACTAGCTTGGAGCTGATCAATAACCATGGGCGCCTCTTCAACACTAGACAGAACTAAATTTAATCCATATTTCTTTTTTAAAGCAATTGCTTGAAGAATATCAACGGCTCGATTAGTTTCTAGGACAAAGGGTAAGCCATTATTAACTAAATTATTTAGGGCTAGAATATCTTGAGCCTGAAGCTCTAGCTGATCAGCTAAACGCATTTCTAGAATCTCTTCTACCGGAGTATTGCTAGCTTTTTGTCCTAGCTCTAATAAAGATTCTAGGATTGTTAAAGTTTCAGCTCTAGAGCCATATGAGGCCCCCATGCGACCAAACATTGCAATATCTTTTAGGCCCTTGATTTCGAGACTGCCATCCAAGATAAAATAAGATGCCAAGCCAAACATAGGAAATGAAGATGAGCCTGGACTGGTAATGGCGCTTGTAACACCATTGCTTCTGTTCCATGGAATCCCAGTAGAGTGGGGATTGAAGGCATTAAAAATACTAAATCCAGCTTTTAAAATATCTGATTCATCGTCCCTGGTAACATCAAGCGCATTAATTTCTACTATCCCAAGATTGCTCATCGGAGAAATTAAACCAGGAGTAACCGGCAAGCCATTCAACTCAATGACTTGTGTTTTGCCATTAATAGTTAAGTTTTTACCAATTTTAGCAATCTCATTTCCTGATATGAGAATATCTTGAAGCGTTGCTTCTGCTCCTGTTCCAGAGTGAACCATTCCACCCTTTAATAAAATGGATTGAGAAAATGCACTTAGAGATAAGACTGCAAATAAAGTTAAAGAAAAGTATTTCATGTTATTGCACCCTATTTATTTGTGGATTAATAATACCCAAATCAAAATCTGTTATTGGTTGTTTTTTGGGATCATTCATATCATATGCAACGGCCCCATCAATCAAGACTTGTTGAGCTCTTGCATAGACACTAAATGGGTTATGAGTCCAAAGCACTATGTCTGCATCTTTTCCAGCTTCAATGCTCCCAGTATGCTCTAAGACACCAGCAGCCTTTGCTGGATTACTTGTTATCCACTTCATGGCATGCGCTTTTGAGATGCTATAGCCTGCTCGATTTCCAGCTGCCATAGCCTTTGCGGCCTCCTGATTTAAATGCTGAATTCCAACCGCATCATCAGAGTGAACAATTGCACACCCCATTCCATTTCTTGCTTGATCAATAATTGCAATATTTGCAGGGACCATATCGTAAGCTTCATGCTTAAACCCCCACCAGTCTGCCCACATGGCAGCACAAATACCCTCATCAGCTAAAAGATCAGCAATTTTATAAGCTTCAACAGCATGATGAAAAGTAGTCACTTGATAATTAAACTCTTTAGACATTTCGATCATCATGGCCATCTCTTCTGCTCTATAACAATGATTCTGAATAAGAATTTTTCCATCCAAAACACCCTTAAGGGTATCCATGGCTAAATCTCGAGTTGGTCGTTGATCAGCATCTCTTTCATTCATGCCGTCTCTGTATTCCACAGCATCAATCCATGCACTTCGGTAACCTGCCATGTTTCCCATCCTGGTCGAGGGAGACTGTCTTCTGTTCCCATAAACTCTTTTGGGATTTTCACCACAAGCCATTTTTAACGAATGAGGCGCATCGGGAAACTTCATTGCCTGAATAGTATTTTGTGAGATATTTTTAAATGTTGCTCCCCTGCCTCCAAATAAATTTGCAGACCCAGGTAAGACATGAAATGAAGTAACCCCTCCTTTTAAAGCTAAAGCAAATTGAGGATCCTGCGTCCACACAGAATGTTCTGCCCAGACTTCTGCTGTTACAGGTGCTGTTGCCTCATTGCCATCAGAGCTAGTTGAAACCCCTGGTGCTGAGTAAACTCCCATATGCGAATGTATATCAAAGATTCCTGGTGTGATCCATTGACCAGATGCATCGATAACTTTGACGCCTGAATTAGATAGCGCTTGGCCGACTTCAATAATTTTTCCATCCGCAACTAATAAATCATAGCCAACAAACTCACCGCCAAGACCATCGTAAATATTTGCAGATTTAAATAAAGTGGGTTCTGATTCCATTGGAGTATAAGTCGAAGCAAAATAATCCTTTTGATCTTCCATGTCTAAGTTTGGTAATGTGCCCATGTCTGAGCAACTCGTGATCAACAAAAGTAAGGCCGATAAATGTAAAATATTTTTCATAGTAGATTTTCCTCTCTTTCAGAATTATAAAACCATTTAAAGAGATATAATATGTCCATGACAAGAATCAATAATAGACAAGAAAATCAAATGAGGCCTATTGAAATAGAAATAGGTGTGAATAAGCATGCGGAAGGCTCTGCATTAGTTAAATTTGGTGACACACATGTCATTTGTACTGCAACCATTGAAAATCATGTACCAAGATGGATGCGTGGATCTAATGAGGGCTGGATTACAGCTGAATACGGAATGCTACCGAGATCGACTCATAGCAGAATGAATAGAGAATCTGCTCGAGGAAAGCAAAGCGGAAGAACTATGGAAATTCAAAGATTGATTGGCCGATCATTAAGACAAGCTGTAGATTTGAAGTTTTTAAAAGATAAAACTATTAGTGTTGATTGTGATGTCATTCAAGCAGACGGTGGAACACGGACTGCCTCTATCTCGGGAGCATGCGTTGCTTTATTTGAAGCTATTAAAAATTCACATGGAGATCATAGGGCAATAAAAGAATACGTCGCAGCTGTATCTATTGGCTTAAAAGATGGAGAGCCATTACTGGATTTAAATTATGAGGAAGACAGTTCAGCAGAAACTGATTTAAATGTAGTGATGACAGAAAGTGGTGGCATTATTGAGGTTCAAGGCACAGCTGAAATTCATCCCTTCACCAAAGAACAGCTTGATCAAATGCTTGCTATCGCATCAGATGGCATTAAAGATATTATAGAAATTCAAAAATCATGCCTGAGCTAAAAGACTATCAAGTAAGTTTTATTGACCTAGCCCTAGAATCACAAGCATTAGAATTCGGTAACTTTACACTTAAGTCTGGTCGCTCTAGCCCTTATTTTTTTAATGCAGCAAAAATGCTTAACGGTTGCAGTCTAGCTCAACTAGCATCATGTTACTTTGAGGTCATTGAAGGTCTCAATTTAAAGTTTGATTGTATTTATGGGCCTGCATACAAAGGTATCTTTTTAGGGTCATTAATTGCTATGAAATATAGTCAGGAAGGTCGATCATTTCCCCTATCATTTAATAGAAAGGAGATTAAGGATCATGGCGAAGGTGGCAATATTATTGGAGCTTCACCTCATGGTGATGTCATGATTATTGATGACGTGCTATCCGCGGGAACTGCAGCCAGAGAATCTATTGATTTAATTAAAGGGCTGAATGCAAATCCAAAATTATTTATTGTTGGATTGGATAGGCAAGAGAAAGGCATAGGCGATCTTTCGGCCAAATCTGAACTGGAGAGAGATTTTGGGATTGTTATCGAATCGATTGTTAATCTAGATGCATTGATTCAATTTTCTAAGCACAATAGTCTATTTCATTCTTATCAAGATCAGCTTGAAGGCTACAGAGAAACCTGGGGAGCATAATGTTTACAGGTATTGTTGCAGGTCAAGGATATATTAATAAAATTAAAAATAATGTCGACTATGCTTCGATTACGATTAAGGCACCTGCAGGTTTCTCTAAAAATCTCAAACGTGGAGCCAGTGTTGCAGTCAATGGGGTCTGCTTAACAGCGAAAAAAGGAGCGACTGATTTATTAGAATTTGATGTCATTACTGAGACTTTAGAGAAGACAAACTTCAAACTCCTAAGCAAAGGCAATAAGGTAAATCTAGAGCGATCTATGAAAGCAGATACTGAAATTGGTGGTCATTTAGTATCTGGACATATTCATGGTGTTGGCATCATTAAGAGCATAAATGATCGAGGTCAAACTAAGGATTTAAGAATTCAACCACCAGCATCACTGATGGAATATTTATTTTACAAGGGTTATGTTGGATTGAATGGATGCAGCTTAACCATCGGAAAGGTTTTTAAATCATCGTTTAATATTCATCTCATACCCGAAACAATTAAGGTAACAAACTTTCAAAAAATGAAAAAAGGAGATCTAATTAATATTGAGATTGATCAAACAACCATCAACACGGTTGAAACAATTAAAAAAATTATGCTTGAGAGAAAAGTTTAGTCAAAATTGCCATTCTCATTCCAACTCCATTAAAAATCTGATTTTTAACCTTACAGTTCTCTAGAGCAGAAACATCTTTGTTTAATTCAATTCCAAAATTTACTGGGCCTGGGTGAAGAAGAATCATATCGGGTGATGCTACTTGAAGAGAGTCAACGTTAATTTGATAACGCTCCACATAATCAGAAGCGCTAATGGAGAGTTTCTCAGTTAAGCGCTCATTCTGTATTCGCAAGGCAATGACCACATCGGCATCTTGAAGTGCTATATTTAATTCGGGTTCAAAATTGCCAACTGGATTCTCAAGAAAGGTCTTGCAAAGATCTGGATGACCGCAGAAGGTAATGCTCTTATAGCCAACAATTTGAATGGCTTCTAAAAAAGAGCTGACAACTCTCGAATGATCTAAATCACCAACAATAGTAATTTGTAAATCTTTAAATGTATCTTTAGATTCTTGTATCGTCATCAAATCAAGCAGAGCTTGGGATGGATGAGCTATTGAACCCTCACCCGCATTGATAAATTGCATCTCAGGGAATGCTTTGGCTAGATCGTGAATAGTAGAATCGGAGTGGCGCAAGATACATAAATCAATCCCCATCAACATCATTGCTTCAATTGTATCTTCTAACGTTTCACCTTTTTGGATAGAAGAATTCTCAATATTGAAATCTATGAACTTTGCCCCTAGATTGCAAGCAGCTATCTCAAAAGATAATTTTGTCCGAGTGCTTGGTTCACAAAAGATAGACGCAACCTTTTTATCAGGGAAAAGATTTTCATGCCTATATTCAATTAAATCCTCAGATTTAAAGTTATTAGCAAGCTCAATTAACTCTAAAATATCTTGTTCTTTTAGATGAGAGAGATTTAGAAGGTTTTGAGACATTAAATTGTAATCGATAAAATTGCATCCATCTCAATGCTAACTTCCTTGGGTAACTTCGATATCTCTAAAGTCGCTCTTGCAGGAAACGGTTCAGAAAATCTAGAAGCCATTATTGAATTAACTACATCAAATTTAGAAAGATCAGTTAAATAAATGGTGAGTTTCAGAATATGATCTAGAGTGCCCCCAGCTTCTTGGCATATAGCCTCAAGGTTATCTAAGACTTGGTTAGTCTCATCTTCAAACGTAGCATTATTTAATTGGCCATTTTCAGGGTCCAAGGGAATCTGTCCAGAAATAAAAACTACATCGCCCCATTGAACTGCTTGAGAGTATGGTCCTATTGCAGCCGGTGCTTTACTTGTAAATATTGGTTTTTTCATTTTTTGATTTGGTGTCATTAATAATTCTTGAGCAACTGGTTACGTACTTTAAATAAATCAATTTTATCATTAATTTGCTCAAGGACTCCGCATTTAATACTTCTGCCTCTACGATAAATTCTATAATTTTTGCATCAATGTCTTTGCTATTAATATTTACGATATTTAAATTTGCTTTTGTAAATGCAGACGCAATATCTGCCAGAATGCCTGGTCTATCCTCTGCATGAATTTTTAGATGGCCAGTGTAGTGCCTCTCGATTTTATTTGTTCCCCAGATTGCGGCTAAATATCTTGCTGACAGAGCATTACTTCTGTGAGGAGTTACTTGCCTACAACTTGAATGATGTATCACTATGCCTCTATCTGTATCTGAATGAGCGGTGATTGGATCGCCATGTATTGGCATACAACATTTAGCATAAATAACAGACACTCCTTCAATTTGATGATCAGCAAGAACCATGGCTTGAATGCTAATGGATTTATCCTTGGAGATATTTAATCCTTCAAAAAATCTTTCGGCTACCAATGCACCTGTTTTCTTTCCAGAGCCAAGATCTGTTAATAATGCACTGAGAGATTTCACTCCTATGACCTCTAAAATCCTAGACAATGTCTTACGCGGATATTCTGAAAGGCTGACTCCTCCTCTCTTTAGTTCTGATTCCAACATTAGCTTTCCTGCTTTTCTTGATTGAGAAGTCTTTTGACTTCTCAACGCTGATCGGATCGATGAGCGCGCCTTACTGGTTACTACAAAGTTTAGCCAATCTGGGCTAACTTCTTGCTCATCGGATCTTATGATTTCTACTGATTGACCGCTTTCAAGCTGAATATTCAAAGGAGCATATTTTCTATTAATTCTGCATGCAATCGTGTGATTACCAAGCTCAGTGTGAAGCTCATAGGCAAAGTCAATTGGCGTAGATCCCGATTTTAAATTCACAATCCTACCTTTTGGTGTAAAGACATACACCTCGTCATAGACTAAGTCTGTTTTGAGCGCCTCAACAAACTCATTAGTATCTATAGAAGCCTTATTTAAATCGGTAAAGCTCTCTATCCATTTTTTTGCACCCATCGATTCAGAGTTAATCTGATCTTTTGTTTTATAGGACCAATGAGCAGCAATACCATTTCCTGCAATGGTCTCCATGCTTTTGGTTTGAATCTGAACTTCTATGGGTATGCCATCAAGTGCAATTAACGAGGTATGGATCGCCTGATATCCATTAGATTTGGGGATGGCAATATAATCTTTAAATCTTTGTTCAATTGGTTTGTGAACATTATGAATAATGCCTAATGATCTGTATGCGTCATCCACAGAATTAACTATTACTCTAAAGGCAAATACATCAAGTATTTCAGAGAAAGGTTTCTTCTTATGTTTAATTTTAGAATAAATACTATAAAGAGATTTCTGTCTGCCTTGAACTGTAGCCAAGATGTCATTATTTTTTAGATAATACTTAAATTGCTTGCGTAACTTAGATACTATTCGTTTTCTTCCGCCAACTGCCTTTGCGATAGCTGATTCTAGCATCCGAGCTCTCATCGGGTGTAAGCATTTAAATGCAAGGTCTTCTAACTCAACTCTTATGTCTTGCATGCCAACACGAATTGCTATTGGCCCATAAAGCTCTAGTGTCTCAATAGATTTTCTAATCTGCTTTTCTCTTGGCAGAAATTCAATAGTTCTCATGTTATGCAAACGATCGCATAATTTAACGATGATGACCCTGACATCCTTTGACATAGCTAGGGCCATCTTTTGTAAATTATTTGCATTGCGGTCCTCAAGGCTATCAAAATCTAATTTATTTAAATTACTAACACCGTCAACAATGATTAAAGTCTCCTTGCCAAATAATTTCTCGAGATAAGATTTTTTAATGACACTGTCTTCGAGCACATCATGCATTAACCCTGCACAGACAGTTTCTATATCTAAATGAAGTTCGAGCAGTATTGATGCTACTGCAACAGGATGAGTAATATACGGAGAACCTTCTTGCCTGAATTGATTTTTGTGAGCTTCGCTTGCAACGCTATAAGCTATTTGCAGAAGGTCTAGTTCAGTATTGGTGAAATATGAACTTGCAAGTTCATAAAGACCGGATTGGATAGGTTGAAGTAATTTTTTATCAGAAAAATCTAATAAAGGAGTATTTGAGACAGCCCTGTCACTCAATCAAAAGCTCCAGGAATAACATTAACCGATGTATTCGTCTTGGGGTTTTTGCCGATCAATTGCAAATTCATCTAACAACAAGTCTTCTTCTAAAGTTTTGTCTAAAATTTCTTTCGTGATCAACCCTTCTTCTATCTCTCTTAGCGCAACGATTGTAGGTTTATCATCTTCCCACTCAACCATTGGTTCTCTGCTTGTTGTTGAGAGTTGACGAGCTCGCCCTGAGGCCAACAAAATCAATTCAAATCGACTTGCAACTTTATCTAAACAACCTTCTACTGTAATTCTTGCCATAGTGTTTTACTCCGAGGGCGTATTTTAGTGTTTATTTGCCTAAGAAGACAATAGCTTAGCCAAAAACTGTTCAAGTTCTTTGTCATTTGGCTCAATAATCGCCTTTTCCTGGGTAATAATTTGATAAAGAGTGTCTGCTGCATCCTCAAATGAGTCATTAATAATCATGTTTGCATATTCACTTGCGCAAATTAATTCCTTTTTAGCATTTTCCAAGCGTAAATTGATAGATGCAAGATCATTGTCTCCCCTCTTTTTTATTCGCTCTTCCAAGGCTTGAATCGATGGCGGCAAAATAAAAATTGATTCATATTCTAGCGATAGCGAATTAATTTGCCTATAGCCCTGTACATCTATTTCTAGAATCAAGCTAATTCCTTGGCTCAATTTAGATTGAACAAATTCTACTGAAGTCCCATACCAATTTCCATGAACTTCTGCGAACTCAAGAAAGAAATTTGATTCTTTTTTTATGGCAAATTCTTCAGGAGAAATAAAGAAATAATGATTGCTGTCAGTTTCGCCGACACGAGGTTTTCTCGTGGTGTATGAAATAGAGAGCTCGAGTGGAAATTTTGATTTATCTGCTCTATCAAGAACAGAATTAATTAAACTAGATTTCCCTGTGCCCGAGGGTGCGGATACCAAAAAAAGGTTTGAATTTTTCATTTACTCTAAATTTTGTGCCTGCTCTCTTAATTCTTCCACTTTCAACTTCATTGTTAAAGCTAAATCTTTGAGGTCTGGTTTTTCAATTTTAACAGAGAGCGTATTAACCTCTCGAAATAATTCCTGCAGAATGAAATCCATTTTTTTTCCGTGAGCATTCTTTGATTTAAATAGTTTTTGTAATGATTCAACATGAAAACTTATTCTTTCAAGCTCTTCTGCAATGTCATGCTTCAAAGCAATAGTAGACACTTCGTTTGATATATCATCTGTTTGAAGATTAATATTTTTTTGCATTAATTTCTTTTTAATTGATTTAATTCTATGTTGGAGTAAGGCTGGGGCTGATCGAGTAAGCTTAAGGTGGGCTTTAATTAAAAATGATAGCTTGCTTGAGACAATTTTCTCGATCTTCTCTCCCTCAATTGCTCTTGAATTAAATAAGTTTTGAATTGCAAGATTCAAAGCTTTTTTACCTAGGCTCGAGATATCTTTTTTAGATGTTTTTACTACCAAAAGTCCTGGGATATCCTTTAAATCACTTAATCTCAAATCACTACTATTAAAGTCTTTGGAGGACTTCAGGGAATCCTTAAGATTTTTTAGGCTCTGCTGATTAATCTCATATTCATGTTCGGATTGAAAGTTATCATTAATTTTTATTTCGAACGAACCACGTAAAAACTTTTTTTTAATCTGAGATTTAATATATTCCTCAAATTCGTTGGGGACGCTATAGCCCCTAAAAGAAATTTCCACGAATCGATTATTTACAGATTTAATCTCGCACAAAACTTCTAGATCTCTTGAAGCTGCCGTCCCATTTCCATAACCTGTCATGCTGTAAAACATATTGTTCCTTTGTATTTTTTAAATATTATCCCATTAAATTGCTTGCTATTAGCTTTTGAAAATCAAATGATTTGCCAGAATGATCGGAGGCAATAAAAAAATCTTCAAAGTTCTTGTCAGGATATTGTTCCGCAAAGAGTTCGGAGAATATTTTGGAGGGTTCACTGCAAATAAAGATACCAGAAAGTTCTGCTAATTTTTTCTTGGCAACATAGTTTGAGATGATCGTTGCAAGGATATTGCGATCAAATCTATTAGATTCTTTTGAGGAAAGGGAGTGTTGCTTAGTTTCAAAGCTATTTATGAACTTCTGCATCCATTTTTGCTTTGGGTCATATAATCCAGAAGGTCTTAAAATCAGTGGCTCAACCTTTGACTGGTCTCGCATTATTTTTTCATACTCTAGGATGATATGCCCTCTAAAATCATCTGGTTGAGGTGCAGCTGTTTCGGTAATACCTCTCCCATTCTTTTCTCCATATACTCTTGTGGAACTCATCACCACTAATTTTTGATAATCAAAACTCTGATTCAGATTTTTTATAATAATTTCAGCAGCTTTCAGGTATCCAGTCTGATAACCATTCTCATCAAAAGATATTGGCTTAAGTATGACAATCACGGTTGATATTTCTACATTGGATAGCTCTAATGATTTTCCAGACAACCAATCCCATTGATGCCATGAAGTATTGTGATCTTGCGTATTGTTATTTCTGGATACACCAATTATTTGATGCTCAGGGAGAAGCCTCGATACTCTTTGCCCAATATCTCCATAACCAATAATTAATACTTTTTTCATATATATATTTCTAAAGTGCTTATATTAAAAGTATTATCCATAGGTGGCTAATATTGAACTAAAACAATTAAAAGGAATTGGTCCTTCTATTGTTGAAAAACTAAATTCTCATGGGATTTTTAACCTACGTGATCTTTGTTTTCATCTGCCATCAGGATACCAAGATAGAACAAATGTAACGCAAGTCATAGATTTGGTGCCTGGCGATGAAAAGCTTATTACAGTCAAGGTAGTGACTTCTCAATCTCTATATAGACCAAGAAAAATGATGGTTTTAAAATGCACGGATGGGTCTAGTCCTATCAACATAAGATTTTTTTACTTTCACCCAAGCCAAGCAAGGCAGTTAAAAGCTGGGGCTGAGTTAGTATGTTTCGGTAAAGTTAGTCTCAGTAGGTATGGATTAGAAATGATACATCCAGAATATGAAATGGTTCAGCCTGATCAGTCACCAGAACAAGAAACCTTAACGCCTATGTATAGGGTGCCCAAGGGAATTGGTCAAAAAAAAATACGTCATTTTATTTTAGCAGCCATACAGAAACTTGATTTTGATGATGACTTTCTTAATTTAGAGAAGTATGACCCTTCGCTAGATATGAATATCCTTGATGCTTTAAAAGCGATTCATAATCCAGCTCCAGCAACTGATATTGACGATATTCTTCCTGGAGGCTCACATCCAGCTAGGGTGAGATTGCTAAAAGAAGAGATGATCGCATTTCAAGCTGGTATGACATTCTTAAAAAGAAAACAAAAGAGACATCATGCAGAACCTTTGATTGAAGTGGGGTCATGGAACAAAGAAGTAACTAAAAATTTTCCTTTTGAATTAACCGATGCTCAAAAAAGAGTGATTTCAGAAATTAAAGAAGACACTGCTCAAAAAGTACCAATGATGAGATTAGTTCAAGGAGATGTGGGTTCTGGGAAAACTGTTGTTGCGGCACTGGCAGCGGCTTTAGCGATTGACTCATCTTTTCAAGTTGCATTCATGGCGCCTACGACTCTCCTCGCAGAACAACATTTTGTAAGCCTTAAAAGTTTTTTTGGTAAAGAAGCTTCAAAGGTTGCCCTACTTACCGGCAGCACCACAGCAAAGGGAAGAAAGAAACTGTTGCAGGATATTGAAGATATGTCTATCCGTTTGGTTGTTGGTACACATGCGTTATTTCAAAAAGGTGTAGGCTTTCCCAATCTCGCTCTCATCATTATTGATGAGCAACATCGATTTGGAGTAAATCAAAGGCTCGCTCTAAGAAAAAAAAATGATTCTGATATTTCTGCTCCACACCAACTAACATTAACAGCAACGCCAATTCCTAGAACTCTTTCTATGAGTGTCTATGCCAATATGGATGTTTCAATCATTGATGAATTGCCGCCTGGCAGAAAACCAATTCAAACATCCTGCCTCCCACTTAGTGGAAAAACAAAATTAATTGAAAGAATTTTTGCAGCTACCAAAAATGGCAGTAAGGCCTATTGGATTTGCCCTCTCATAGAGGAATCAGAAAACTTAGATTTAAATGCTGTCATGGAAAGTTATGAAGATCTTAAAGAATACTTTGGGGAACAAAAAGTTGGATGCCTGCATGGAAAACTTTCAGCCAAAGATAAGCAGCTACAAATTCAAAAATTTAAAGACAGTCAAACATCTATTTTAGTTTCAACCACTGTGGTTGAAGTTGGAGTAGATATACCGGATGCAGATATCATGGTAATCGAAAATGCAGAAAGATTTGGCCTTGCACAACTTCATCAATTAAGAGGAAGAATTGGAAGAGGAAGCAAAGAAAGTTTTTGCATACTTTTGCACAAAGATAAAATAGGAGAAATTTCCTCTCAAAGACTAGATGTATTGGTAGATACACAGGATGGTTTTAAAATTGCTGAAAAGGATCTAGAAATCAGAGGTCCTGGAGAAATTATGGGCGCTCAACAAACTGGGATTGTGCCAATGAAATATACGAATCTCGTGAGAGATAGCCAATACCTCATGGGCACAAAAAAAGTAGCTGAGGTGATCTGCGATGAAGATCCTGAGCTTGCTAATCAGCTGATTAACAGATGGATATCAGGATCCATTGCATTTGCCGATGCATAAAAAAAACCCGCTTACGCGGGCTTTTAAATCTTACGAAGTAAGTGTCTGCTTAAAGCATTCCATTCAATGTTAGTAAAGGAGCGATAACTAAGCTGACTATCGCCATAACATTAATGAGGATATTCATGGCTGGGCCAGATGTATCCTTAAAAGGATCTCCTACAGTATCCCCTACCACTACAGCAGCATGAGTATCTGAACCTTTGCCACCCAGGTTACCTTTCTCAACATATTTCTTTGCATTGTCCCAAGCCCCGCCTGCGTTTGCCATAAATAATGCTAAGGCTACACAACCCAATAATCCACCAGCCAACATTCCACCTAGTGCCATAGCTCCAAGTGTGAAACCGACTAATGGAGGCATTGCTACTGCAATAACACCAGGAAGGATCATTTTTTTCAATGCTGCTTTAGTGGCTATTTCAACACACTTTTCAGAGTCAGGATCAGCAGTGCCTTCCATCAAACCATCAATTTCTCTGAATTGTCTTCTAATTTCATTGATCATTTCAAAAGCTGCATCGCCCACAGCTGTCATAGTGATTGAAGAAATTAAAAATGGGATACAGATTCCTATGAACATTCCAACAAGAACGATAGGTTGACCAAGGGATAAGGTAAAGGCATCTCCAAAATTCAGTGTAACAACTGCGGAGAACGCTGAAATAATTGCAAGCGCGGCCAATGCAGCTGCTCCAATTGCAAAGCCCTTTCCAATGGCTGCTGTTGTGTTACCTAGTTCGTCTAATGAATCAGTTATTTCTCTAACGTCTTCACCCATGCCAGACATTTCTGCAATGCCGCCAGCGTTATCAGCAACCGGTCCATACGCATCAATTGCCATGGTAATACCAACCGTTGAAAGCATGCCAACTGCTGCAATTCCAACACCATAAACACCAGATAAAGTTGTTGAGATCAAGATGATAGTTGCGAGGATTAAAATCGGTATTACTACTGATTGCATACCAACAGAAAGTCCTGAAATCATTACAGTTGCTGGACCTGTTTCACCAGATTCAGCAATCTTTTTAACAGGCTCTCCACCAGTATAATATTCTGTGATAAGGCCTATCAAGACTCCGCCAACAGCACCACAAATTACAGCCCACCACACATTCATTGACACTTCAGTAAGGCTGGATATAAAGAAATAAGCCATAGCTATAAAGATGGCTGGTGCTAATAATGTTCCAGATCTTAATGCGCTTGCAGGAGCTTTGGCCGCCTGTAATTTAACAATAATAATTCCAATAATCGAGGCTACTAAACCTATAGATGCTAGCGCTAATGGCAACATCATCATTTCTGCAGATAGTGCAGGATTAATCTCTTTAAAGGTATAGGCGATGGCTATAGAAGCAATCATTGAGCCACAATAGGATTCAAAGATATCAGAACCCATGCCAGCAACATCCCCAACATTGTCACCAACATTGTCTGCAATTACTCCTGGATTTCTGGGATCATCTTCAGGTATGCCTGCTTCAATCTTTCCTACTAAGTCTGCGCCAACATCAGCACTCTTTGTAAAAATACCGCCGCCAACTCTTGAAAATAAAGCTACAACTGATGCGCCCATTCCAAAGCCTTCTAACGCGTGAACATGTTCAGCACTAAAGAAATAAAATAAACCGCCTAAACCAATAAGTCCAAGTGAGGCAACACATAGTCCCATAACAGAACCACCGTAAAATGAAACAGATAATGCGGCTGCAGCACCATCTTCTTGAGCAGCAGTTGCTGTTCTAACGTTTGCTTTCGTTGCTGCATACATTCCTATAAAGCCAGCAAGGGAAGAACAAGCAGCTCCAACAATTACTGCAATCGCTGATTCCTTCGAGATAAACATTGCTACCAATACCACTAATATACTGACAAATATTAATAAGTAGGTGTATTCAGTTTTCATGAACTTCATTGCACCTTTGTGAATTTCATCACCAATCTTTTTAACTTGATCAGTTCCATCTGAATAGCGCATAACTAAACTAAAAACTATAAAAGCAACTATTAATCCGAAAACACCAAGGGCTGGCGCAATTAATATATTCATTATCTTTCTCCTTTAAAAAAGTGGTTCATATTAACAAATAAAATATAAATTTATTAGTAATTATTTGTGTGAATTAAAAATAGTTTCATCCAATTGATTTTCGGATTTTGCGACTATACAGGCTATGGCTGCATCCCCTGTAACATTTACAGATGTTCTAATCATATCCAGCACCCTATCAACAGCTAAAATAATTCCAATTGCCTCTAAAGGAAGATTGAATTGCTGCAAAATAATTATAAGAGTTATCGTCCCAGCCGAAGGAACTGCTGCAGTTCCGATAGAGGTTGCTACTGCTAAAAGTACTACTTGCCCATATTGAAAGAGGGTTAGATCAATCCCAGACATCTGGGCAATGAAAACAGTTGCTAGTCCCTGCATGATGGCTGTGCCATCCATGTTAATAGTTGCTCCAACAGGCACTACAAATGATGCAACATTTTGGTTGACCCCTAAATCTTGATTCACAGTCTTAAGAGTGACTGGAATAGTTGCTGCACTTGATGAAGTAGAAAAAGCAAAAAGAGCTACATTTTTAATTTTTTTAAAGAATGTGATTGGACTAAGGCCACCAATAAATTTTAGGAAAATGGAATAAGTAAAAAGAGCGTGGAATATAAGTAGGGATATAAGCAGCACAACATAAGCCAATACATCCTGAAAAATATCTAATCCATCTGCAATGACAAACTTTCCAATTAAGCAAAAGACTCCAATTGGAGCAAAGCTCATAACCATAACAATGAGTTGAAGAAATACAGTATTCAATTTTGCGAAAGACTCGCTAAAGTTTCCTGTTAAATGATTGGTCTTATTTAAGGCAAGTCCAAATAAAATACTGAAAAAGACAATAGCTAACATCTGGTTATCAGCCATAGCTTGAATTATGTTGGATGGGAAAATACCTGTGATAGTTGAGTATATGCCTTGACCTTGAGGAAGGGAGCTTGGAGCTGCAAGAGCAATATCAGCACTATAGTTAGATCCTGGTTGGAAGAAAGACCCTGCTAAAAGTGCTAAGGACACAGCAATCGCTGTAGTTAAGAGGTAAAAACCAACTGTTTTAAAGGTTAATGATCCCAAAGATTGAGAGCTTCCTAATGACGATATGCCTGTTACCAAAGAAAAGAAAACTAGAGGTACCACAAGAAGCTTCAAAAGATTCATGAAGATTTCTCCGCCCATTTTAAAAATATATAATTCTACAAAGGAGTCAAAGGAACTGGGAAAAAAATCTGTGTAGTAAAGAAAAGAGCCAACTAGAAAGCCTAAGAATAAACCAAGAAGAATATTTCTTGTAAGGTTTGTAGGCGTATCTATCATTATATTTCAGTCATTTCAAAATCTTCTTTACCAACTCCACAATCAGGGCACAACCAATCATCCGGAACATCATCCCAAGCTGTACCTGGAGCTATGCCATCATCTGGCCATCCCAACTCTTCGTCATATATTAAACCGCAAACGATGCATTCCCATTTTTTATATTCCATATTTTTTCTCAGTTTTTTAAATGGACTAAAAAGTCACGTTAATGAAAATTTAAGCAAGTTATAATATCAGATTTTAGAGATCTAATTCATGCATGCGAAAAGAATCAGTAAATGGCTTTCTGAGTCAGAATTAAAAATACATTTAAATGATCAGAGCATTCTGCAATGGCTACTTGAGGATGGATCCATTACTCAAAAAATCTCAGCAGATGGAGTTTTTAAGCTAGAGGTTCTTCAAGATGGAATTCGATTAGCAAGCCTGGATGACTATCGAGCAATTAATGTTTTTCCCCAACCAATTAGAGTGAGAGAGGTAAGACTATTTAAAGATAACAAAGCAGTTGTATTTGCAAAAAGCGTTATTCCATTTCTTACATCACGTTATGGTTACCCTGAACTTGGAGCCATAGGAGGCAAACCACTTGGAGAATTGATATTTCAAAGTGAACTCTTTATTAAACAGAGTTGTAAATTTGCAAAATTTACATTTAATAAAAAAGACGCTGTTTGGGGGAGAAGAACAAATTATTTAGTCAATGAATATCCATTTAGCATTATGGAGGTATTCTTGTAGCGTCATGCAAAAAATTACAGCAGCCATTGAGCTCATGAGGATAGATAAGCCCATTGGGATATATCTTTTACTGTGGCCAGCGCTATTAACATTAATTGTTAGCACTCAAGGCAACTTTACATTGCTGCAACTAGGCATAGTAATCATCGGCAGCATCCTGGTTCGCTCTGCAGGCTGTGTTATTAACGACATATGGGACAAAGATATTGATGGAAACGTAGAAAGAACTACATTTAGGCCAATTCCGAGCAAAAGAATCTCCTTAACCGAAGCATGGCTACTATTTATATGTCTTGGAGCATTAAGTATCTACCTACTAACATTAACAAATATTAATACGATGCTGGTCAGCATTCTATTTGCAATTTTGATTGTGATTTACCCTCTCACTAAGAGATTTTTTATTGGGCCACAATTATTTCTGGGACTCACATTCAATCCAACGGTAATTGTTTACGCCATGACCGAAGAATTGAGCAACCCAACAATGGGATATTTATTTTTTGCAATTGCATCACAGACAATTGCTTTTGATTCATTTTATGGATTGTGTGATGAGAAAGATGATCGAGATTTAAAAGTAAATTCAACTCCAATATGGTGGGGCAAAAACACACTAAAAATTATTGCTTGTTTCCAGATCTGCTCAATTTTACTTTTAGGTACGATTGGTCTAATCGATAAATTAGAGTTAATTTGGTTCGCAAGTTTAATTATGCTGGGAGGATTTTTTCTTTATCAGCAAAAACTTGCAAGCGAGAAAAAATATCTAGAAGCATTTAAAAATAACCATTGGGCTAATCTATTAATTCTTATAACAGCAATTTTTTGCTATGTTGCTTAGTCATCGAGATGAATCCTAAAATTCAAAAAGTTAATTTACAAAACTTGGATGATATGCAAATTTCATTTTCTGCAAGCAATCCATTTGAGAATCTTGAATACTTTCAAGCTATGGAAGTAAGTGATTCAGCTTCAGAAAAAACTGGATGGATTCCGAATCACTTGGGAGAATTAGAAAATGGAAAATTAAATAGCTTTTTGCCTTTGTATAAAAAGTTGAATAGCTATGGAGAATTTATTTTTGATCAACAGTGGGCAAATGCACTCCAGCAAACAGGAAGGAATTACTACCCAAAATTTTTAACAGCAATACCATTTACTCCATGCGAAGGAGAAAGAATTTTAGCTCCAAATGATGAGAAAAAAATTCAGCTCATCGATTCTTGCATTGAACTGTTAAAAGAAGAAGAAGTAGAAAGTTGGCACATATTATTTCCTAACTCTGTGGGGAAAAAAATTCTAAGAGATCAAAATTTTATTGAACGGTTTAATTATAGATTTGTCTGGCACAACAATAGCTTTAAAGATTTTGATGAGTTTCTTGCAATATTTACCTCTCGACAAAGAGCCACAATTCGCAAGGAACGTAAGAGCATTCAAAATGCTGACATTCAATTCAAGAGCAAGAATTTTGATGAGATAAACAATAATGATTGGGATATTTTTTATAACTTTTATAGGCAAACTTACTTTGAAAGAGGGCAAAATCCATATTTAACTAAAGAATTTTTTTATAATATTAATACCGCAAATCATATACTTAAGCCTGTAATATTTTTTGCGCATCATAAAGATGAGGTGATAGCAGCCTCTCTATGCTTTGCAGGCCAAGACACACTATATGGCAGACACTGGGGAGCTTTGCGAAAGGTCAAGAATCTTCATTTTGAATGCTGCTACTATCAGGGCATTGAGTACTGTATTGAAAATGACATTAAGTATTTTGATCCTGGTGTTCAGGGGGAGCACAAAATCAGGCGAGGCTTTCAACCTAAGATAGATTCCTCGTTTCATTATTTTCTAAAAGATGATTTTGGTGATGCTGTCAGCAATTTCTGTAAATCAGAAAAAAAACAAATTGAAAATTATATTGAGGCCTGCAGGTCCTATACACCTTTTAATAAAGATTATAAGATTTAATAAATGAATAAAACTCTTAAGACTAGCAATCATTTATCCACATGCTCAGCCAACTATTCTAGGTTGAATAAAATATTATCTGGATTCAATAAAGATAAATACTCATTTGATCTTTTGTATTCCGGAAAACAAAATAAGGCAGAATTTTTAATTATCTCAAGAACGCCTCATACGCTTTCGGTAGAAGCAAAACTCCTAAGCGAAGACTCTGCCCTTATTGAAATTCTACTAAGAATTAATATTTATGTTGATGCAAATCTCGCAGAAGTTATTTCATATCAGCAAGAACAACCTGTTCCATTTTTTATAAGATCGCCCTTCTCTCAATCAGAAGATGAGAAATTTCAGCAGAATAAAATTCTAACTGAATGGCTAGAAAATATTTTTATTCACGGGGCAATTGAAAAAAAAGAAATAGATTTTTTGAATGGCTAAAATTATATATCTTCATGGCTTTGCATCATCTGCAAATTCAACAAAAGCTCTTCAGCTAAAAAAACACATACTCGAAAATTATTCAAAAACAGAAATTATTATTCCAAACATAGAAAATAATATCATTGATGCCGTCCAGCAAATCGACAAGCTCATTGAAGAATTCTCACCTTCTGCATTAATTGGAAGTTCGCTTGGCGGATTCTATGCAACATATTTTTCTGAACAATATAATTTAAAGTGTGTGGGAATTAATCCTGCGGTAATTCCTCCGGCGGAAATGTCTGAATATCTTGGAGAGAATAAGAATTACTCAACTGGCGAAAAATTTTTAATCACCCAGGAACAGTTAGATCTATTAGACAGAATGGGAAAAGAGATTAAAGTAATTAAATGTCCTAGTAATTTTATGATCTTATTGCAGTCACATGATGAGAAGTTAGATTATAGGGTTGCTACTAATTTTTATCAGGGTGCAGTGCTGGATGTAACATTTGGAGGGAACCATTCATTTGAAAACCTTGAAACCCATTTCTCCAAGATCAAAATATTTCTTGATATGCACTAATTAAGTGCAATATAATTTTTTTGCCCTATAATAAAACAATTATTGCACATATATTGGGCAAATATATTGGCATTAAAATTGCATGTTATAATAATGCTACATAAATAAACTTGAGGAGAAATGTATGGCAGATTATAAAACTTATGAATATATTTGGTTAGATGGCTATCAACCTGAGCCTTCAATGCGAAGTAAGGTCAAGGCAACAGATGCAAGTACTGCACCAGATTGGTCTTTTGATGGGTCTTCAACACAACAAGCTGAAGGTGGAAGCTCTGATTGTCTTCTTATTCCTGTTGAAACTTATGAAAATCCTAATGGACATGACCTAGTTATGACTCAGGTTCAATCTGCAGATCATACTACTCACCCATCTAATTTCAGAGCAGAAGCAGAGAAGCTAGTAACTGATGAATGGTGGTTTGGATTTGAACAAGAGTTCTTTTTTACAGACCCAGAAACTGGAGATCCTTTAGGTTGGGAAAATGGAGAACCAAAAGCACAAGGTGACTATTATTGTGGAGTGGGTGCAGGCAATGTTGTAGGCAGAGAAATTTCGGACATTCACCTGCAAGCATGTCTAGATATGGGCATTACCTTAACTGGAACAAATGCTGAGGTTGCTCTTGGTCAATGGGAGTATCAGTGTCTTGGAAAAGGAATTAAAGCTGCAGATGATTTGTGGGTAAGTAGATATTTACTTTATAAAATAGCTGAAGAATTTGGAGTTGGTGTCAATATCCATCCAAAACCAAAAACTGGTGACTGGAATGGTTCAGGCATGCACACAAATTTTTCTAATGAGGAAATGAGATCGAATGGAACGGAAGAACTGTTTTCTTCAATGTGCGAAAAACTTGGTAAAGTTCATGCCGAAGGCATAGCATCATATGGTTCTGATAATGACATGAGGTTAACTGGCCTACATGAAACTCAAAGCATTGATCAATTCTCATATGGAGTAAGTGACAGAGGCGCGAGCATAAGAATTCCTATTTATACTGTTGAGCATAATTGGAATGGTTATCTTGAGGACAGAAGACCAGCCTCCAATGCTGATCCATATAAAATTCTTACTCATTTAGTCGGCACTCTTACTAAATAGTATCTGACCCCGCGTCATGCGAATTAGAAATTTTATAATAGCCTCCTTACATAGGGGGCTATTTTTTTTAATACCTCAAAAATATGAATACTCAAGAATTTGAAGCTCTTAATGGCTTAAATACTGAGGTCATTATTCTTAATGCCAAGGATTTATCAGTTATCTGGCTCAATGATTCAGCAAAAGCAGCGAATTGGATTCCCGAGTCACCTGCGCATGAACTAAAAGATATTTTTTCCTTTATTGATGATGAAGCTGAGAATCAAATAAAAGAAATTCTTTTGCAAGCCAAAAAAAATGCAAGCGCTATCACCCGAAGAGATTTTATAATTAGCGATAGTGCTGGTCAGGTTAGAACGCTAGATTTAACAATTAGCTATGCTGATAAAAAAAATCTAATTTACATAGAGGCGTTAAGTACAGAAAATCTTAATAAAATTATTGACTCCACAAGAAGCTTTTCAACACAAAAAATTGCAGCAGGTTTAGCCAGAACTTTAGCTCATGAGGTAAAGAATCCATTATCAGGTATCAAGGGAAGTGCTCAGATTCTAAAATCTAAGTATTCGGATGATTTCTCAAAGAAGTTTTTAAAGATTATTGAAGATGAGACTGATAGGTTAAATGAAATTGTTACTAAGATTCTTACTCCTGCTAAGAAACCGTCTTTTGCATATTTTAATCTTCATGAAACTTTGCAGAGAGTTTTGGCATTAACTAATGCTGAAGCTAATGATAATTTAAATATCGAAAGAGATTATGATCCAAGTATCCCAGAAATTTATGGGGATAAAAACTTATTCATCCAGGCTGTTATTAATATTGTCCGAAATGCTTTGCAAGCTTGCTCTGATTTTTCAGAGACTCCTCAACTTGGTATTAAAACGCATATTACTTATCGACAACCAATCAATGGAAATATTCACGCCACTCTTGCTGAAATTGAGATCAGTGACAATGGTCCCGGGATTGATTCTGAGTTGCATGATCAAATTTTCTTTCCAATGGTTTCTAGCAAAGAGAGTGGCTCAGGAATTGGGCTATCAATCGCTCAAGATATTATAAGAATTCATGGTGGCGCCATATCTTTTGATAGAAAAAATAACCAAACTATATTTTCCATCTTAATACCTATCTCTAATAATATTCAGAAGGCTCAAAGTGCATAATATTTGGATCGCAGATGATGATGAAGCTATTCGCATGGTTCTTGAGGAGGGTTTAAAAAGCAGCGAGTTAGCAATTACAACTTTTGCTAACGGTGAGTCCTTGATCGAAGCACTGAATGAAGATCAACCCGATCTAATTATTTCAGACATCAAAATGCCAGGCATACATGGTTATGATCTTTTAAAGCATATTAAAAATAATCATGAAAAAATACCTGTGATTATTATGACTGCATTCACAGATATGCAGGCTGCAATTGATGCTTATGGCGGAGGTGCATTTGAATATATTCCGAAACCATTCGATCTTGATGAAGCTCTTCAAATAGTGAACAGGGCTCTGGAAGAAAATAAGTTACCAGCTCCGAAAAAAATCTCTAAATCTGAAATTATTGGCTCAGCACCATCTATGCAAGTTGTATTTCGTTCCATAGGAAAGCTCGCTAATACCAATGCAACAGTATTAATTCAAGGAGAATCTGGAACTGGCAAAGAGCTAGTGTCTAAATCTCTGCATAAAAATAGCCCAAGATTTGATATGCCATTTATTGCTCTCAATATGGCGGATATTCCAAAAGAACTAATTGAATCAGAGTTATTTGGTCATGAAAAAGGTGCATTTACAGGAGCGGTAGAACAACGCATTGGAAGATTTGAGCAAGCAAATGGTGGCACCCTTTTTCTTGATGAGATTGGAGACATGCCCTTAGAAACACAAACGCGACTTTTGCGTGTTCTTTCTAATAAAGAATTTTTTCGTGTAGGCGGGGACAAACCCATCAAAGTAGATGTGCGAATACTTGCTGCAACTCACCAGAGCTTAGAGTCATTGGTTGCTGCTGGCACTTTTAGAGAAGATCTTTATTATCGATTGAATGTGATTCGAGTTGAGGTTCCTCCGCTTAGAGAGAGAAAGGAGGATATCAAAGATTTAACATCTGCATTTCTAAAAAGTCATGCGGATTCTTTAATGGAGACTCCAAGATCTCTTTCTCAAGAAGCTCTCATGGCACTCACGAAATATGATTGGCCTGGCAATGTTCGCCAGCTTGAAAATACTTGCTATTGGATTGCTCTGATGGCGCCAACGGATAATGTGAAACTGGAAGATCTACCAAAGGAAATTCTTGAAGAAAAATTATTATCTCAAAATAGCCACTCTAATTGGGAGGCTGGATTCTCTCAGTGGCTTGGGGAAGTGTATCAAAGTAGCCCAGAGAATATGCTTGGGTTAATTGAGCCTACTTTAGATAAATTAATGATAGATTTTGCATTAGAAAAAACTAACGGGAAAAAACAAGACGCAGCAAAAGTATTGGGCTTGGGCAGAAATACTCTGACCAAAAAGATTCAATCCCAAAAAGATTAAGCGAGACGATTCAATAAAGTGCCTGCAGAGTCTAAGGCGTGCAGGTCATCGCAACCACCAATATGCTCTTCGTCAAACCATATCTGGGGCACAGACGTCTTGCCAGCTTTTTCAGCCATCTCAGCTCTAAGTTTTGAATTGAGGTCTACGGAAATTTCCTTAAAATCAATTCCCTTCTTTCTTAACAAGCCTTTAGCTTTATAGCAAAAAGGGCAAGTCAAGGTTGTGTAAATAGTGACTGTTTTCATAGAAAATAATTGTAGGTTATTTAAGTTTAATATTTTGTATTGTATTTCCAGCAACCGTAAATTTAGCTTGCTCAAAAGTAGGGGCAGATAAAGTTCCCATAGCATTGTTTGAGAACCCATATTGTTCTTTAGGGATACCAAGAAAGTTTTTATCAAGTTTTTTATTTCCATTTGCATCGATAAAAAATGCAATTGCATATTCACCATCTGGAATTTCAGTACTGAGCTGGGTTGAATCCTGAGGCTCCAAATAAAGTTCAAGACCCTTGAAAACTCCAACTTCTGACCTCTTCTCTTTTACTACAGAGCCTTCAAAGGCTTCGGCATTGTTATAAATTGCCAGCATCAAAGTACCAGTTTTTTTCTGATCAGAAAGATTAATTATTAATTCTGATGCTTGAATTTCAAGCATAACGAACAAGCTTGAAAGAAAAAAAATACGACTTAGATTAGACTTCATTAGAATTGCTTTAAACTTTTACTAGCGGTAAACCCTCTTGCTGCCAAGTAGCAAGACCACCTTTTAATACGTGAGTTTCTGAGTACCCATGTTTTTGTAGCTTCTCACCAGCAAGACCAGCATTCCTGCCCATGGCGCATATTAAAACAATTGGGAAATCTTTCCTTTTAAGTAATTCATCGTGTCTCAGATCAACTTCTTCAAACGGTATGTTGATTGCTCCAGCTATGGTTCCACCTTCAAATTCTTTGCTTGGTCTAACGTCTACAAGACATGCGGATTCTTTGTTAACCAGTTTGGTTAATTGCTCGCAATCAACTCTATTGCCTCCGCGCCTACTCTCAGCTCTAAACCATAGTAATATTGAAAGGAATAAAGGCACCGAAAGGTACCAGTTATCAATTAAAAACAAATTGAATTCTAGCATTTGAGTATTATCGCTTAAAATATATTTTCATGTGAGGTTTATACAATGAAAGAGAGTAATTTTTTAGTTTTAGTTAGGCACGGTCAAAGTGAATGGAATGCAAAAAACTTATTTACTGGTTGGAAAGATCCTGGATTAACTGAAAAAGGATCAAAAGAAGCCATGAGTGCTGGCGCACAAATCAAAGAACGAGAAATAGATTTTTCTGTTATGTATACATCTGTATTGAAGAGAGCTCAGATTACAGGTCAATCAATTTTAGAAGTCATTGGTCAAACTAATATTCTCGTAATCAAAGATCAGGCATTAAATGAAAGGGATTACGGAGATCTTGCTGGGCTTAACAAAGATGATGCGCGAAAACAATGGGGAGAAGAACAGGTTCATATTTGGAGAAGATCATATGATGTTCCACCGCCAGGCGGAGAAAGCCTTAAGAATACTGCAGAAAGGGTTTTACCTTATTTTAATGAAGTCATCATGCCAAGATTGATGAGTGGTGAAAATGTATTAATTGCTGCTCATGGCAACTCTTTACGCTCTTTGGTCATGCAACTCGATAATCTTTCTAAAGAAGAGGTTCTTAGCTTGGAAATTCCAACCGGGGCACCAATTTTATATTCATTCAATGGCGAGCCATCGCCGTCTTCAAAAGAAAATCTTTTTTGAAACAAGACTTCAAGAAAATTTCGTCACAAGTTGTTGATTGGTATCTCAAAGATGGTAGACACAATCTTCCATGGAGAAAAAAAGTTACTCCATACAGAATTTGGATTTCTGAGATCATGTTGCAGCAGACTCAAGTTAAAACAGTCATTCCTTACTTCAATGCCTTTATAAAAAAGTATCCTACACTCCAAAAACTCTCTTTAGCGACCGAGGATGAAATCCTAGCTTCGTGGTCTGGCCTGGGATTTTATAGAAGAGCAAAAAATATTTTTGCCGCAAAAGAAATTATGAAAAAAAATCATGGTAATAAATTTCCTTCTCAGTTTGACAGCATCATTAAGCTGCCCGGAATTGGAAGGTCGACCGCAGGTGCATTAATGTCACTAGCCTTTCTAGTGCCTCAACCAATCCTGGATGGAAATGTAAAACGCGTCATCTCAAGGCTGATAAGAAAAAATATTGCTGCACTTAAAGAAAAAGATTTATGGGAGCTATCCACAAAATTAGTCAATTCAGAGGATTGCTTTTCTTATACCCAAGGCATCATGGATCTCGGAGCAACCGTTTGTACCAAAGCAAACCCAACATGCAATACATGTCCGCTAAACGAAAGCTGTTTATCAGCTTTTGAGGTACCTCAGCAAGTCAATGTTAAGAAGACTAAAAATAAAAAAATTATTTTAATGAGCTTTGCTTTGGTTCAAACCAAAAAATCATTGTTGCTCAGAAAGAATGATACTGAGTCAATTTGGAGTAGTCTTTGGATTCCTTTTGAGAATTCAAAAATGCAATCACATGCCAATAAACTAGAGCTAACGAGGAATGAAAAATTTAGACATGAGCTGACTCACAGGAGTCTTGATTTAGAAGTAAATATTTATTTTTCTTCCAAAGAGTTTAAGTTAGATACTAATCAAAAATATGAATGGATAAAAAAGGATAGAATAGAAGATTATGGAATGCCTAAACCAATCACTAAACTAATTCGGCAATTATGAGCAATACAGTTTTCTGCAAAAAATATCAAAAAGATTTACCTGCAATGACCATTCCACCAATGCCTGGTCCCAAAGGACAAGAAATCATGGAAACGGTTTCATTGGAGGCCTGGGAAGACTGGAAGTCTCATCAAACAACTCTCATTAATGAAAAGCATTTAGATTTATCTAAGTCCGAGGATCGCTCTTGGCTCTTAGAGCAAATGGAAAAGTTTTTTAATAACGAAGATGTTGAACAAGCTTCAGGCTTTAAAGCTCTAGATTAATTTTCATAGCACTTTTTGATGAAAGTTATTGTTAGGCCATTTTTTATATTTTTATTGATATTACCTTATTGCATTCTTGGTAATGATGGCTTTGAGACAACAGTTACAAAAAAAATTAATGCTTCCGCTTTTAATGAGACAAAAGATTCTTATTGCAAAGATAGAGTTGATCCAAATTTACTGACTTGGAGGGAAGATTTTGATAAGCCAAGATTGTCAAAGTCTGATTGGACATATGCAAAAGGTAATTCTTTTATACATAAAGGAAACTTTGTAGCTGGATGGGGTAACAATGAATTGCAATATTATAGAATTGGGACTGGAAAACTAAATACCAATCAAAATTTATTTATTGAGGATGGATTTTTAAAAATTCAGCCTATCTATCATAAAAATAAGTTTAGAAAATTTGAATTCACGTCTGCAAGAATCCATTCCAAAAAGAAACTGTCATTTACATTTCCATCAAAAATTACTTTCTGCTTTAAGGTTCCCAGTGGAATTGGTTTTTGGCCTGCATTTTGGTTGATGCCAAATAAGGATGCCAATTGGCCACAGGGTGGAGAAATTGACATCATGGAAAACCGGGGAAGAATATCAAATGTTTCTAGCTCAGCGCTACACTTTGGTTTTTCTCCACAAAATAAAGGAACCTTGGTTGGAGAAGCTTTAATACCCGGGAAAGTAAGATTTCAAGATAAATTCCATTCTATTACTTTGGAGTGGCTAAAAGACGAAATAAATTTTTACCTTAACAATGAAAAAGATCCTTATTTCTCTGTAAGCTCAGAAATGGAAGCATTTAAGAAATTTAGTTACCCTTTTAATTCTTCATATTATTTAATAATTAATGTTGCTGCAGGTGGGATATATGATGACTACTGGGTTGATAAAGCTGCCTTTTGCAGCGATGAGCAATGTTCAAATAAGCTGGCCCCCGATAGTGGGCGCTTTCTAATTGATTGGATTGAATATCAGCAAATAGATTGAATTCTAATCATTCCACCAAGCAGAATCTGAAAAAGCTCTGATATCAACTTCATGAGTCCAAGCTGATCGATGTTGTTGCGCAAGATGGAAATAAGTCTCTGCAATTTTTTCAGGAAGAATTAATCCGTCGTGCTCCATTCCGCGAGATTCACGCAGTTGCTGAAACACTTCTTCACCAAGCATTTTACCTAAGGTATCAGGAGCATCAACCATGCCATCAACAACAATATGGGCCACATGAATGCCTTTGGATGCAAACTCAGCATTTAAAGTCTGACACAACATCCTTCTTCCACCCATAGCAGTTGCATGTGAGTGTTGGTTTTTATTGCCACGCATTGCTGCTGTAGCAGAAGTTACAAGCAAGGTTCCAGAGCCTCTTTGTTCCATTAAAGGCATAAGAGTTTTAGCCACTCTAAATAATCCAAGATCTGCAATTCTCCATGCCCACTCAAATTCCTTTATTGAGGTTTCTTGTAGCAGCTTCATCCCTGACTGTGCTCCGAGGTTATAGACAAGCACTTCAATTGGGCCATGATCTTTTTCAATTGAAATGATCAGTTCCTCTAAGACATTTTCTTCAATTGCGTTAATGAGGTGCCCCGAAGCAGCCCCTCCTTCTTCTTCAATTTTCTTAACCATTTGATCTAAGCCTTCTTGATCAGATCTTCTGCATAAACAAGCGTGGTAGCCCTCTGCAGCAAACTTTGCAGCTACAGTCCCACCTATCCCTGCACCCGCTCCTAAAACTAAACATACTGGCTTCATTTCATTCTCTTAATTTAATTTGAATTTATATTTTAGCTAACTATTCTCCAGTTAGCACAGTTCGGTTATAATTTCTCACCGCTTAATGCCCAGATAGCTCAGTCGGTAGAGCAAAGGACTGAAAATCCTTGTGTCGGTGGTTCGATTCCACCTCTGGGCACCATTTCTTATTAGCTACTTTAATTTTTAATATCAAAATCTATTGACATGATTTATGCCAATATATAACCTAAGAATTATTAAATAATAAAGAATCAATGCATATAGAGACAAATAATTTACACGATGTGGTAATAAGAAATGGGAAGATCATAGATGGATCTGGTGCAAAGCCATTTATTGGTGATATTGCCATCGATGAAGGAACAATTTCTCTAATTGGAGAAATTAAAGGTTCGGGTAAAAAAGAAATTGATGCAAAAGGTAATTTAGTAACTCCTGGATGGGTTGATGTTCATACTCACTATGATGGTCAAGTTTGCTGGGATCCATACCTAACCCCTTCTAGCTGGCATGGCGTTACAACAGTAGTTATGGGAAATTGTGGGGTGGGTTTTGCACCAGTCAGACCTGGAGATGAAAATTTCCTTATTCAGTTAATGGAAGGTGTTGAAGATATTCCAGGCTCAGCTTTGCATGAAGGAATTGAGTGGGACTGGGAAACCTTTCCTGAGTTTTTAAATGCAATTGAGAAAAAAGATTTTGTCATGGATCTTGGTTTTATGATGGGTCATGGTCCGTTAAGAAGCTATGTAATGGGATACGAAAGATGCCAAAATCAAGTGGATGCATCTGAAACAGAAATAAACAAGATGTCTGAATTGGTAACTGAGGCTATTAATGCGGGTGCTCTCGGGTTTAGTACATCAAGAACAATCCTCCACAGAGATATATATGGAAAGTATGTGCCTGGAACTGAAGCTAGTTCTGAAGAAATGAGAGCTCTGGCCTTTGGTGTTGATAAAGCTGGCCAAGGCACGTTAGAAATTACCTCTGATTGGCTTGATGAAGAGATTGAGATGTCTTGGATGAAGGAATACGTTAAAAAGAGTGATTGTGGATTAACTTTTTTACAAACAAGTGGAGATGCCGTTAAGACAATTCTGTTTGCTGAAGAGCAATTTCTTAAGGGTAAAAATATTCGCCCTCAATTTCCTGGCAGAAATGTTGGACTCATGTTCGGGTTAGAAAGCTCGCTACATCCTTTTATTCAATACCCAGCTTATAAAGAGATTGCTGATTTACCAATTGAACAAAAATATGAGATTATGAAAGATCCTGATTTCAAAAAGAAATTGCTTGGCCAGCAACCTGATTTTGAATCAGAGATTAAAATTCAACTTGCCAAGAATCCCAACAATAAAACAAAAGAAGAAATCGCAAAGGATGTAGAACTTCCGACAAAGCTGACATCAAATTACAAGACTCAATTCATTTTGGGAACGCCTCCAAACTATGAGCCACAGAAAGAAGACAGCATAGCTGCTGTTGCCATTCAAAGAGGTATTTCAGAACTTGAGGTTATGTACGATGAAATGATCAAGAATAATGGGAGCAATCTAATTTATGCGGCTTTTACTCCATATGAAAATTACAAACTTGATTTTGTTGAGCAAGCATATGGATTAAAATCGTCAGTTGCTGGAGGCAGCGACGGAGGTGCGCATTGCGGTTTGATATGTGACGCAAGCATGCCGACAACGAATTTATCTCATTGGGCAAGAGATCGTGAAGCTGGAAAGAAATTTCCTTTAGAAATGCTCATTAAAAAACAAACGAAAGATACAGCTGAAACATTCGGGCTCTTTGATCGAGGTGAAATAAAAGTAGGCATGTTAGGTGATATTAATATTATTGATTTTGAAAAATTAAATGTTAGCCATCCCAAGATGATTCATGATTTACCATTGGGAGGAAGACGACTGGTTCAAGATGCAACAGGATATGTCGCTACAATAAAAAGTGGACAAGTGATCAGTGAGAATGGAGTTGCGACTGGAGCACTTCCTGGAAACTTGATTAGAGGAAAGCAAGTTTGTGATGTGAAATCTGAAATCACAAAAGTCCCACTTTTTGATAGAACCTTCAGATTATTGTTTGTTAAGGCTGCCCGACTAATTTGGGGTCTCAGCAAAAAATCTATGAAAACAACTATCGTTTCCGAAGCTTAAATTTTATTTTAATCTAAAGATCTCAATATACATTCGTGTATCAAAGGGAACTCTAGCGCTAATCACATGCAGTGTGATGAAGTGAATGAATGGATTTCCTGTTACAACAGTGAAGGTTGCTTTACCCATTCCAACTAGTGTCTGGGTCATAATAATGTAGGTGATGCTTATTAATCCAATACTTAATGAACTGTAATCAACTCCTTGATCAAATAAACTGAACACTGAATAGAATAGGCCGCCCATTAAAATGACAGTCAGTTTATT